>ERZ835980.3487-NODE-3487-length-12119-cov-5.255471_pt1 | contig 12119 bp, 9 predicted proteins | sample MGYA00519943_ERZ835980 | MGnify/ENA primary metagenome ERZ835980 (study PRJEB31850, sample SAMEA3708791) | human gut metagenome | biome: human gut; feature: human-associated habitat; material: faeces | place: China | collected 2014 ... | reverse complement strand
CAATGATCATACGGCCACAGTGACTGTCCGGGCGGACAGCAGGCTGAATGCTCTTTTGCAATCTGACGAGGTCAAACTTGAGATTGTCTATCTCAACGATATGGGAGAAGAAGTCATCACTCCCACAAAAGCAGGCAGGTATACCGTAAAGGTAAAGATCCATTCCAATAGTCCCAATCTGCTCTCTGCCATCGTGGACGGAGGCACGTTTGAAATTCGTCAAAAAGCCGTTTCCCTTCCTCACACTGCAGACCTCTATCTCCTGACCATTAAGAATGCTGACGTTTTTATTGAGCATGATGGCGAGGAGATTCATGCTGAGAGAAACGAGATTGGTGATCTGGTTGCAAAGGTGCCTGAAAACGCCAGTGTAACTGTCACCTACATCAGCCAGAGCGATGCCATTGCGTTCGATCAATGGTTGGTCAGCGGTTTGGACGATTCGATTGATGTCAAACAAAATCCATTGCGCTTTCAAATGCCCGCAGGTGAAAAGGGTGTAACGATTGAAGCCATGACAAAAGATGCTTCCATCGAAGATGGTGGTTCTGGCATTCTGGGCACCGTTATGGTCATTGGTGCTGCCGCCGTACTGACATGGCAGGGCTGCCGAATCGGCACGGAGCTTTATCTGAAGCGTATTCTCCCCGATGGCGCAGCGATCCCCGCCAATGCCACCGAACTTGCCGAACTGGTGTGGGATGATGCCGGCAAACCTGCTCCCGCTGCTGCGTTGGACAACGATGCCACCAATGCACAGAAGGCTCTCACCTGGGCTTCTGAGAACCAGCTGCTTCCTTCCAATAAAACTGCAGATGCTCCTGTAAGTTACTGGGAAGTGATCCAGATCTGGCGCAAGGCGCAGACACTCAAGAACTAATCCCTGGCAGGCAGAAAGCCCCCTGACGATTACACTGTCAAGGGGGCTTCCTACTGTTTATTGGTGAACCCAATAGAGTGTTCACGATCTTCTTCGTCTTTTTATGATGTACACCACCGGCCTGAAAGTCATGGGCACCTTCTCTTTTTACCGCTTCGCGTGGCGCTCGCCCATGGGGATGACATCACAAAAGACGCAACGGCTCTTAGTGGAAAGGGCCACATCCTTGTGGTAGCAGCCAAAGAACCATTTTTCGTAGTGCAGCTTCAGCAGGATCTTGTCGAGGAAGAGGTGCAGCCGGTTCGACTCGCCCAGCGCCAGCGCAGTAAAATCCAGGAACCTGCTTGGGGCGTCGTGGGTCAGCACATAATCTACCTGCCAGCCGTTTTCTTCCAGCGTCTTTTCGCAGAAGGTATATTCCTCATCCGAGGGCATCTCCTGCGGCCACCAGTTGACCCCAGGCTCCCGTTCCTCTTTGTCCTGACTTTCGGCCCCGCCGAAGCAGAGATATTTCTTGCCCTCCAGCGTCAGCACACTGCCCCGGCAGACATGGTAGACATTGCCGCCCAGCGCCTGAACCGTTCCGCCGAACCGCTCCTCGGTCGGGTACTGGGCCAGCAGGTCGTAGTTCTCATGGCAGCCATCCAGAAACAGCAGCGTGTAGGGGCGTTTGCGCAGCCAGTCCAGCTTTTTCTGTTCCTCCTTGCTGCCGTCCCACACGAACCCGAAATCGCCCAGCACCACCACGGTATCCCGCCTGCTCAGCCAGCGGAGCCTGCCGTGCCTGAACCGGTCGATGTCGCCGTGGGTGTCTCCCGTCAGATATACCATTCGTTTCCTCCCGCCCTGTGTGAAAGCTGTTAAAAGCCCTTGTCTCCGCAGGGCAAACCTGTTATTATAAAAGAATGAAGCTCCGGCTTCTTCCTGTTGTCCTATCCGGCCGCATCCTGCGCTCCGGTCTTTCTATTTTATCGCTTTTTGAAGGAATTGTCCACATGAAACGTATTTTTGCCCTCTTTTTGTCTCTGGCGGTCCTGTTCAGCTGTTTGGCTGTGACGGCAGGCGCCATGTTCGACCCCAGCCCCGTCTACGAGGTGCAGGCCAAGAGCGCCTACATCGTGAACACCGACACCAACATCATCGTCTACGACAAGGACAGCCAGAAACAGGTGCCGGCCGGCGGCCTGACGAAATACATGACCATCGCTCTGGTGATGACCAACTACGCCGACCAGCTCGACAACACCTTTACCATGCCGTTCGCCATCTCGGATTACGTCCACAACTCCGACAACGCAGACATGCGCTCCGGCGAGACCTTCACCTACCGGGAAGCGCTCTACGCCATGGTGACACGGAACGCCAACGAGGCCGCGATGGGCCTGGCGTATGAACTTTCCGGCGGAGACCTGACCGGGTGGGTGAGCCAGATGAACACCCTGTCCCAGCGCATCGGCACGACGGGCAGCACCTGGACCGATGCCTGCGGCCTGGACAGCGGCAACACCACCACCGCCGTGGACATGTACCTCATCCTGCGCTACCTGATGAGCTTTGATGCCTTCCGGGAGATCTCCAGCGCACCGACTTTCACGATGCCCGCCAAGGAAAAACACGCCAAAAGCTTCGTTCTGGTCAGCCAGAACGTGGCTCTGAACAAAACGAGCGGCGGCAAGTTCTACCGCAGCGCGATGCAGGGCGGCATCTGCGACGTGATGGCCTACAAGAACGACAACGGCGACCAGAGCTATGTCTCCTGGGCCAACAAGAACGGCGCGACCTATATCTTCTGCATCATGCAGAGCCCCGACACCTGCGACGATTACGGCTATGCGAACCGCCGCCCGGCCCTGTGTGAGACGACCAAGCTCATCGACTGGGTGTTCGACAGCTTCTCCATCCAGGCCGCGCTGGACACCGACCAGGCTCTGGCCGAGATCCCGGTGAAGTATTCATCCGACACCGACACGCTGCAGCTTTACCCCGACGACAACATGATGACCCTGCTGCCCTCCTCCGGCGACGGCACCGTCACCCAGAAATACTTCCATCTGCCCGATTATGCCGCCGCCCCCATCCATCAGGGCGACGTCATCGGCACGGTGGAGCTCAAGCTGGCCGGTGAGACCATCGGTGTGGTCAACCTCATCGCCGGGCAGGATGTCCGCCAGAACGCCCTGCTCTTCACCGTCTCGAAGGTGCAGGACTTTTTCCACAGCCTCTACCTGAAGGTCGTGATCGTCATGAGCCTGCTCGCCCTCGCCATCTATGGCCTGTGGTGGCTGCTCAATGTCTGGCATGGCCGCAGACCGACCAAGAAGATCCACCGCCGCTGACAGACGAGGGCAGGAACCAGACCGGTTCCTGCCCTCGTTTTCGTTCAGTCGATCGTCGTTTTGGTCCGGCCCACGCCGATGACGGCTGTGGTGATCTTTTTCCAGGTATTACAGCCGCAGACGCCGTCCACCGCGAGGCTGGTGCGGCGCTGATAACCCCGGAGCGCCTCTTCCGTCCGGGTGCCGAACAGGCCGTCGATGCGGTTCCCGGTCTGGTAGCCCAGCGTCGAGAGGGCGTCCTGCAGGATCATCACATAGCAGCCCCGGCTCCCCCGCCGCAGGGTGGGGAAACCCGCTGTGGTGCCGCGGCACGCGGGGGTGCCGTAGCGGCGGTCGAAGTGGACCCAGGTGGGCGTCTGGCTCAGCGGCTCCACGTAGCCCCACGCCCCGGTCGCGCGGGCGGCCCTGTAGATGGCCGTGCGCTGGGTCCGGCTGAGGCTCTGGCCCACATCAAAGGCCACCCCCGCATAGTGCTGGCTGCGGGTGCCGTGGCCGCCCTCCCAGATGCGGCGGAACGCATACCCCACCGGGATGCCGCGGCCGTATGTGCGGCGGGTCAGGTTCCAGGCCTCCATCGCCGCGATGGTGGTCCAGAGCACCGGGCTGTTCGATCTGCCCCGGAACTCCCGCAGGGTCAGGGTCCGGCCGGTGCTGTAGGGCATGGGGTCGTTCTCGCTCAGGCTGTTATAGGTGTAGACCTTGTTTTCGTAGGCATCGTAAATAAGCAGCCGTGCCATTGGGTCATTCCTCCTCCAAATCACATGCGCAGCTCTGCGCCCGCAGTGCCGCCCAGGTCTCGCGGCCAACGGTGCCGGTCTGGCACAGGCCCGCCCGCGCCTGCGCGGCCTTCACAGCCACCGTCTCCGCCGGGCCGAAGGACGCATTATCCCACACGAAGCTCTCCCCGCAGCAGAGGTTCGCCCGGCTGTTGATCCACTGTTCGATCTGCATCACGTCCGGGCCGACGCTCCCTTCCTTCATGGCACGGCCCGGATATGCCATCTCCTTCGCCGCATCCCGGTCAGGGTTGGGCATCCCGGTCGCTAATTGCAGGCTCAGCGCCTCCACCGCCGTCCAGGTCTCGGCGTCCGCGATGCCGGTCTCCGGCAATCCGAGCAGCGCTTGGGCACTGCGGGTCGCAGCGGCCGTCTCCCCGGTGTAGCCGGTGGCCAGCGGCGGCGCCTCCACGCTCTCGAAGTAATAGGCGATCCGCCGCAGCAGGATGGTGTAATACAGCACGTCGCTGCCCTCGCTGCCCACCGTCAGCGGCTTACCGGGGTAGGGCAGCCGTTTCAGCGTGACCACCGGGCCGCTGCTGCGCAGAGCCGAGGCCTTGTCGTAGAGCGACTCCCAGGTCGCCCGCCCCACGATGCCGTCCACCGTCAGCCCTGCAAACCGCTGGTAGGCCCGCACCGCGTTCTCGGTGGCTGCACCAAAGCTGCCGTCGATGCCCACCGCCGGGATGCTGGATTCATAGGCGCTCAGGAGGTAGAGGTAGAATTGCAGTTCCCGCACCGCTGTGCCGCTGCTGCCCCGCCGGAGGATGCCTGGATACTCGCCGGGCCGCAGGCTGGGCGACAGCAGCCGGTTGGCGATGTCGTTGTAGACCTCGTACAGCTTGTTCCAGGTGGTGCGGCCCACCACGCCGTCGCTGGTCAATCCGAAGTAGGTCTGGAACCGCTTCACCGCCGCCGTGGTCGCCGCACCGAACTTTCCATCCACGGTGAGGTCGTTCAGTCTGGAATAGACGGTGTGGGCGATCTTGAGCCAGAACTGCACGAGCCGCACGTTCTGGCCGCTGGCCCCCTCCCGCAGAGCCGTGCCGGGGTAGGCGTTGGGGGTGCCGTTGTCCGACTGGATGCTCCGGAACTCGTTGTAGATGGCGTTCCAGGTCTCGCGGCCCACCACGCCGTCCACGGTCAGGCCGTACCGCCGCTGGAAGGCCCGCACCGCGCTGGCCGTGGACGCACCGTAGCGGCCGTCCACCGCAAGGGACGGGATAGCAGATTCGTACTGCGCCAGCGTATTCAGCCAGAACTGCACCTGCTCCACCGCGCTGCCGGTGGAACCGGTGCGCAGGGCCGTGCCGCCCCAGCTGCCGTCCGACAGGGTGCCGCTGGAGGTCTCGCCCTCGCTGGTCAGTTCGGCAAGGTCCTTAACCGACACGTAGATATAGCTGATCTTATACCAGGTCTGCCGCCCCACCACGCCGTCGGCGGTCAGGTTGAACTGCCGCTGGAACGTCTTGACCGTGGACACCATGCGGGGGCCGAAGACACCGTCCACGGTCAGCTTACCGAAGAAGGGGTAATCCTTCGCGATGCGGTTCAGCTGCCGCTGCAGCGTGAACACCGCCGTGCCGGAATCGCCTTGCCGCAGCGGCGAGCCGGGGTAGCTCTGCGGGATGGCCTGGATGTTGTTGGTCCGGACGATCTCGATGTTGCTGCCGTAGTAGTATTTCAGGATCTGAAGCGGTGTTTTGCCCTGTTTTGCCAGCGTGACCGTGCCCCACTGCTTCAGGCCCGGACAGGTGACGGACTTGCCGTCGCAGTATTCGGAGTAATAGGGGTTGACCGTTCCGGTCTTCCGGAGATAGGTATTGAAGATGTCGTCCGTCAGCCGGACCATGACATCGAACACGGTCCGCCCGTGGACGTAATACTGGTCGTAGCTGGTGGAGTTGGTGATGTTGAAGCTGTAGCCCCGGCTGGGGTACCACTCGGTGTAGATGCGGTTCAGCGCCAGCGAGATCTGGCAGTGGATGTTCGCCCGCAGGGCGCTCTCCGGCCAGGTCGGGTAGACTTCGCTGGACGCCACGTTGGCGATATACCTGCGGAACGAGACGGTCACGTTCCGGGCCGAGGCCGCCGGTTTGCCCAGATGGACCGTGATGTTCTTCGGGATGATGACCCGGTCCAGCACACGGGGCGCGCACGGATCGGTAGGCGCTCTGCCGCTGCCCCCGCCGCCCGCAAACAGCGGGTGGGGCGGGATGACGATGGGCGGGTTCTCCACGTCCCGGTCCTCCTCCGTTTCGGGGATCATCTCCGGCTGGGCCAGCGTCACCTGCCCCGCAAAGACCTGGATGCCCTGGATGCGGACGGTGCGGTACCCCGCCTTCGAAGCCGTCAGGCTGCACACCGCATAGGGCAGACGGGTGGTATTGTTCTCCTCCAGCGAGAGGGCACAGTCCGGGGCGGTCAGGGTCACGTCCGCGGCATTGCCCTCGGCGTCGGTCATCCGGGCCGCGGTGAAGCCGTCGCCGACGATGTTCACCGTGACCCCCTCCACCGGTGCCGACTGCCGGGCCGCAAATGCCTGAATGCGCAGAATTCCAGTCGCCATAAACAAAAACTCCTTTGCCGAAATGTTCGCTTGGTTCACTCACAGCGTATTCGGCAAGGAGTCGGAAGGTGCATGAAACAAACGCCCCCTGTCCGTCCGGAGGCATAGGCTCCGGAACCGGGCAGAGGGGCGTTCGGTGTTTGTTGTATCTTGGAAGGGAAAAACGGAATGGCCTGGTTTACCGCTTGTACTTTGCGGCGGTCTGCAGGCGCTGCATGGCACGGTCAAGAGCGATCTTGCTCTGGTAATACTCGTGCATGCTCTGCTTGTGCTGCAAGCGCTCTTCGGCGCGGATGCGGGCGGCCTCGGCGCGGTTGCGGTCGATGTCCTCCGGACGCTCGGCGCTGTCCACCAGCAGCAGAACGAAGGTGGGGGTCACTTCGGCAATGCCGTCGCCCACCAGCACATCGCGGGTCTCCCCGTTCACGGTGAATTGCAGCATCCCCATGTGCAGGGCCACCAGCACCGGGCTGTGGCCGGCCTGCACACCATACACACCGTCGCCGGTGGGCAGGATCAGGCTCTCACAATCGCCCTGATAAAACTCGCCGCTGGAAGCGGTGATGTTCAGCATGAACTTCTGCATCAGACGGCACCGCCCTTTTCCTCCGCGAGCTTCTCGGCGGCCTTCTGGCGGGCATCGTCCAGGGTGCCCACGTTGAAGAAGGCCCACTCCGGCAGATCATCGCACTGACCGTCCACGATGGCGGCAAAGCCCTTGACGGTCTCGGCCAGAGGCACATACTTGCCCTGCAGACCGGTGAAGTTCTCGGCCACCGAGAACGGCTGGGACAAAAACTTCTGCAATTTACGAGCGCGGGTAACGGTGAGCTTGTCTTCCTCGCTCAGCTCGTCCATGCCCAGGATGGCGATGATGTCCTGCAGCTCCTGATAGCGCTGCAGCGTTGCCTGCACCTTGCGGGCCACACGGTAATGCTCTTCGCCCACGATGTCGGCTTCGAGGATGCGGCTGGTGGAAGCCAGCGGGTCCACGGCGGGGTAGATGCCCTGCTCGACGATCTTACGGCTCAGAACGGTGGTGGCGTCCAGATGGGCGAAGGTGGTGGCGGGGGCCGGGTCGGTCAGGTCGTCGGCGGGGACGTAGACGGCCTGCACCGAGGTGATGGAGCCGTCGCGGGTGGAAGTGATACGCTCCTGCAGAGCGCCCAGCTCGTTGGCCAGCGTGGGCTGATAGCCGACGGCCGAAGGCATACGGCCCATCAGAGCGGAGACCTCCGAACCTGCCTGCACGAAACGGAAGATGTTGTCAATGAACAGCAGGACGTCCTTGTGGGTCTCCTCACGGAAATACTCGGCCATGGTCAGGCCGGTCTCGGCCACACGCATACGGGCTCCTGGGGGCTCGTTCATCTGGCCGAAGACCAGCGCGGTCTTGTTCAGAACACCGGAGGCGTTCATCTCGCCCCAGAGGTCGCAGCCCTCGCGGGAGCGCTCGCCGACGCCGGTGAAGATGGAGTAGCCGCCGTGCTCGGTGGCCACGTTGTGGATCAGTTCCTGGATCAGCACGGTCTTGCCGACGCCTGCGCCGCCGAACAGACCGATCTTGCCGCCCTTTGCATACGGAGCCAGCAGGTCGATGACCTTGATGCCGGTCTCCAGGATCTCGGTAGCAGGCTTCTGCTCCGCAAAGCTGGGAGCCTTGCGGTGGATGGGCCAGTGCGGCACATCATCCACCGGGCCTTTGCCGTCGATGGGTCTGCCCAGCGGGTCGAACATACGGCCCAGGGTGGCTTCGCCCACCGGTGCGGTCAGGCCGTGGCCGGTCGCCTGCACGGTCATGCCCTTGCCGAGACCTTCGCTTGCGGAAAGCATGATGCAGCGCACCGTCGTTTCGTTGACGTGCTGCGTCACTTCCATGGTGCGTTCGGTGCCCTCAGCGGTCACCGTCAGCGCCTCCTGCAGGGCAGGCAGCTTGCCTGCTGCGAACTGCACGTCCACAACAGGACCCGCTACGCGGATAATAGTTCCCTGTAACATAACGATTGCCTCTTATATTATAAGTTCGTTCTTTTCTTTAATCCCGCTTCTGCACAGCAGCTGCACCACCGATGATCTCGGTGATCTCCTGGGTGATGGAGCCCTGACGGGTACGGTTGTACTCCAGCTGCAGCGCGCGGATCATGTCGTTCGCGCTCTTGGTGGCGGAATCCATGGCGGTCATGCGGGCGCTCTGCTCGGCGCAGAAGCTCTCGGTCATGGCACCAAAGATCATGCCGTGCATATAGATGGGTGCGATCTGCTCGAACACTGTCCATGCGTCCGGCACCAGTTCCACCTCGCCCTTAGGGTCGCCCAGACCCTTGGGAGCAGGCTGCAAAAACCGCCGGTCCAGCGGCAGCAGACGCTCCATGACAGGCTCACTGGTAAGGGCGTTCTGGATCTTGGTGTAGACGATGTAGATCTCGTCCAGCTTGCCGGACTTGAAGTCGTCAATGGCGTCCACCGTGATGTCGCGGGCACGCTGCAAAGTGGGTGCGGTTGCGCTGTAACGGAACTCCTCCACAAGGCGGGGGTCCCGGTGGCGCAGGGCGCGGTAGCCCACCTGACCGATGACATAAAAACGGTCGTTGGGGTCTGCGTGCTCCCGCAAAAACTTGAGCAGGTTCTGGTTATAAGCACCTGCCATGCCCTTATCGGCAGTAAGCACCAAATACGCCCGCCGGGGGTTTTCCAGATTCCGCTCGTGGAAGAAGGGATGCTCCGGCTCCTCCGGCAGATGCGGCACAACACGGGAGATGGTATCCCGCATACGGTTGAAGTAAGGGGACACATTCTGGTAATTCTGCCGTGCCTTGCGCAGCTTGGACGAAGAGATCAGGTACATGGCATTGGTGATCTTCATGGTGTCCTGAATGCTCTCGATGCGCTCCTTCAGCAGCTTACTGGACGACATGGTCATTGCCTCCCGCATAAGCTTTCCAAGCGTTCAGGATGGCATCCACCCGGTCGGGCTCCAGCTTGCCGTCAGCATCGATCTTCTGCATGGTGCCGGAGACGTCTGCGCGGAACTGCCGCACAAAGGCAGCGGTCTTTTCCCGCTGCTCTGCGGTGGGCAGAGTGTCCAGCAGACCGTGGGAAGCCAGCACCAGAATGACCACCTGCTCGGCATCAGACTTGGGCTGGCACAGCGGCTGCTTGAGCATTTCCATCAGTGCCTTGCCGTGCTCCAGCTGACGGCGGGTCTCGGCGTCCAGATCGGAGCTGAACTGTGCAAAGGATTCCATCTCCTTATACTGTGCCAGCTCGATACGCAGGTTTGCGTTGGCCTTTTTCATGGCCTTGGTCTGGGCAGCGCCGCCCACACGGGAAACCGAAAGACCCACGTTGACAGCCGGACGGTTGCCGGCGTTGAACAGGGCGCTCTCCAAGAAGATCTGACCGTCGGTGATGGAGATGACGTTGGTGGGGATGTAGGCCGAAACATCGCCGGCCTGCGTCTCTACGATGGGCAGTGCGGTGATAGAGCCGCCGCCCAGATCGTCCCTCATACGGCAGGAGCGCTCCAGCAGACGGGAGTGCAGGTAGAACACATCGCCGGGGTAGGCTTCACGGCCCGGAGAGCGGCGCAGCAGCAGCGAGATGGCACGGTAGGCCACCGCATGCTTGGACAGATCGTCGTACACGATCAGCACGCTCTTGCCCTTGCCCATGAAGTACTCGGCCAGCGCAGTGCCGGCATAAGGGGCGATGTACTGCAGCGGTGCCGAGTCGGACGCGGTAGCCGCCACGATGGTGGTGTAGCTCATGGCACCGTGCTTCTGCAGGTCGCCTGCCACGCGGGCGATGGAAGAAGCCTTCTGGCCGATGGCCACATAGATGCACAGCACATCCTTGTCCTTCTGGTTCAGGATGGCGTCGGTTGCAATGGAGGTCTTGCCGGTCTGGCGGTCGCCGATGATCAGCTCACGCTGGCCGCGGCCGATGGGGAACATGGAGTCGATGGCCAGGATGCCGGTGTGCAGCGGGGTGTCCACGCTCTGGCGCTCCAGGATGCCGGGGGCCTGCTTCTCGATGGGGTTGTAGCCCTCTGCCTCAATGGGGCCCTTGCCGTCGATGGGCTCGCCCAGGGGGCTGATGACGCGGCCCAGGAAGCCGTCGCCCACCGGGATGCCGGCGCGCTTGCCGCTGCGGGTCACCAGAGTGCCCACGCCCACTTCCTCGATCTTGTCAAACAGCATGATGCCCAGATGATCGGGCTCCACGCTTTCCACCATGCCCTTTGCACCGTTGTCAAAGGTGACGATCTCGCCGTAAACAGCCTGATCCATGCCCTTGACGTCCACAACGCCGTCGGCTGCGGAGATCACGGTGCCGCCCTCTGCGGTCGTGGCGGCGGGCTTGTAGTCCTCCACACGGGTCTGCATCACAGCCAGGCTGGGCGCATCCGCCGTAATGGCGGCCAGAGCGCTCTTGCCGGAGTTGTCGAACACACGGTCGCCCACCTGCAGCACATAGCCGGAGATCAGGTCCGGCTCCACGCTGACGGTCAGCTCCACCTCAGCGGCACCGTACTGCTTTTTCAGCTGGGTGCGGATGCGCTCCACGGCGTCCTCAGCCGGGGTACGGGCACAGTGCAGATAAGCCTTTAAAATCTCAGACGCGCTTGCCATCGCTCTCCCCCGCTTTCTGCAGCAGGTCGTCCAGCATACGGGCATCATCCTGCTGCGTGAGGTTGCGCTCCAGCACCTTTGCGCACATGGTGCGGGTCAGGTCGGCGATCTGTGCGTCGGCCTGGCGCAGCTTGCTGGCGCGCTCTGCTTCTGCAGCTGCCTTGCCCTCGGCCACGATGGCGTCGGCCTGACGCTGTGCCTCAGCCAGCAGCTGTTCCTTCTGTTTTTCGGCCTGCTGTGCGCTCTCTTCGCGGCGGGCAGCGGCCTCAACGTCCACATTGTGCAGCTTGTCGTTTGCTGCAGCCAGGGCAGCTTCTGCCTTGGTCTTTGCATCCTGCGCATTGGCCAGCTCATCGTCCACCATCTTCTGGCGCTTGTCCAGCACGTCCTGCACAGGCTTGAACAGGAACTTGCGCAGCAGCGCGTACATGATGAGAACGTTGACCACGGTCCACAGCAGGTTGATATCGAGTTTCAGCATTCGTTCACGCCTCCATTATCAGCCCAGGAACAGGATGATCAGCAGTGCAACAACGAAGCCGAAAATTGCGGTACCTTCTGCCAGAGCAGCGCCCAGCAGCAGGTTGGTCTGGATCTTGCTGGCAGCCTCGGGCTGACGGGAGATAGCCTCCGTTGCCTTACCGGTTGCAATACCAATGCCAATGCCGCCGCCAATGCCGGTCAGCGCTGCAATGCCAGCGCCCAGAGCAATCAAACCGTTCATAAGTAAAATCTCCTTTATTATCAAATTTGTGCTGCCTTCTCCCAGCGGGAAGGCGTTTGGTGGTTATTCCTCTCCGCCGATGCTCTCTTTCATGAACAGCGAGGTCAGGAACACAAAGACGTAGGTCTGGATCAGGCCGTCGAACAGGTCAAAGTAGAGACTGAACACGGCAGGAACGAAAACGGGCACCACCAGCTTGATCA
>ERZ835980.3484-NODE-3484-length-12134-cov-3.657836_pt1 | contig 12134 bp, 10 predicted proteins | sample MGYA00519943_ERZ835980 | MGnify/ENA primary metagenome ERZ835980 (study PRJEB31850, sample SAMEA3708791) | human gut metagenome | biome: human gut; feature: human-associated habitat; material: faeces | place: China | collected 2014 ... | reverse complement strand
ATAATAAATCTTTTTTTGAAGTAAATAGCTTAGAGTTTGAAAGAGTATTGAAAATAAATGTAGAGGGATATTATTTTATGGCTCAGGCGGTAAGTAAAATTATGATAGAAAATAAAATGCCAGGGTATATTTTAAATATTTCATCTTCTTCTGAAAGTAAACCTGCAGCAACACCATATAAAATTTCTAAATGGGCTGTAAGAGGAATGACACAAGGACTTGCAGAAGAATTATTACCATATGGTATCATTGTCAATTCAATTGTACCTGGTAAAACAGCAACCCCAATGTTAAATGCATCACAATTAGATGATATTAGTTGTAATGCTCAACCAAATAAAAGATATATTGATCCTATTGAAAAATCACAAATTGCGACAATGCTAGTAAGTGGAATAGGAAATTCAATAGTTGGAGATTCAATATATGTATCGGGAGGTAACGGTACTTTTTATATCTAATAAAAAGTGCTATATAGTTAATGGAAAGTAGAACAAAAAATGGTATTAGAAATATAGGATCTGGCATTATAAATAGAATATTATTGATTGTATTTCCTTTTATAACAAGAACTATACTGTTATATAGTTTAGGAAGCGAATATTTAGGGTTAAACAGTTTATTTACATCTATTTTGACCGTATTAAATTTAGCAGAATTAGGTTTTGGAAGTGCGTTAGTATTTAGCATGTATAAGCCGATAGCAGAAAATGATAAAAAGAAAATATGTGCATTATTAAGCATATACAAAAAAATATTTGTTACAATTGGAATACTGATAGCTATTCTTGGAATAGCAATTACACCATTTATTCCAAAAATTATTAACGGTGACATTCCGGCTAATGCAAATATTTATATTTTGTATATAATTTATTTATCGAATACAGTAGTAAGTTACATATTTTTTGCACATAAACGAGCTTTATTAATTGCATATCAAAGAAATGATATTGTAACAAATATTAATTCTGTAATTAGCATACTACTTTATTGTATCCAAACAGTTATTCTATTGTTATGTCACAATTATTACTTATATATTTTATTTATGCCAATATTAACAATAGTTGAAAATATAGTTGTTGCAAGAAAAGCAACAAAACTGTTTCCAGAAATAAATTGCTCAGGAAAAATTTCTAAGAGTGATATTGAAAAAATTAAGCAACATATTAAAGGATTAGCTATTCAAAATATTTGTTCAGCATCACGAAATTCATTTGATAGTATAGTAATATCGTTATATCTAGGATTAAATTCAATTGCTATGTACAATAATTATTTCTTTATCATGAATGCAATTCATTCTTTACTATACCAAATTCCAAACTCAATTAGAGCAACAGTAGGAAATAGTATTGCTAGTGAATCAATTGATAAAAACTATAAATTATTCAATGTTATGACTTTATTATATCAATGGGCGTCAGGATGGTGTCTTACTTGTTTAATGTGTTTGTATCAGCCATTTATGAAAATTTGGATGGGAGAAAAAATGCTATGTGAATTTTCAACGGTGATTTTATTTTGCATTTATTTTTTTGAATTATGTATGTCAGATATAATTGTACTATATAAAGATGGTGCAGGATTATGGTGGCAAGGAAGATATAGAACTAGTATAGAAGCGGTTGCAAATTTATTTTTAAATTTCTTTTTAGGCTGGCTTTATGGAATGAATGGTATTATTTTAGCAACAATTATTACAATGACAATAATTGGACACGGATATGGTGGATATATTGTATTTCACTATTATTTTAAAACAAAAAAATATTTAAATTATATTTTCTTACAATTGAGATATTTTGCTGTGATTTTTTCGGTATCAGCAATTACGTATACAGTATGTTCATATATAAATGATACAGGGTTTAACACATTGCTTATAAAAGGAATTATATGTATTTTTATACCGAATTTGCTTTATTTGGTAATATTTAAATTTAGTAATTATTTTGACGAAACGGTAATTTTCGTGAAAAATATTATTTATTCTATAAAGAAATAAAACATTTATTAATAAATGTTTTATTGAGAAAGTTATTAGTTGATAGGTTGGGAGGAATTGATATGATTAATTTTACAGTAGGACCAGTACAATCGAGTGAAAATGTAAGAAGTATTGGATATGAACAAGTTCCATATTTTAGAACTGAAGAATTCTCAAATGTAATGAAAGAAAATGAAAACTTAATGCTTAAGTTTTCAAAAGCGCCTAATAATTCAAGGGCTGTTTTCATTACAGGGTCTGGGACAGCATCAATGGAAGCAGTTGTAATGAATTGTTTTACCAAAGAAGATAAAGTGCTAGTTGTTAATGGAGGTAGCTTTGGGCAACGTTTTAGTGATTTATGCGATATCTTTGAAATCAGACATGATGATATTAAATTAGAAGTTGGAAAATCTTTGAAAAAAGAAGAACTTTATAAATATGACAATCAAGGTTATACAGGATTACTAGTGAATGTTCATGAAACATCTACTGGAGTGCATTATGATATTGAAATGATTAGTGATTTTTGTAAAAAAAATGATATTTTCTTAGTAGTCGATGCAATAAGTTCTTTTTTAGCTGATGATTTTGATATGGCCTCTTTAGGGGTAGATATTATGATTACTGGTTCTCAAAAGGCATTAGCGTGTCCACCAGGAATATCAATAATTGTTTTATCACCAAAAGCTGTTTCTAAAGTTGAAAGTAATAATGTTAAGTCTATGTATTTTGATTTAAAATCTGCACTGAAAAATGGAGAAAGGGGACAAACACCTTTTACTCCTGCAGTAGGAATATTACGTCAAATTAACGTCCGTTTGAAGGAAATTGAAAACAATGGTGGTGTAGATTTTGAAATAAAAAGAATAAATGAACTTGCTGTAGATTTTAGAAATAAAATCAAAGGAATGCCATTTGAATTAGTATCTGAATCTATGTCTAATGCAGTTACTGCATTACATCCAACAACAGCATCAGCAAATGATATTTTCTTAATTTTAAAAGACGAGTATCATATTTGGGTATGCCCAAATGGTGGAAAATTAAAAGATGAAATTTTTAGAGTTGGACATATTGGTGATTTATCTATAGAAGATAATTCTAAATTAATAGCAGCATTTAATGATCTTATTAAACGGGGAATTGTGTAGGTAAGTATCATGATAAAGGTAATAACATACGGAACCTATGATTTACTTCATCATGGACATATTCGACTCCTTGAAAGGGCTAAAGCGTTGGGAGATTATTTAATTGTAGGTGTAACTGCGGATGATTTTGATAAAACAAGAGGAAAAATTAATGTTCAGCAATCTTTAATAGAACGAATTGAAGCGGTAAAAGCAACTGGACTTGCTGACGAAATTATTATTGAAGAGTATGAAGGACAAAAAATAGATGATATAAAAAAATATGATATTGATATTTTTACTGTTGGTTCAGATTGGGTAGGAAAATTTGATTATTTAAATGAGTATTGCGAAGTTGTTTATTTAGAAAGAACAAAAGGAATATCTAGCTCAGAATTACGTGAAGAAAAGAGATCGATACATTTAGGTCTAGTTGGTAATTCATCGTTTTTGAATAAAGTAAAAGATGAGGCAGAATATGTTAATGGAATTCAAATATCGGCTTTGTGTACGGATAATTTGAATATTATGAGCGACGAAATAAAAAAAGTTGATTTTATAACTAATGATTATTTCAAATTAATAAATAATGTAGATGCTGTTTATATTCGATCTTTACCGAATATGCATTATGATCAAATAAAGTACGCTTTGAATAATGGAAAACATGTTCTTTGCGAATCCCCTCTAACTCTTGATGAAAAACAAACAATGGAATTATTTGAATTAGCAAAATCAAAGAATTTAATTTTAATGGAAGCAATTAAAACAGCGTATGCCACTGCCTATAGGAGGCTACTTTTATTAGTTAAAAGTGGTAAAATAGGCGATATTGTTTCTGTTGATGCAACATGTACTAGTTTGAAAAATAATGATAATGATTGGCCTGGAATTTATGAATGGGGTCCTACAGCGCTTTTACCGGTTTTACAAATGTTAGGTTCTAATTGTAAAGATTATCGTATTGTATCTCATATAGATAAAAATACACAATTAGATAATTTTACTAAAATAGATTTTTTATATGAGCATTCTGTTGCCTCAATAAAGGTAGGAGACGGCGTTAAATCGGAGGGACAATTGATTATTTCTGGTACAAAAGCTTATGTATATGTACCAGCACCATGGTGGAAAACTGATTATTTTGAAATAAGATATGAAAATCAAAATAATAATCAGCGTTATTTCTATCGATTAGAAGGGGAAGGTATAAGACATGAGCTAGTTTCTTTTGTTAAGTCAATAGAAAATAATAGATATTTAGGAAATATAGATATAATTGTTACACGAGATATTACAAAGATTTTGAATTTTTTTGAAAAAGGAATTTATCAAAAAATATAGTATGCCTACGAGAATATGTCATGAAAAAAAATTTCAAGAAAGAGAGTATTACATATGTTAACAAGAGAAAATACTAAACAATTAAAAGGATTTGCGGTTTTATTGATGTTAGCACATCATTTATTTGCCTTTTCTGATAGAATACCGTATGGTTTTGATTTTAGTAGAAATATTTTTTTAAGTAATACACTTACTAGTTTTATTGGGGTTTTTGGAAAAATATGTGTTCCTATTTTCATGTTTTTGGGTGGATATGGACTATATGCGTCTTGTGTTTATAAAGAAGATAATGAAAATAAAATAAAAAATAAATTTATTATAAAGATTGTTAATTTATATAAATGCTATTGGAAAGTTTTTATTATTTTTGTTCCTTTAGGTATTTTATTTTTTTCAAAACAACCACAATTTTCTAATGAAAATTTTGGTTCGTCATTTTCAAATGTGAGAACTTATAATGTTATTTCAACTTTTTTAGGTATAGAAACTTATTTTAATTATGAGTGGTGGTTTTTTAAGTCATATTTATTCGCTTTGTTTGAAGGTTTTATGTTTTTAGAGCTTTTTAAAAATAATAAGAGTATATATAAAGAGGTGTTTGTTATTATCTTGTGGTATATTATTATTTCTAGTTTATTACCAAATATTATTTCTTTATGTGGACTGAATTCTTTAACAAATAACTTTTGGTATTTAAATTTATTTTGCATTACTTCTTGTTCAATACTGTTTTTTATAGGTATTTGTTTTTCTAAATATGATATTTTTAGTAGGTTTTATAAGATTATTAAAGATTTAAGTCATATTGAATCTATTGTTATATCATTTATAACATTTGTATTATGTTTTTATGTAAAAGCTATAATAAATAATAATGATTTAGATATTCTAATAGTTCCTATAGTTTGTTTTTCTGTAATTGTAATGATTAATCATTTTTCTTTATTAGCAAAAGGATTATTACTTTTAGGTAACAACAGTACTAATATGTGGCTAACACATTCATTTTACTGCTATTATTTTTATCCATTTGTTAAAATTGTTTATGGCTCAAGGAACGCACTAATTGCTTTTATTACTCTTGTAGTTCTTTCCTTAATAACAAGTTTCTTAATAGATTTATCTTGGAAATACGTATCTAAATTATATAATCAAATACATATATTTTTACTTAATAAAGGGTATTAAATGGATGATTGTTTTTATGTACAAAATAACAGATTTATATGATTTAAATCATACTCAAGCAAGTTCATATTTAACACAATATGAATATCCTTGGGAAGCATTAAAAGGAATCAAAGATTTTATTATTGAATTAGGATCATCACTCGGTGATGATTATAATGAAATAAGTGAACATGTATGGGTTCATAAAGATGCTAAAGTCTTTGATAGTGCTTATTTAGGAGTACCTTGTATTATAGGAGCAAGAACAGAAGTAAGACATTGTGCTTTTATAAGAGGAAGCGCCTTAATTGGAGAAGATTGTGTAATTGGTAATTCGGTAGAATTAAAGAATGTCATTATCTTTGATAGTGTTCAAGTTCCACATTATAATTATGTAGGAGATTCTATCCTAGGATATAAATCTCATATGGGAGCAGGATCTATTACAAGTAATGTTAAAAGTGATAAAACATTAGTTGTTGTAAAAGATCGTTTTAATCATGAAAATATTGAAACAGGCTTAAAGAAAATGGGAGCAATGTTAGGAGACTATGTCGAAGTAGGATGTAATAGTGTATTAAATCCAGGAACTGTTATAGGAAGAAATAGTAACATTTATCCTTTATCAAAAGTAAGAGGTGTTGTACCAACACACTCTATCTTTAAGAATCCTGATAATATTGTCGAAAAGAAATAAATCAATACTAGTGTTTCCTATTCATACTCAATATGAGAATTTATAACAAATTTTGAAGTGAATCTTTTAAGTCTATAAACAAACATCAGCCTCTGTCGTAGGAGTACAAACAGTAGCAAAAAATATGTTAGTAAATATAGAATCGTTGAATCACCAAAATCACATCCATTCAAAGGAAGATTTGTCAAATTAACAGATATGGTAGAAAAAAACAGCACAGGAAAAAGGAGTAGTAGGAGAAATCCAATTAGCAGATAGCATCAAGAGATTATTAGATAGACAAGCAATGTATATGTATAATTTTGAATGAAAGAGATATGATGTTGGAAATAAGTTTGGATTTATCAAAGCAATCCTCAATTTTTTTAAACCGAGAATATTTACATAATCAAGTAAATGATCGTATTCATTAGTTGAAAAAGATAAAAAATAGTTTCATATATAATATGTGCTTTTTATCATATTGTCTATATAGACATTTCTTGTACAAAAGGTTTGATTCACGATTATAGACGAAGAAACTTGTGACGAAACCTTTTTACCTGAGTTAATCATTCTATTAATAACAGAGTGGCTAACCGCAAATAAATCTATGTAGATGTAGAAGTTTTTTGCTCTATTTCCTTGATTTAAATAAAAAAGGTAAGCGCCAAATAAAATAGTGGATAAAAATATAGAACTCTAAGAACTACAATATAGAATGTGGAGACTCCATAAACTATATTGTAGTTTTTATATTCTCCAAAAACTATATGGAAAGGAAGAGAGAATATATGACAGTACAGGAACTTACCGAAAATGAAAAATATAAATTCTGGTATTTTAAAATCAAAGAATGCAAGGAAAGTGGTTTATCTGTCAAAGATTTCTGTGACAAAAACAATATCAAGCCGTCGACTTAGTATAATTATCAACAAAAAATCAGAAATATTTTATGTGATCAGATAAATGAAAGCAGCAGTAAGAATGAAGTGTCCTTTGTTTCTGTTGAAAAGCAACCACACAATAAAGTGTAACCTATCCAGTGAAGAGTTTGTAAGACATGAAGTTATTTATGAACCTGCCAAACTCTATGTAAAAGATATTTATCGAAAAACATATGAATGTCGAAACTGTAGAAAAAAAGGAAAGGCAGTAATGCTTAAAGCAGGAACACCTCAACCAGTAGTTCCACATTCATATACATCGCCAAGTGTACTGTCACAAGTGATTATCGATAAATATGTAAATCATATACCTTTATACAGACAGGAATCAGAATGGAAACGATTAGGAATGGAACTGTCAAGAACAACCATGGCTAACTGGATCATCATTGCTGCCAAGGAATATTTCATTCCATTGGTAAACAGGATGCACGAACTGATGATGAAGGAATCACACATACATTGTGATGAAACGCCAGTTCAGGTATTGAATGAGCCAGGTAAGAAAGCTACTTCTAAATCGTATATGTGGGTATATTCAAGTATCAAAGAAAGCAAAAGACCTGTTAAGATATTTGATTACAGACCTGACAGAAAAGCAACCAATCCTCAAGAATTTTTGAAAGGATTTGGTGGTACTATCATCACTGATGGTTATTATGGATATAATCATATAGATGGTGTGACCAATGCCTACTGTTGGGCGCATGCCAGAAGGAAGTTCTATGATGCATTGCCTGTAGATATGAAGAATGCATCAGATACACTCGCAAATACAGCTGTTGAAAAAATAGCCAGACTGTTTGCGATAGAAAAACAAATCGAAACATTATCACCTGATAAAAAGGTGAAAGTACGTCAAGAAAAATCAAAGCCATTAGTTGATGACTTCTTTTTATGGTGCAAAGAAAATCAAAACAAGGTGTTAACAGCTTCTAAGACAGGAAAGGCTATACAATATGCCTTGAATTACGAGGCAGGACTGCGTTCATTTTTAGAAGATGGTCTTGTACCAATGACCAATTCGTTAGATGAACGTACAATCAGACCAGTTACAGTTGGCCGAAAGAACTGGATGTTTTCAACTTCTACTAAAGGAGCTGAAGCAAGTGCAGCAGTATTCAGCTTGATTGAAACAGCTAAATCCAATAAACTTAATCCATACGATTATATTGAATTCATCCTGGATTATTTACCTCAACAAGATCTGGTTGAAGATCCAGAAAGACTGGACTGGTTCTTACCATGGAGTGAAGAGATAAAAGAAAAATTTGAAATAAAAGCCGACTAAATTGATCATTGTATCAATTCAATCGACTTTTTTAAATACACTATTTTATTTGGCGCTTACTAAAAAAGACGAAAAATCAAAGAAATATTGTGTTTCTGCTTGACAACCGCTATTTCATAATAGGGTTTAATTAATTTACCACTTATATAAATGATATTTAATGTTCTCATTTAGTATACTTTAGTTTTACATGCGTTATAAAAAATAAGCTATTAGAAAGGAATACATATTGTAGCTTATATGGGTCAATTATAATATACCAGGAGGTAAGGATAATAATGGTAGATAAAATAATAATTGGAGCAGGACTATATGGTTTGTATTCTGCACTATACTGTGGCAAAAAGAATGAAAATGTTCTAGTAATAGAAAAAGATGATCAAGCATTTAAAAGAGCAACATACATTAATCAAGCAAGGGTACATATGGGATATCATTATCCTCGTTCTTATTCAACAGCAATTAAATCGGCTAATTATTTTGAAAAGTTTAATAAGGATTATGGATTTAGTATTCTAACGGAGTTTGATCAAATTTATGCAATTTCTAAACATTTTTCTTGGACGAATGCAAAACAATTTAAAAAGTTTTGTGATAATGCCAAAATCATGTGTGAAGAGGTGCCAACCGATAAGTATTTTAATTCTGATATGTGCGATGGGGCTTTTTTAACTGAAGAGTATACATATGATGCACATATACTTAGAGATTTTTTATTAAAGGAAATCAGTAAATATAGTAATATTCAAATAAAGTATTCAACTGATATTACAAAGATTTATAAACAAAATACTGTTTATACAGTAGTTGATTCAAATAAAAATGAATATAGTGCGCCCTTTATTTTAAATTCAACATATGCATCTACTAATGAAATAAACAAGCTGGTGGGATTTGAACCTTTTAAAATAAAGTATGAATTATGTGAAATTATTTTATGTGAAGTAAATGACGTGTTCAAAAATACAGGAATAACAGTTATGGATGGTCCATTTTTTAGTATTATGCCGTTTGGAAAGACAGGATATCATTCGTTAACATCTGTAACGTTTACACCTCATCAAACTAGTTATGATGAATTACCAACATTTGGATGCCAAGCAAGAAGTAATGGATTTTGTACACCAGAAAAGTTAGGAAATTGTAATGATTGTCCTGCAAAACCTGTATCAGCATGGGAGTCTATGTCAACGATGGCTAGAAAATATTTAAAAGATAAGTATCAATTTAAATATGTTAAATCATTGTATTCAATGAAACCTATTTTAATGGCATCAGAAATTGATGATTCAAGACCAACAGTGATAAAGAAGTACAGTAACAATCCAACTTTTGTAAGTGTTTTATCAGGGAAAATAAATACTGTATATGATTTGGAGGAAATATTAAATGATAAGTAATAAAGAAAAAAATTATGTATCTGCAGTAGTTTATGTACATAATAATGAAAAAAATATTAAGGATTTTATCAATAAAATTAACAATGTTTTGAATAATACATTTGAAAAATATGAGATTATTTTTGTAAATGATGCGTCAACAGATAAAACACGCGAAATTATTTCTGAAGAATCAAAATTAATCACAACAGGTATTGTTACAACAATTAACATGAGTTTTTTACAGGGTGTAGAAACTGCAATGAATGCAGGGATAGATTTAGCCATTGGCGATTTTGTATTTGAGTTTGATTCAATTGAATTGGATTACGATTTATCCTTAATTACAGATATTTATTTTAAATCATTAGAGGGATATGATATTGTAAGTGCTGTTCCAAATAATGTTAAGATGACTTCTAAGATGTTTTATAAAGTTTTTAACAAATATGCAAATATGGAAAATCAGTTGAGAACAGAAAGATTTAAAATAATATCAAGACGAGGTATTAATAGGGTTGACAGTATGAATGTTAAAATTCCATACCGTAAAGCTGTATATGCAAATTGTGGATTAAAACAAACTTTTATACAGTATAAAGTATCACCATCTTCACAAGGAAAAAGTACGATTAAAGATAGAAGAGAATTAGCTATTGATTCTTTACTTTTATTCACAGATATTGGATATAGGATTTCAATTTCTATGGCGACAATAATGTTGTTGTTTTCTGTTTTTGTAGCAATTTATTCTATTTTTATTTTTGTAAATGGGAATCCTGTTGCTGGATGGACTACAACAATGTTATTTTTATCCTTTTCTTTCTTTGGATTATTTTCACTTTTAACAATTCTTATAAAATATACCCAATTATTACTAAATTTACAATTCACAAAACAAGATTACATAATTGAAGGAATTGAAAAGGATACAAAATAATGATAGATTCGTTAAAGAAGAATAAGAAAGGAATTATACTGATGATTTTTTCATCAGTTCTTGTTTGTTTTGGACAACTCATGTGGAAGTTATCTTCACGTGGATTACAATATCTTATCATTGGGTTTATATTATATGGAGTTGGCGCATTAATCATGTTAATTGCATATAAATATGGAAGTTTATCAGTACTTCAACCATGTTTAAGCCTTAATTATGCTTTATCAATATTTTTAGGAGTTTGGGTTTTAGGTGAGTCTCTTTCTTTAATGAAAATTATTGGAATTATTATTATCATTATAGGTGTTATTATGATTGGCGGAGGTGATGAATAATGATTTGTTACATTGTATTGATCATTATGACTCTTATTGGATCATTTGCATCTTATTTTTTAAAAAAGGCGTCAGGAACATCAAATTTTATTATGATGTTAAGAAACATAAACTTATATCTAGGTGGTTTTTTATATTTATTTTCAGCAATATTAAATATCTATGTATTGAGATATTTAGATTATTCAGTTGTTTTGCCTTTAACTTCAATTACTTATATTTGGACAATGTTTTTATCATATAAACTATTAAATGAAAAAATTAGTAAAAATAAGTTAATAGGCGTTTTTATGATTTTTACAGGAGCTATTTTAATTAGTATATAGGAGGATGTATATGAAAGATGCAATAGTTGGTTATACAGGTTTTGTTGGTTCAAATTTACTTAAAGAACATCATTTTGAAGGACAATATAATTCTAAAAATATTCAAGAAGCGTTTGGCACAAATCCTGATTTACTTGTTTATTCTGGGTTAAGAGCAGAAAAATTTTTAGCAAATAAATATCCAGAAAAAGACTTTAATAGCATTTTAGAAGCTATTGATAACATAAAAAAGATTAATCCAAAATGTTTAGTATTCTTATCAACAATAGATGTATATAAAAATGTAGAGAATATTAATGAAGATTATTTTCCTGAAGATGATAACTTACCCTATGGTAAGAATAGAGCATATTTAGAAAAATGGGCTTTAGAAAATTTTGATAATGTTTTAATTGTAAGATTACCTGGATTATTTGGTATGAATTTAAAGAAAAATTTAATTTTCGATATGATTCAATATGTTCCATCAATGTTAAATGAAAGTAAATATAAGGAACTATCTGAAAAATCAGAATTAATTAAAAATTCATATGAAAGGTGGTTGGAAACCATCGGAAAGAAAAAACATGAAGTAAGTGTTGAAATTATAGGTGGCAATGC
>ERZ835980.3481-NODE-3481-length-12140-cov-20.182871_pt1 | contig 12140 bp, 9 predicted proteins | sample MGYA00519943_ERZ835980 | MGnify/ENA primary metagenome ERZ835980 (study PRJEB31850, sample SAMEA3708791) | human gut metagenome | biome: human gut; feature: human-associated habitat; material: faeces | place: China | collected 2014 ... | reverse complement strand
ATCTTTATCCAAGGTTTGCGCGATTGGAAAGTAAAAGATGCAAACGGTAATGAAACAGCTCTTTACCATCAAGTATGGCAAGCTGGTGTTATCCTGCTTCCAGTACAAAGCGTTGGTGTAATGGGTGATGAACGTACTTACGAACGTGCCGTTGCATTGCGCGCTGTCACAAGCACTGATGCCATGACTGCCGACTGGGCTCACCTGCCTTACGAATTTATGGCAAAAGTGTCAAATGACATCATCAACAAGGTAAAAGGCGTAAACCGCGTTTGCTACGATATTTCTTCAAAACCACCCGCCACAATCGAGTGGGAATAAAAGAATAATATCCCAGTCCAAGCACAGATTACACGAGTTCCTTTCAGGTAAAAACATCTGATAAATTCGTGAAATCTGTGCTTTATTTTTCACCTTATTTTAGTATCCAGAAACAAAAGAAACATCATGTACACAAAACATATGGCATATCTTCTGTCGGGACTACTCTTGAGTACCCAGACAAGTCCCTGTATGGCAATAACAGATGAGCCAAAAGCATCGACAAACATACAAAAGAGTCAATGGAAAGGAAAAAGAGTCGCCTTCCTGGGTGATTCCATCACCGATAAAAAGCATGTAGGAACCACCAAAAATTATTGGCAATATCTGGCAGAAATGCTGGGGATCGAACCTCTGGTTTATGGTATCAATGGCAATCAATGGAACGGTGTATTGAAACAAGCACAGAGGCTGAAAGCAGAAATCGGAAATGAAGTAGATGCCATTATCATCTTTGCCGGGACAAACGATTATAATGCCGGAGTTCCCTTAGGAGAATGGTATACGTTCAGCTACGAAGAAACAACTATAAAAGGTGGAGGAAAAGAAGTACGCAAGAGAAGAAATACCGATCTGAACAGCAATACATTCCGTGGTAGAATCAATGAAGCCCTCAGTTACCTGAAACAAAACTTTCCCGACAAACAAATTATTTTAATGACTCCAATACACCGGGCTCAAGCACGTTTCAGCAATGAAAACATTCAGCCAGAGGAAGCCTTTCCCAATAAACTAGGATTATACGTAGACGAGTATGTAAACGTCATAAAGGAAGCCGGAAACGTATGGGCTGTTCCAGTAATAGATTTAAACAGCATCAGCGGATTATATCCAATGTTTGACACCCATGCCCAATATTTCCACGATGAAGTGACTGACCGCCTTCACCCTAATGCAAAAGGACACTACCGTATGGCAAAAGCTATCATGTATCAACTACTGGTCTACCCTGCCGATTTTGAATAAAGGACATACAGCTTATAATACAGACGGGCTCATGCAAACCGCTTTCTTTGTAAAGCATACTGCATGAGCCCGTAATATTTTTCAACAGAAGAATGATCAGAAAGGCAAATCATCTTTCTCATCCGATGCAGCAAAGTCAACCGGAGCAGCCGGTGCAGCATTCATCGGAGGAAAAGGAGCATCCATAGGCGGCATCTGCTGAGCAGCAGAAACGCGTTCTACCTTCCAGGCACGGATACTATTAAACCAACGTCCCTGCCATTCACGAGCATCTATATCAAAAAAGACATTCAATTCTTCACCTACCTGAATATTAAACTGCTGTATCTTGTCTGCCCCAAACACATCAAAGCACATCCGACGAGGATACTGGTCGTGAGTTTCGATGACATATTCCTGTACCTTCCATTCATTACCACTCTTAGAAACACCACCTCTGGGTTCAAGAACTGCTATAACTTTTCCTGCTAATTCCATATTTTAAGTTTTTAAATCGGTCACGAAATTACGCTTTTCCGAAGAAGAAAACTAATTTTTACCCTCTTTTTTGCAATGCATCTACAATCTTTTCGTAACTTTGGCAAGATTAACAGCACACTGCAAAGTGCTTTATTATCCGGACAAAAACATTCGTCCGAAAGACATATTTTGATATAATTTAGAAAATAATTAACATACGAAAGACCATGAAATTTATTGTTTCAAGTACAGCCTTATTCAGCCACTTACAGGCTATCAGTCGTGTTATCAACTCAAAAAACTCATTACCGATATTAGATTGTTTTCTTCTGGAATTACAAGACGGAACACTGTCGATGACTGCTTCCGACAATGAAACCACATTGTCTACTTCCATCGAAGTGAACGAGTTCGATGGCGACGGCCATCTTGCCGTTTCATCAAAAACGCTACTGGAAGCTCTGAAAGAAATTCCTGAACAACCATTGAGTTTCCAAATTAACCCAAGCAATTTGGAAATCACTGTACAATACCAAAACGGTAAATATAGTTTAATGGGACAGAATGCAGACGAATATCCGCAAACACAGGAACTGGGCAGTAATGCCGTACAAGTCAACATTCCTGCTGATGTCCTCATGGGTGGAGTAAACCGCAGCATCTTTGCAACAGCCGACGACGAATTGCGTCCGGTAATGAATGGTATCTATTTTGATATAACTCCGGAAGACATTACTTTGGTAGCTTCTGACGGTCATAAACTAGTTCGCTGCAAAACATTTGCTGCGCATAGTGATGAAAAAGCTGCATTCATTTTGCCTAAGAAGCCTGCAAACCTACTTAAGAACCTGTTGCCGAAAGAGCAAGGTGATGTACAAATCGGTTTCGACGACCGCAACGCTTCATTCACGTTAGAAAATTACCGCATGGTCTGCCGTCTGATCGAAGGACGTTACCCTAATTACAATTCGGTAATTCCTCAAAACAATCCACATAAAGCAACCATCGACCGTGCTGCATTTATCAGCGCATTACGTCGTGTTTCTGTATTTTCTTCTCAGGCCAGCAGTCTTATCAAACTGAGTCTGTCTGAAAATCAGATGAAAATCTCAGCACAAGACATCGACTTCTCTACCTCTGCAGAGGAAACAATCATCTGCCAGTATGAAGGCAATGCTATGAGTATCGGATTCAAGTCATCATTCCTGATTGACATCCTGAACAATCTTTCTGCACAAAATGTAGTTATCGAACTGGCAGATCCGTCGCGTGCAGGAGTCATCGTACCGGAAGAACAGGAAGAAAATGAAGATATCCTGATGCTGCTGATGCCGATGATGCTGAACGACTGATAAAAAACTAACTTCAGAGCTATTTAAAGCTTAAACAAAAATATTGTATATGAAACTGAATTTAAAGAACCCGTTGGTTTTCTTCGATCTGGAAACGACGGGAACGAACATAAATACAGACCGTATAGTCGAAATTTGCTACCTGAAAGTATATCCTAACGGAAACGAGGAAAGCAAAACAATGCGTGTCAATCCGGAGATGCATATACCGGAAGCTTCTACTGCCATCCACGGTATTCACGACGAAGATGTTGCCGACTGTCCGACATTTAAGGAAATAGCTAAAGACATTGCTCGCGACCTGGAAGGAGCAGATATTGCCGGATTTAATTCCAACCGTTTCGACGTACCGGTGCTTGTCGAAGAATTTTTGCGTGCAGGTATAGACATTGACCTTACCAAACGTAAATTTATTGATGTACAGGTTATTTATCACAAGTTGGAACAGCGCACTTTATCAGCAGCATATAAATTTTATTGCGGAAAGAATCTGGAAGATGCCCATACCGCTGAAGCAGACACACGTGCAACTTATGAGGTGCTGAAGGCCCAGCTTGATCATTATCCGGACGTATTGGAAAATGATATCAAATTCCTGTCCGAATATTCTACTTATAGTAAGAATGTAGATTTTGCAGGACGTATTGTATTTGATGACAACGGTGTAGAAGTGTTCAATTTCGGTAAATACAAAGGAATCTCTGTAGCAGAGGTATTACAGCGTGATCCGGGATACTATGGCTGGATATTAAACGGAGACTTTACACTGAATACAAAGAATGTATTGACAAAAATCAGATTGCGCGAAAGCGGATTGGTGAAATAAGTATAATGAAAGGGAAAAAAATAGTATTAGGTATTACAGGCAGTATTGCAGCCTACAAAGCTGCAGTACTGACACGCTTGTTGATAAAGAAAGGCGCAGAAGTACAAATCGTCATCACCCCGGCCGGAAAAGAATTTATTACTCCTATTACACTATCGGCACTGACTAGCAAACCTGTTATCAGTGAATTCTTTTCACAACGCGACGGAACATGGCACAGTCACGTCGACTTAGGACTGTGGGCTGACGCAATGGTCATAGCTCCTGCCACAGCTTCCACCATTGGTAAGATGGCACATGGTATTGCAGACAATATGCTGGTCACAACTTACCTCTCGATGAAAGCTCCGGTATTCGTTGCTCCGGCAATGGACCTGGATATGTTTGCGCATCCCTCTACTCAACATAATCTGGATATCCTCCGTTCATACGGAAACCATATCATCGAGCCAGCTTCGGGCGAACTGGCCAGCCATCTGGTTGGTAAAGGAAGAATGGAAGAACCTGAAAAAATAGTAGAAGCACTGGAAAACTTTTTTGCCAAACAAGAAGATTTGAAGGGCAAAAAAGTAATGATAACAGCCGGTCCTACTTACGAAAAAATAGATCCGGTACGTTTCATCGGCAACTACTCTTCCGGAAAGATGGGTTATGCACTGGCAGAAGTTTGTGCTGAACGTGGTGCGGAAGTGACACTAATCAGTGGTCCTGTAAACCTGAATGTATCTCATCCTAACATTCACCGCATAGATGTAGAAAGTGCAGAGCAAATGTATCAAGCAGCCAAAGAAGCATATGCTCAGGCAGATGCAGGTATCCTCTGTGCTGCCGTTGCCGACTTTACTCCGGAACAAACTGCCGATCATAAAATAAAGCGTGAGAAAGACGATCTGGTATTACGTCTGAAGCCAACTCAGGATATAGCTGCTGCACTTGGAAAAGAGAAAAAGCCACATCAGCTCTTGGTCGGGTTCGCATTAGAAACTAATGACGAGATTCTGCACGCCCAAGATAAGCTCGTACGGAAAAATTTTGACTTCATCGTACTCAATTCCTTGAACGATAAAGGTGCCGGCTTCCGTTGCGATACCAATAAAATTACCATCATCGAACGACAAGGAGAAACTCCTTATCCACTAAAAGGGAAAAAGGAAGTGGCTGAAGATATTATTGACAAACTTGCCTCTATACTTCACTAAGCTCACCGAAAGGAATACATATGTTACAGTCCATTTACATACAAAACTATGCATTAATCGACAAGCTGGATATCAATTTCACATCCGGCTTTTCGGTTATTACAGGTGAAACAGGAGCCGGAAAATCTATCATTCTGGGAGCTATCGGATTATTATTGGGACAGCGTGCTGATGTAAAAGCGATTAAAAATGGAGCATCAAAATGCATTGTCGAAGCCCATTTTCATATTTCAAATTATGGAATGGAATCTTTTTTTGCTGAAAACGATATCGAATATGATCCAGAAGAATGTATTCTCCGCCGGGAGGTTTCAATAAATGGTAAAAGCCGCGCCTTTATCAATGATACTCCGGCTTCGCTGGCACAAATGAAACTTTTGGGCGAAAAATTGATTGATGTGCATAGCCAGCATCAGAACCTGCTCCTTAACAAGGAAGGATTTCAGTTGAACATTCTCGACATTCTGGCACAAGATGACAGACAGCTCGTTCAATATCAGCAAGTATATACCGACTATAAACAGGTATGTCGGGAGCTGGATGATTTTATCGCACAAGCTGAAAAAAGTCGCCAAGACGAAGATTATATTCGTTTCCAACTGGAACAGTTGGAGGAAGCTAACCTACAAGAAGGCGAACAAACAGAATTGGAGCAAGAAGCAGATACGTTAAGTCATGCGGAAGAGATAAAAGCCGGACTATATAAAGCCGAACAGCTGATTGACGGAGATGAAGGCGGTGCACTTTCACATACCAAAGAGTGTATGCAAACCCTGCAAGCCATATCGCGTGTATATGCTCCTGCCTCCGATTGGGCTGAAAGACTGAACAGCTGTTATATTGAGCTGAAAGACATTGCACACGATTTATCCGGAGCTGAAGAAGAAATAGAATTTAACCCTTCACGACTGGAATATGTAAACGAGCGGCTGAATCTGATATATAGCCTTCAGCAAAAACATCGGGTAGAATCAACAGAAGCACTTATCGAGCTAACAGCACACTATCGACAGCAACTGGATGCTATTACTTCATTCGACGATCGCATTGCTGAATTGAATCAGCATAAGGAGAAGCTGTATAACGCTGTATTGGAACAAGCCTCCCAACTAACAGCACTTCGCACTGCTTCTGCACGACATATAGAAGAGCATATGAAGTCCCTACTCGTCCCGTTGGGTATGCCCAATGTACGTTTTGCAGTAGAGCTTACTCCACGCAAAGAACCAGATGCCAACGGGATGGACAGCGTGACGTTCCTTTTCTCAGCCAACAAAAACGGAACTTTACAAAATGTGGCTTCCATTGCTTCCGGTGGCGAAATTGCTCGTGTAATGCTTTCCCTAAAGGCTATGATTGCCGGAGCTGTAAAATTACCGACCATCATTTTCGATGAAATCGATACAGGCGTTTCCGGCTCTATTGCCGAAAAAATGGCACTCATCATGCAAGATATGGGACGTCAGAACCGTCAGGTTATCAGCATTACCCATCTTCCGCAAATTGCAGCACGAGGCATTGCGCATTATAAGGTATACAAAGAAGATACAGAAACAGGAACAAACAGCTACATTCGTCTGCTGAACAATGACGAACGTATAAAAGAAATAGCCAACATGTTAAGTGGAAGTACGCTGACTGAGGCTGCACTGAACAATGCACGTGCACTGTTGGAAGGAAATTCAAATCTTTAAACGAAATTAGAAAACAGCATATGATTGAAAAAAATGAAATGATATTCGGCGTAAGAGCCGTTATAGAAGCCATACAGGCAGGCAAGGAAATCGATAAGGTACTGGTAAAAAAAGATATCCAAAGCGACTTATCGAAAGAGCTTTTTGCTGTATTAAAGGAAACATTCATCCCTGTACAACGTGTACCGGTAGAGCGTATCAACCGTATTACAAAGAAAAACCATCAGGGAGTAGTTGCCTTCATCTCTCCTATTACCTACCAGCGTACGGAAGACATTGTACCTTTCCTGTTTGAACAAGGAAAAAATCCGTTGCTGATCATGCTAGACGGACTGACTGATGTACGCAACTTCGGAGCCATTGCACGTACTTGTGAATGTGCCGGAGTGGATGCTATTATTATCCCTTCAAAAAATAGTGTCAGCGTAAATGCCGATGCAATCAAGACTTCAGCAGGAGCATTGCATACCATTCCCGTATGTCGCGAAAACAACCTTACTAACACTATCAAGTTCTTAAAAGATAGTGGATTCAAAATTGTAGCAGCAACCGAAAAAGGTGACTACGACTATACCAAAGCAACTTATACTGATCCAACTTGTATCATTATGGGTGCAGAAGACACCGGTGTTCCTTACGAGCATCTTGCTTTATGCGACGAATGGATAAAAATACCTCTGTTTGGCTCCATCGAGTCACTCAACGTATCTGTAGCTGCAGGAATCCTGATTTACGAAGCTGTCAAGCAACGTGGATTCACAAATGAAGAATAAAACGTAAACGCTAAAGACACATGAAAAAGACAATACTCATATTAGCTTGTGGAATGTCTTTCCTTACAGGATTTTCACAAGAACTCCCCAAATGGGCAAATAAAGCCAAAAAGGCTGTATTCTCGGTTATCACCTACAACAAGGATAATCAAATTCTGAATACAGGAAACGGATTCTATATAGATGAACAGGGAACAGCTGTTTCCGACTACAGTCTGTTTAAAGGAGCCGACCATGCAGTCATTGTTACCGCTGATGGTAAAGAACTACCTGTAAAATATATTATGGGCGCAAACGACATTTACGATGTCGTAAAGTTCAAAACGGAATTCGACAAAAAGGCAGCAGTTTTACAACCAGCATTACAAGCTGCTACACCAGGAGAAACAGTTTACCTGCTTCCCTACTCAACACAGAAATCTGCCAACGGACAGAATGGAACGATTGCCAAGATTGACACGATAGGGAATAACTCTTTCTACTATACGTTGAATATGCAAACGACAGATAAAACTGTAAGCTGTCCGATAATGAACGGAAATGGCGAAGTACTGGGACTTATTCAAAAAAATTCTGATCCGGAAAGTAAAGAAAGCTATGCTATTGGAGTAACTTATGCTTCATCACTATCTATCAGTGCACTATCGGTAAATGATCTTACGCTAAACTCTATCGGTATAAAGAAAGGGCTTCCTGAAGATGAATCACAAGCATTGGTTTATCTCTACATGGCAGCATCTACACTCGATCGTGACAGTTACCTGGGATTGTTAAACGATTTCATCAGCCAATATCCAGAGAATCAGGAAGGGTATCTGCGCCGTGCTACCTGTTACATAAATTTCGGTGATGACAGTCACAATGCACTTGCCGAAGAAGATCTGAAGAAGATGCTCGACATTGCCAAACAAAAAGATGATGCCCATTATAATATTGCCAAACTGATTTACAGTTACCAGTTGAATAAAGGAGACAAGCCTACATATGCAGACTGGACTTTCGAACGGGCACTTAATGAAATCAATACAGCTATCCAGATAACCCAACAGCCCATCTATTATCAGGTACAGGGAGATATTTATTTTGCCATGCAGAAATACGCTGAAGCTTTTGCAGCTTATGATACGGTAAACAAAAGCTCACTTGCATCGGCAGCTACATTCTATTCAAGTGCAAAAGCAAAAGACTTGATGGAAGGTGTAGACAAAAAAGAAGTCGTTGCACTAATGGATAGTGCTGTAGCACGCTTTAATAAACCATACGGAAAAGATGCAGCTCCATACCTGTATGAACGTGCGGGAGCCAAAACAGCTGTTAAAGATTTCCGGGGAGCCGTAGCAGATTACAACGATTTTTATGATGCCATGATGGGACAAGTTTCTGCCGAATTTTATCTGATCCGCACGCAGGCAGAAATGCAATGCCGCATGTTCCAACAAGCTATAAATGATATTAATAAAGCTATCGAACTGGATCCTCAAAATGTAAATTACTGGGTAGAAAAAGGAGGAGTATGTTTACGTGTCAACCAAACAGCAGAAGCAGTTCAAGCTCTCGAAAAAGCAATCTCTATTGATTCGCAAAACGCTCCAGCCTACCGTATGTTAGGTTATATTCAGGTTCAGCAGGAACAGACAGAAAAAGGTATTGCTAATCTGAAAAAGGCCAAAGAACTGGGTGATGAAGTAGCCATTGGATTGCTCGAAAAATACAGCAAATAAAAAAAACAGTTAAAGGGAATTCATCAGTGAATTTCACTGGATATAGAAAGAGCCATAGTAAACCTGTTTTTAGGAATACTATGGCTCTTCCGTTATTCATAAAAAAGAAATAATCAATGATGTTTGGTAAACATTACAAACGATCTAACTCATTAAAGTCTTGCTTATGAGTTCTACTCTTTTCTTTTCCAAATCTATAAGATATATTCAGCTTTATTTGTCTTGACTCACCCTTTCCCCAATTCCAAAGATGAAAACCTTCAAATGAACTATAATTATCCCAATTGTTAGTCCAAAACAAATCTGTCAATGATAAATTCACAGCTAACCGTTTATTCATAAACGCCCTGCCAAGTGCTATATCAATGTATCCACTTGAATCCATTTTTTCATTTGAGGCTCCAAGTCTTTTAGTTGCATACGACCCATTCATTTCCAATCGGAGTTCCCAAGGAAGACGAAATGTATTCATCATGGTAAAAATTCCAGCTATAGCATCTTTTTTAAATTTCCGGTACGTATCAAAAGCAATATCTTTATAAACGTAATAACCAACTAAGTTCAAATTCATCTCCCACCCCTGAACCGGAGTTAAGCCCTGATTAAAGGTTATCGAGAACTGTTGTTGCTTACCAATATTTCTAGGAGTCATAATTACTTTGTTAATAGACAGAGTATCAGTAATCTGCGCCTTATAATCTTTCATATAGGTATAAGCAGCGGTTACAGAAGTGTACTTATTACTATAGGTTGCACTGATCCGATAAGTTTTCTGAGGCATAAGGAAAGGATTTCCTTTCCAATACGAAAGTTCATCCAGTAAGTACTCAAACGGATTCAAATCCTGATAAGCAGGTCGGTCTATCCTACTCCCATAACTGATAGAAAGAGCCTGTTCGTCTGCTATCTGATAATTCATACTCACAGAAGGAAATATATTGAAATAATTTCTTCTGCTATTCTTATCACCCACTCCATCTACAGTAAACAAATCTCCCTCAGACCAAGTTTTTTCACCTCTTAACCCGACTTCCAAATTTATCCTACTATTCAACGGATATACATAGAGTAAATATGCAGCAAGTATTTGTTCTTTGTAAGTAAAGTCATTGGATTGCGTAACATCTATTATCTCTTTATTATCTTTTATCTCAAAAAATTTATAACCATTGTCTGCATTAACGTTAGAATATTTAATACCAGATTTTAAATCACCTTTTCCAATTTTATGTTGCTGGGCATATGCTAAAGCATAAATATGAATATTCCTACTGTTTACCGATTTATAAAGAAAATCGTTCAAAACCATCCCATCTGGCGATCGGTATGTATTAGGCTGTAAGTTACCAGAGCCACCATCAAACCATGCATAATTTGCATCAACTGTATATTTTACACCTTCTTTAGGAGTTGATACGTAATAGAGATTTGCTCCATAACGATTCCCTTTTTGCATATAATATTCGTTTCTAGCATAAAGAATCTGTTCAAGTTTATTTTGTTCCAAGTTTCTGATCTCTGTTGTTGTAATAGTCTGCCCAGGCCCAAACAAGGCATTTGCCGTAAGCTCTCCACCAACGAGATTTTGTTTATTGAATTTATATTCAAAATTTAAACTTCCGGCAATAGTCTTCCGCTTGTCTGTATCAATAGTCGGACTATAGAATTCTTTCCCCGCCTGAATACGACGCATCCCATAATCCAAGTTATAATATCCAAACTGATGATGATAATTACTTACTAGACTAAACTTACCATGTGTATAACCAAATGTTAACTCAGTATTCTGACGAATATTATCCCAATAAGATACACCATTATTTATCGAAAAGGAATAACCTTCGGAATGCTGTTGCTGTGTATTAATATTAATTATTCCTCCAGATCCTTCGGCATCATATTGAGCTGAAGGATTATTGATAATCTCTATTGAAGTTACGGCAGACGATGACATGGATTTCAGTATGGAAACCAGTTCTTCCTGTTTCATGTAAGTAGGCTTTCCATTAAAAATTATCAATACGCCATTTCTCCCACCTATACTGATATTATCGTTACCATCTACCAATATGCCTGGTGTCTTTTTTAACACATCTAAAGCAGAACTACCAGCTAAAGTAGAACTATTTTTTGGAAAAAATACTGTATTACCATTTACAATTCGTACAGACGGAGTCTGTTTTTCACCTATCACAAGTATATCGTCAAGAAGTATACTTGCAGATTGGAGTTTAATATGAAAAGTAGTATCCTGGTCAAGCTCAAAAGAAGAGGTCAAAAAGGGAATATAACCTAAACAACTGACATATAACTGAATATTTCCTTTTGCAGCGAGTTTGAAAATACCTTTATCAGACGTAATACCTTGACTTAGAGAAGTACTTGTTTGAGAATTTATTACGCTGACAACGGCAGCATCAATAGGGCGACTTAGAGAATCTGTAACCAAACCAGACAGTGTATATTCCAACCTCTTTTGTACAGAATCTGATTTCTGAATTACATAAGTTTTTTCACGTACTTTCGTATAAATAAGTGGCTTTTCTTGTAATATTATCCCTATTATATCCTCGAGGGTCTGATCTTTTGCATGAAAAGTCACATGATAAGACTCAACATCTTTATAGTCGAACAAGATATGAGTGCCACTTTCGTTTTCGAGCTTTTTCAAAGCTTCTGCCAGAGTTACATTGTGTAACTCAACATCGATAGCTTGCGTCGTTTGTGCAGTCAGGGCAGAACTACACAACAACATGAAGCAAAAGGATTGTGCTAACCGTAATTTCATAAAATTATTGTTTTAATTTATATCTGCTATCAATACGAATT
>ERZ835980.3477-NODE-3477-length-12157-cov-3.224508_pt1 | contig 12157 bp, 10 predicted proteins | sample MGYA00519943_ERZ835980 | MGnify/ENA primary metagenome ERZ835980 (study PRJEB31850, sample SAMEA3708791) | human gut metagenome | biome: human gut; feature: human-associated habitat; material: faeces | place: China | collected 2014 ... | reverse complement strand
CACCCTTTGCGATCGGGAACATGGTATCCAGGATACGCTGTCCGGTGATCAGAGGGACACTTGCCGGGAAACGGTAGCTTGTCGGGCGCGCCTTACGGATTGGCCAGTGCTGTATCATGTTGAGCTGTTTTTCTGTTCCGTCGGAAAGCCGCAGAGTGACAAGTGTATCTTCAATCCGGTATTCTCCGTCCGACGCGCAGCAGATTACTTCACCTTCCACATCCGGCGGAACCATACATTTGTGTACGATCGCACTGGTCTCCGGAACCTCCGCTATAATATCTCCGCCGTGAAGGTAATCTCCTTCGACCACAGTGATGTGGGTATCCCATAATTTGTCGCGGTCAAGCGAATCAACGCTGACGCCGCGGGTGATAAATGCACCGCCGCCCACATTGGCAATCTGCTCAAGCGGGCGTTCGATTCCGTCAAAAATATTGTTCAGGATTCCAGGTGCCAGAGTTACAGATACCGGACTTCCGGAAGCCTCTACGATTTCTCCCGGTTTCAGCCCGGAAGTCTCTTCATAGACCTGAACAGTCGTAATGTCTTTGTCCAGGGAAATGACTTCGCCAACCAGCTTTTCCTTTCCCACATAGACCATTTCCGACATCATGAATCCGGTGTCACCCTTCAGATAGATGACCGGACCGTTTATTCCATAAATAGTTGCTGTCTTATTCAATTCCTGCACCTCCTGCTGCAAAACTGAACTGATGATATTCATAATCGACTGCAGCCTGGAAGCTGTGATCGATCAGAATATTACGGCCTCGGATTACAGCACGCATACCGCCCATAAAATCATATTCACTGATGGTGATCGTCATGCCGGTACGTTTTTCCAGTTCTGTCTGTTTCTCCTTATCAGAAGGAGAAATATAAATGGTCATCTCCTCGCCATCTGCAAAGCGTGCGGCTTCGCGGATTTTGCTGCAGAGATAGTCCAGATATTCGTCTGTTTTTGTAAAGTCAGAAAGAATCTCCTTTACTTCATCAAACAGCCTGACTTTTAATTCATTTTGTGTTTTGCCAAGAGCACGTTTCAGTTCGGTTTCGGCTTTTGCCGCAGCTTGATTTACCTGCCTTCTGGCTCTTAAGGTCTCGGATTTGATACGGACCTCAGACTGTGCGGTCGCTTCTTTTTTATGCTTTTCAAATAAAGATTCAAGCGCTTTTTTGTGATTGTCAATGATCGCATTTCCTTCAGAACGGGCTTCAGTCATGACCGTTTCCTGTAAATGCGCTATTTTCTCTTCAAGCGTCATTGTCTCACCTTCTATGCCTTTCTAGTTAAAGTTTCAGTCCAATCGCTTCATTGACGTATGAGGTAATGAAATCCTTTTTACGTCCTGTTCCGTGTCTGTCCGGAATTTCGATCAGAAGAGGCATCTTTCTTTTTAACTTGATCTCATCGATGAGATCCGGAAATTCTCTTCCAAAGCGTTCCGTCAGAAGAATGATACCGATCGACTTGTCGTTCATGGCAGTTTCCAGCGCATCACGCAGCTCCTGCTTTTCATGAACTACGACACCGTCCACGCCGGCAAGCCGCATTCCGGTATAAGTATCCACGTTGTCACTGATCAGATACATCTTCATGATTACAGTCTGCTGATGATCATGAAGGAGATGATAAGACCGTACAGGCATACACCTTCTGCAAGACCTACGAAGATAAGGGATTTACCAAGGACGCTGGAATCCTCGCTGATAGCTCCAAGAGCTGCGCTTGCTGCACTTGCTACGGCAATACCGCCACCGATGCAGGAAAGACCGGTAACAAGAGCTGCTGCAATGTAACCAAGACCGGTTGCAAGACCTGCGCCTGAGGCTGCGGCGTCTGCTGCATGTACCGGTACACTTCCAAAGAGCATGATTCCGGCTACAAGGAAGGTTCCAAAGTAAGAAAGAACATTGAAGGCAAGTGCACATTTATAACGTCCTTTATTTTTTTCTCCGAGCAGGTAATATCCGAATGGAATGAAAATGCTTAAAACCAGTGCGGCAATGAGAATAAGTTTAGTTGCTAAAGTCATGATAATTTCCTCCTAAAATGAAAAACTAATTTTTTGCAGTACCTGTATAAGGTTTAAATTCGCGGCCACTGCCTTTGTAGAAGCGGCTGAACATCTCGTAATAGACAAGTCTCAGAACCTGGATTCCAACGATCAGTCCTTCGAATCCACATACAAACAGGTTGCCGAGTACGATCACTACCCAGTTAATATGCCCGCTTTCGGCACCGGCAAGCATCAGTACAACCTCCATGATGGAAGCGTGGCTGACTGCGAATGCACCGATACGGATAAAGGAAAGCGTATTTGAAAAATAGCTGAGCAGGGTTTCAAATAATTCAAAGAATGCCTGGGTGACAAACATTGCTTTGCTTTGTTCCATTTTTTCGGTTTTCTTTTTGATCTTGTTCGTCAGCGGTTCTTTCAGTGCGATCAGAAGAAGCGGTACTCCGAACATCACTGCAAGAACGATTCCACCCGGCAGAGAGTGACCTGTCATGAAAAGAACGATGCAGGTAACTGCTGCCCCGTAGAATATCAGCCCTGCCACGCCGTTTGCATCAAACCAGGTTGCTTCGGTATCTTTGGCACGGATGCCGTTGATAATATGGAAGATCATAGAAATCAGGATGATTCCCATACCAAAAGCAATCGATACGATAAATACGGTATTCAGTTTTCCGATAAACGGTAAGGTGGTCATATGATTGATCGGTCGGATCCATTTGGCTTCTATAATGTCTTCAAATCCAAACACACTTCCAAACATAAATCCAAAGAAGGTGGAGAAGATTCCGGCAAGTGATACGATTCCGGCAAGGTTCATTTTCTTTGTGAAATACAGGATCGCACCGCCGATAAAGAGCAGCAGCCCCTGACCGACATCCCCGAACATGGCGCCGAAGATAAAGCTGTACATGATACCTACAAAAATGGTCGGATCCATCTCACCGCTCTTGGGAAGTCCGTACATCTTGATGAACATTTCAAATGGTTTGAAAAGCTTTGGATTCTCAAGCTTGGTAGGAGGTTCTCCAAAATACTGTTCCCGGTCCTCTTCTACTACGATATAAACCTTGTCATCTCCCTGTGCCTCTTTGATAAATGCATTTGCATCTTCTTCGGACATCCAGCCGCAGAGGATGTAGTATTCTTCCTGCTCGTCTGTCTCGGTTCGTGCCGCAAATTTCCGAATATCAAAGTTATCGGAAAAACGTTCCAGTTGAATTCTTGCACCGAGTAGTCTGGAAGCGTTCTTGCGGAACATCTCCTGACGTTTATCCTTCACTGCCTGGATTTCATCGGTCAGATTCTGGACTTCTTTATCCAGGCTCCGGTAAGCTTCCAGCGGGGTTCCGCCAAAGTCTTCCAGCAGATCGACTTTTTCAAAGTGGAGAGACCGCATGATCGAATCGACCTTTCCTGCATCAGCATCCGATACAAAATAAACGCCATAGACATAAGAGGCATCTCTGGAGCCTTCCAGAAATAATGCATCAATATCTTCAAGAAGCGCTTTTTCCAGCCGGTGATAATAATCCACATTGATTTTTCCAAATCTTGTGCGGATGTATTTGTACTGCATGATCTCATGCAGGTCAAAATCCAGAGAAGTAAAAGGTTCCAGGACTTTCATACGTGCCTGGATATTCTCTCTCTTTTTTTTCAGTTCTTCTTTTTGCTGCTGCAGATCCATGTAGTCATGATTGATAGAACGAATCATCTCAAGGATCTCGTCTTCGCTCTGATCAAAGGATGGCTCTGCTGGCATGTCTTTCATATATCCCAGAAACTGTGTCACTTTTGCGAGTGGATCACGGTAAGGGTTCATTTCCAGAAATGGCATCAGATTATCTACTGTCTTGAGCTCCGTGAGTGCATTTTCAAGCTGCATCTCATATTTGGAAAGATACCGGTTTGTCATGCGGTCGATGTCGGCGCGTGGTCCGGTAATGCTCAGGAACTTCATCTTAACAATCATTTCGCTGTTCCTCCTATATAAGTTAATGTCTCACGTGCAGGAAGTCCGTAGCGAACACATTCGAGCACAGTTGTAAGCTTATCAAGCTCCTCCTCTTTCAGAAAAAGATAGGTATTCACGGTTGCGATGGAATAAGGGTTACTTCTTCTGTCTGCCAGGTAGAGACGGTACAGGCAGTCTTTGTAAATCGTCTCGATGGACGCTGGTGTCTGAGTATCGGTGTGACGCAGATAAGGCGTTCTGGTAACCAGCTTTAAAAATTCATCGACAGACGGTGCTTCTACAAGATCCTTCAGCTGATCTACATGAATCCGGTAGTGTATCGGGATCAGCAGTGTGGAAATATCCGGCGGAAGCATGTTGTAATATTTTTTTGCACGGTAGATCCACTGCAGGTTCAGCAGGTCGATCTTTGCTCCGGCATCTCTGGTGAAAATTTCCAGTTCCTTATGCTTCAGAATCTTTTTGCGTTTCTTCCACATGGTTGTAAAATAGTACAGATTCAGTGCCAGATCGTAATCAAAAAGGGTAGGGTTCTCCACATTTTCCAGACGTTTTAACGGCGCATAGTATTCTGTGCCCTTTAAATTTTCCACCAGCTCACCGATATTCCCCGAAGTGATCAGTTTATCGATGGAGAGATCCGAATATTTGTCGAAGAATATTTTCTTATGATCCAGATCAAAAGGCTTTTCATAATGATTAAATACGATACGCAGGCAGTAATTGATCAGATTCATCTCGTAGCGCTTCAGATAAAGCTCCAGGAATTTTTTCTGATCCATTCCGGAAAAACGGTACAGGCGTGTATAATCACTGTAAAGTGACTGCACAAGAAGCTTCTCGATCTCACCGCGGTGAAGACGGTTTTCGTCCATATCTGCAAGGACATTCCGATATCCGGGATGTTCCTTGAGATAAGCAGCAACTTCGGTTACTGTATGAAATGCGGCGATGTTCTGGAAATCTTCATCAGTGAGCAGTTTCGCCTGCATGGCGCGTACTTTTGTTACGATGCCACTGTATGCAAGTAAATTTCCCATATGCTATCCCTCTATGATACGTCTGACAATTTTCTCGGCATATGCCGTATGCTTTTCTTCAAAATCTTTTTTAAGTTCTTCGATCGCTGTCTGGTTCTTGCGGTTCTGCCTTGCAAGAATCTCATCCATCTGACGGTTTAATCCTTTGTGGATATCGTTCAGCTCCTTTTGGGTGTGATCTTCAAGTTGTTTGTCGAATTGATTGCGTTCATTTTGAATGCGTTCTTCCAGTTCTGATTTCTCCAGTTCCGCGTGTTCCACAACAGCCTCGGCTGCGTGTTCGATTTCGGAGAGCTTTTTAACAATATGATCCATTGTCCGACTCCTTTCTTAAAAATTATTTATACATTTTTAATAATGCATACATATTCTACTACTTTAAATTAGAAAATTCTACTAAAAAATAAGAGAATATCATAAGAATATTCTGTACAAAACTTATAAAATGTATTTTTGGGTTTTCAAATATTTCAGAATAGTATAAAATAAATAAGGTTATACATATTTTCACTAAAGGAAGAGAAAGATATATGAGGTTAAGAAATGTACCAGGAGCAGATGCTTATCTGACAGCTCATCCCCTTGTAATTAAAAATGAGACCAGATATCGCGGCACCTGGAAAGAGACTTTTCAGAATCCGGAGAATCCGATCCATATTGAGATCGGGATGGGAAAAGGACAGTTTCTTCTGACGCTTGCAAAGGAGAATCCATCCATCAACTATATCGGTATCGAACGTTATTCAAGCGTACTGCTTCGGGCGCTGGAACGCTTTGACAATGACGAGGAATACAAGGATGTCAACAATATTCGTTTTATCTGTATGGATGCGACAAATCTGCCGGAGGTTTTTGCTGTCGGAGAAATTGACAAGATTTATCTGAATTTTTCAGATCCGTGGCCGAAAGCACGTCATGCAAAGCGCAGACTTACTTCCAAGCAGTTTTTTGAGCGGTATGACAAGATCCTTGCCTTTGACGGAGTCGTTGAATTTAAGACAGACAACAGAGAGCTGTTTGACTTTTCACTGGAGCAGGTGGAGTTGGCAGGCTGGGTACTTCTGGCGAAGACCTATGATCTTCACAATGATCCGACACTCAGCAGAGGGAATGTTATGACTGAGTACGAGGAGAAATTTTCCGGGCAGGGACATCCGATCCATAAACTGATTGCAATGCGCCAGTAAGACAATTGAATAAAATGCAACAGGCAGATCATAAAGGCGCTGAGTGCGTAAGATGATTCCTGGCAATATAAGAGACAGCAGATACGGAGCAATCCGCACATCGGCTGTCTTTTTGCATATATTGTAGAAAGAGGAAATCAGGAAGGAACAGATATGCGGAAAAAGCATCATTTTCAGAATTGTATGCGGGGGTTTTGCTATAAGAATCCAAGATTTAATAAAAAGCTGATCTGTTTCAGAAATTCTTTTCAGGAAGTCTATAAAATCTTAAACCCGAAATGCGGATGCCACTAAATCCAGTCCTTTTTACATAGCCTGAGATGGCAGAAATGAGGAAAGTGTATGGGTATCGCATTGATCACGAAGGATTATGAAAATACAGTCGGAAAGCAGAGGATGCCGGTAATTGTGGAGTTTTACGCATCATGGTGTCCAAAGTGCGGAATGATGTATCCTGTTGTGGAAAGGATTGCCAGCCGGTATCAGGGAAAATGGATTTTTTATAAGATTGATATTGATATATCGAAAGAGATTGCAGAGTATATAGGCATTGAGATCGTACCGACGTTTGTGGTGTACAGAGATGGAAAAATCTGTGGATATACAACCGGAGTTCTTCCAGAAGAAACTCTGGAAGAACGAATCCGGGAAATGTTAAGAAAATAATTGGTGGAATCAATTATTCGTATGATGAATATTTTGCGCAGATTGCATTGACTTGCTATGTTAAAATTCGAATACAGCAACACCGTATGGCGGAAGATCGTAACCAAATGAATATGGTCTTCCATCACATTCCTGTTTCTTTGCTTTATATACTGCCGGGCGGGCTTTTCCGCTTCCGCCATACTGCAATTCATCACTGTTCAGTACCAGGCGGTACTGTTTGCCGCGTGGTACGCCGACACGGTACTCCGGTCGTTCGATCGGTGTGAAGTTACATACGAATAAAAGGTTCTTTTTTGCGCCCTTTGAATGACGGATGAAGCTGTAAATACTTCGTGAGCTGTCATCTGCATTGACCCACTCAAAGCCTTCCATGCAGGTATCCTGTTCATACATGGCTTTGTTGTGTGTGTAAAGATGCAGCAGGTCACGGTAGAAATTCTGGAGTGCCTGATGCTCCGGCTCTGCCAGGAGATACCAGTCAAGTTCTCTGGCCTCGCTCCATTCACGGAGCTGTCCGAAATCCTGTCCCATGAAAAGAAGCTTCTTGCCAGGATGTCCCATCATGAAAGCATATCCGACTTTCAGGTTGGCGAATTTCTCAAATCCAAGACCAGGCATCTTATTGAGCATAGAACATTTTAGATGTACCACTTCATCATGTGATAATACAAGAATATAATTCTCGCTGTATGCATAGGTTAAGGCAAATGTCATACCGTAGTGGTCGCCTTTGCGGAAATATGGATCCAGCTTCATGTATTCGGTAAAGTCATGCATCCAGCCCATGTTCCACTTCAGGCTGAATCCAAGACCATCATCTTCCGGTTTGCCCGTTACTTTTGGCCATGCAGTGGATTCTTCTGCGATCATCAGTGCGCCAGGGTTACGTCCGGTAGTAACGGAATTCAGATGCTTGAAAAATTCGATTGCTTCCAGATTCTCATTGCTGCCGTATTTGTTGGCGATCCACTGACCGTCTTCTTTACCGTAATCAAGATACAGCATGGAAGCAACAGCATCTACGCGGAGACCATCGATGTGATAATGTTCGATCCAGAACAGTGCGTTGGCGATCAGGAAGTTCTTAACTTCTGCTTTACCATAATCGAAGATCTTGGTTCCCCAGTCCGGATGTTCCCCTTTCTTAGGATCTGCATATTCAAAGGTAGCTGTGCCGTCAAAATCAGCGAGTCCGTGTGCATCGCGTGGAAAATGTGCCGGTACCCAGTCAAGGATTACGCCAATCTTATTCTTATGGAAATAATTGATCATATATGCGAAATCTTCCGGCGTACCATAACGGGAGGTCGGAGCATAATATCCGGTCACCTGATATCCCCAGGAGCCGTCAAATGGGTATTCTGAAATTCCCATCAATTCGATATGAGTATACCCCATCTTTTTTATGTAGTCTGTAGCTGCATGCGCAAATTCACGGTAGCTGTAGAACCCCTCATCTTCACGTCCCGGATGGCGCATCCAGGAACCGATATGTGCTTCATAAATGGAAATCGGTGAGGAATGGAAATCCCATTCTGCCCGGTGCTTCATCCAGACACTGTCACTCCATTTTAAATGGGAGATATCAGCAATCCTTGAGGCAGTTCCCGGTCTCAACTCTGCACTGTTCGCAAATGGATCAGCTTTGTAAAGCTTATCTCCGGTCTGTGTCTCGATACAGTACTTGTAAAGCTGTCCGAGCTGTGCTTCCGGAACAAATGCGGTATAGATTCCAAGCGGTTCCTGACGCTTCATAACGTTTGCATCTTCACTCCAGCCGTTGAATTCACCGATTACGGAAACTGATCTGGCATGTGGAGCCCATACTGCGAAATATACGCCGGATTTTTTGCCATCTTTTACAAAATGTGCACCCATTTTTTTATAGATTTCATAATGGGTTCCCTGTCCGAATAAATATTGATCTAATTCGCCGATTCTATAATCAGCGGGTTTATCTTTTGTTACAGTTTTTACAGACTTTTTAGCTGTAGACTTTTTAGCAGCAGTTTTAGCAGCTGCCGGTTTTTTTACAGTAGATTTTTTTACGGCCGTCTTGCGGGTCGTGTTGGTCTGTTGTGCTGTTGTTTTTTTTACTGCCATCCCATTCACCTTCTATCAAAGATATTTAGGAATATTATACTAGAAATAGCGATAAAAAGAAAGAGTTTTGGACAACTTATACACTTCTTATGTAAGATGTCTAAAACTCTTTGTTTATAGTTATCGGTTTGGTCTGCATATACAAAAGAACGCGCCGGAAGCGCGTTCTTTGTAGAAATCTTATGCTTTAAAATCTTCTTCTTTCAAGATGATGTGGTCTGAATTATCAGTGCTTCTTCCAAATACCCGTTTCACAAGATGTTTTACATTTGCTTTCTGGGAATGTGAAATTGCTTCATCCATGATCTCTTTTACTTCTGCAACAGTAACCGCATGATCTTCTCTCTGCATCATATCGATCCGGCTGTATAATGCAAGGATTCCCATTTCATCGATACGGTATCCGTTTTCCTTAGCATAGGTCTGACCGAATGTAACCAGTTCATCATTGATGAATACCGGAAGCTCCAGTCTGGAAGTAAATTTACGTTTGAATTCGCGATGGGATGCAAACATTCTTTCCAGCGGTTTCTTCTGGTCTTCCAGAAGGAAGAGAAGTTCGCCGGTCTGTTCATCCATCATGTCATTCAGTTCACGGATGGTTCTGTCATTCATCTTGGAAGCTTTTTCGATGATCAGTGCGCCACCGTTCAGCTTATCGATGATACTTCCGATGTCCTTTTTGTTCAGAGAATCACCGGTTACGATTGCAACTTTACCCTGTTTGAGTCTGCGCTGTTTCTGGATTGCTTTTACAATATCAACTGCGAGGACTGTTTTTCCGCTTCCCTTGCGGCCAAGGATCAGGATGTTGCCTGTGCGGGAAGTTCCATAACGGTTACGGCAACGTTTGTCGTTATCAAGGATTTCAACAAGCTGTTCACTGACACCACGGATCGGTACAAAGTAAGAGAACAGCTGCTTCTGCTCTTCAGTAAGTCCAAGCTTCAGTCCGATCTCACTTGTTGCACTCAGATCGTAACGGCCCTGTACAACGAATCCGGTATCGAATTTACCCATGCGTTCGGTGATTTCATCTTCTGACGGTTCTTCGATTTCAAGAACTTCGTCAATATCAGGAGTTGGCGCTGATTTTGAAGTTTCTTTCTTTGGCTCAGGAGCCGGTTTCTCGTCAAATTCAAGATCAAGATAATCATCACTGCTATCTAATTCTTCTTCATCTTCAAAGGAATCAAGGTCTGCAAAATCACCATCATCTTCGTCAGAATCATGATCATCGATATCGAGAGCAGATTCTTTTTCAAAATCAAAATCCTCTTTATGATCTTCATCTAATTCATCATCGATCTGGTAGTCATCTTCGTCTTCATCCTCGTATTCTTCCTCATCGTCATACTCGGAATCATCCTCATCTTCGTATTCTTCGTCGTCATCATACTCGGAATCATCTTCATCCTCGTATTCCTCGTCGTCGTCATACTCGGAATCATCTTCATCCTCGTATTCCTCGTCGTCATCATACTCGGAATCATCCTCATCCTCGTATTCAGCTTCTTCATCGTAAACCGCATCCGATTCATCATCTTCTTCGGAGTCAACGATTTCTTCAAAATCATTTTCTTCCGGCTCTTCCTCGTCAGTGTCTGAAGCTTCTTTGGATGAATCTTCCGGGCTTTCAGTCGCTTCATCCTCTTCATCATCAACGAAATCTTCAGCATCTTCATCGGTGATTTCAGGCTCTTCACCATTTTCAAGCTGTTCCATCAGTTTGCGGATATCATCAGAAAGGATTGGTTTTGTAGCTCCAAGAACTTCCTCTTCTTCTTCTTTCTTCTTCTCGCGCAGGGCTTTTTCTTTCTCAGCTTCCTCCTGGCTCTTTTCAAGAATCTTTGCATTTTCACGCTGGGTTGCTTCCCAGTTGGCAAGAATTTCTTCAATCTTCATCTTACCGGTCATCTGTGAATCGTCTGAAGCAGATTCAGGAGCAACTGCACCACTTGCAACGGCAACACCGGCTTTCAGGGCATCTGAAAGGGAAGCACCGGAAATGGTTGTGGAAATATCGGAAGTGCTTCGAATCCGGGTTTTTGGCTGTGACTCAGCTTCTGGTTCGGAAGCATGTGTCCGGGCCATTGGCTCTGGAAGATCCGGAAGATCAATACTGTCTGTGACATGTACATCTTTGCGGACCTTGTCTGCAATTCGTGGATTCGGTGCCGGACGTTCTTTGGATTTTCGGAAGGAAGGTTTTCTCTTGGAAGAATCCTTACGGCCGATACCATCATTTCGATGATCGTATTTTTCCTGCTGAAGTGGAGTCAGCGGTTTGTATTTCATTTTAAGTTCCATTGCCTGGTATACATAAGTACCTTCGCTGAACCAGAGAATCAGATCATCACATTCATCAAGACATTCGGAAGTCATACCAGCTTCAGCGTATAATCTGGCAAGTTCATATGCCCATTTTTCAACGTATTCAGAATGCTTGAAATCTTCAAGAGCTTCAATCTGTTCTTTGACTGGCGCTTTCTGTGCTTTTAAGATCTTATACCGGAGAATGTACTGGTTTGGATCTTTCGGAGCAAGCTTGACAAATTCTTCGTAGCAATCAGCTGCTTCATCGAAATGTCCCAGCTTCAGAGAAATAATTCCCAGGCGGTATACAACCTTTCTGCTGGAAGGTGCTTTATCATACGCAATAAATAAGGTATCACGTGCTTTACCAAGTTCCCCCGCATTTTCATAGATTTCGCTTACGGTAGAGAGCATGGCGGTATTTTTTACTTTACGCCAGTCGATCGTATCTGCAATCGACATCGCTTTCTGGTAAGACTTCTGTTCGGCATACGCAAGCATCTGCTCTGTCTTTGCGCGATATTCATATTTATCCAACGTTTCTCACCTCATATGATTATTATTAATTATTTTACTTTTCCTCAGTAAGTCTGACTTTTGTACCAGAAACGGAAAACAAAAGTCTTATAATTTTACTTACTAAGTGTATCATAGAGCGTTGTCAATGTCAAAAATTACGGCTGATATTTTTCAGAAATGTTAAAAAAATATTACAAAAAATTCACAAATTGGGAGCTGGTAACAGAAAAAAAGGAGACAGCCATCTTTTAAATGGCTGTCTCGGAATATTCAATTGTAATTTTTATATTTCTCATAATCTTATACTCCCTGTATTTAAAC
>ERZ835980.3475-NODE-3475-length-12162-cov-5.453870_pt1 | contig 12162 bp, 7 predicted proteins | sample MGYA00519943_ERZ835980 | MGnify/ENA primary metagenome ERZ835980 (study PRJEB31850, sample SAMEA3708791) | human gut metagenome | biome: human gut; feature: human-associated habitat; material: faeces | place: China | collected 2014 ... | reverse complement strand
CTTTGTGATACCACAAAGGCAAAACTTGTCAGGTGTACTCCTGAAACCTTTAAGGGCTTGGGATTATCCCAACAAACTGCCTTTTGTCCCCAAAACGCGATGCTTGCTGGTATGATACAAAACTAGATTGCAACTATTACACTATGATATGCTTATTCGCAATGGCAGTGCTTAGCCACTCGGCCGCGCGGCGAATTTTCTCTCGAGGTGATCCGCTTCTTTGTTCAAATTCATTTTTGTATTCTACCGCATCATAAGCTGTACCTAACGAATCCGCATCATATATGCGTATTGTAATCGGATCCTCAACACGCTCGTCATACAAAACCATAATACTTATATTTTGATTAGTCCATTCGATAAAATAATATGCACCGTGTTTCTGCTTCAAACATATTTCAAATCCGTATGTCTTTACTAAAAACTCAAACTCCTTTTTTAAAGTTGCATATCTTCCCATCATCCCATCCTCACATTAACCAAACATTATACAAATACTGATAGCCTTTTATAAGTGCCACTTCCTTTGCGTATGCTCCAGTCAATGCTCCCCCGCAGTCATAGATTGCTCCTTTCAGAGCCATAACGCCTTTAACAACGCATTTGTTTTGCCACCAACCAACAGTTTCAGCTGCTTTTTGACCGGCTACCTTTTTTATGAAATTGAATTCTTTTAGTCCAGAATAGTGCCGCGTTTTTGCCAGTTCAGCCACTTTTTCAAATTGCCCCGTTTTTCCTATGGTAATTCCAGACTTCGCATTTTTTATCGTTCTTGCAGCACCACCTACTACCGAACCACCAAGAGCACAAAGTCCTCCTGTCATAAATCCATCTGCAGCCCCATCTAAAGCAGCTTTGACTGCTCCTTCCCAACCCCCGGTAGTGACACGATGATTGACTGCACTAACTGCTGCACCACCTATTGTACTTGCCGCCACTCCAAACAAAACTGGAGCTGCTGCACCTCCAGTGGCAACTGTAACAGCGACAGCCGCAACCGTCGCTACAGCACCAATAGCCACTTTCGCCCAGTTGGGCAGAGACCAATTGCCGTTAACATCGAAGCGGTTAACTGGGTTATTCATACAATATGAAAACAGATTATAACTTAGCGGACTACCATCTGCACCGAGATAGTCTATATCGTCTGCGTTAATAAACCGACCAATCTCAGGATCGTAATAACGGCTGGATACATAGTAGAACCCCGTGTCTGAATCGTAATAATATCCGCGATAGCGTATGGGGTTATTCTGACCCAGTGTCGATGCATATGTACCGCTTATATCAAGCACATTGCCCCACGCGTCATATGCATACTCAACCAAAACCGTACCATAGACACTGCGTATCTGCGTTACATCGCCTTGCAGATTCTTTACAAGATAATACTGCGTGCCATTATATACTATGGAGTAAACACTTCCGTTTTCATCATATAGGAAGTCGATTGTGTTTCCTCCTCCGGTCTGGCGCACGAGCGCTCCGTCCGAATAATAATAGTTATATATTGTTCCGCTGCAGATTTTCTTTATTCGTTGCCCGTCAGCATTGTATGCGTAAAAAGAGTTTACACCGTTGTGAGATGAGGTCTGAAGTTTTCTTCCCGAAGTCCATGTAAAGCTATAACTTCCGCCATTGTAATATGACAATGGGTTTCCGATGCTGTCATATGTTATGCTGGTTCCGTTATATGATGTCAGCTTGTCAAGCCACGATGAATCGTTATAGTCGTAGGATTCATAGTTGATCAGGGCATTCGTGCTGTACTGACGCTTGTATACACTGCGAATATTTCCGTAGCTGTCATAATTGTAAGTGTAGAACAGATCCTGATCGTACAGAGTTTCGCTTTTAAGTTGACTTTGGCTATCATATGTGTATGAAGCAACAAGCGAGCCGTCTTTTCTTATTTCTGTGATGTTACCAATCGCATCATAAGTGTATGAATATGCAAGTGTCGTCGTGCCTTGCAAAGTCCATGTCAAATCCTGAATCTGAAGGGTTGTTCTCGTGGAAGAAATGTTACGATACCCATATTCCTGAGCGAGCGTACGATACTGACCGGTCATGCTCTTCTTGGAAAGCCGCTTCAGATTATCATAAGTATAGACAAGATTGTCGCCGTAAATATTGTTGCCTGTTACGCTGATTTTTGACAGATTTCCGTCATTTGAATTATATGTATAGCTATAGGTGTGCCCGAGAGTTCCGCCTGCAGCTCCCTCGATACCGCAATGATAAACGGACACACGGTTTTCGTTGTCATAATCATATTGAGTAAGAAGAGTTATGTTGGAACCTATCAGCTGATAGCTTGATATCAATCTGTCGAGACTATCATAATTATAGCAGAATTTTATGTCACTGTCAATATCTTCAATACTGTACAAATCGCCATTTCCCGCATATGTATACTTATATTTTGTCTCACCGTTCACCTTAATTTCCACAACACGATCGAGCTTATCATATACATTGTCTATGTAAGTTCCGTTGCCATATGTTGTGCGTGTAAGATGTCCGTTCTTCGAGCCATATGTGTAAGTAACGAGCGTATAGTTTCCTACTTTTACACTTGTAACATTACCAAAGTTATCGCGGTTGAATGTATATATCTGATTCTTCTTTTCAGAATCTCCGGCTATGTATCCTCCGCGGATAATATTATCAAGTGCACCATTGAGATAATTATAGCTTGCTGACACAAGCCCGGAAATGTAAGCAACAGTCTGACGGTCATTCCCGGCGTGGTAATCATAGCGCATTGTCACGCCGTTTGCATCTGTTTCTCCGACAAGCAATCCGCGATCATTATACAAATAACTCTTTGTTATACCACTCGCGTCATTAGAACCGCTTATGGCATTGCCGTTATTCGTATAACTTGTTGATGAAATCAATGTCTTGTCATAACTAATGCCTGAAATAGTTGTTCCTGTGACATTTCCTGCACTGTCATAGGTGAACTTCATTGTGACACCGGCATTTTTTACAGTGTCAAGCAGATGCTTGTTTCCTGTCGTTTTGTAAGTGTACTCGTAATTTTTATTGTTTTGGCTTATAGATGTAATGTTATTGTTTTCGTAACTTGATGTTATTGTTGAATTGTCGGTTTGAGTTGCTGCTATCAAGTTTCCGTTATCATCATAGCTATATGTCTGTACTTCTTCTTCAACAAGAGCTATATCGCGGAAAAATGCATTATTTGCATTAAAACCATAGTTAAGGTATACTGTGATTTTATTGATTGTCTGATTGGCTCTTTTCGGCACAATTACGCCTGATGTATATTGCCATTCAGACATTATATCCGGATTGAAATTTATGAAATGGTCTTCAAGAACTCCATCCGAATATTCAATACATGCGCTCAGGCTGAACCTTACAGGCTCGGCATTAAATTTATGTGTATCCTCCAATGTAACGGATTTCGCATATGCCCATCCGGATAAAATAAATGTTGTGTTAGAAGATTTTCCGACATTTATATCCTGGAAAGAATACGACGGTGAAGTCATTTTGCCTGATATACTGATAGAATTGTATATGATATCTTTAATGAACGCCGCGGCAAATTCCGAATTGGCATTTGTTCCTGTATACCATGCTTGTTCTGTTCTCATTGCACCGTTCGAAATCATATTGTATGAAGACGGTGCAGAAGTCTCTTCCAACTGGAAGTCATCAAAATATGCAGTTCCTGTTGCGTTTACTACACAACAACTTAAATTGAACACTCCGTTAACGGTAGGCGTAAAAGTAACGCTCAGCCTTTGCCAGTTGTTCTCTATCAAATCTGTTGTAAGATCAGTTTTTACTTTATTGCCGACGAATGTTTCCGATACGGATGCGGCTTTCAGATATACACCTCCCGACGATAATCCGGAAAAAGATTCCAGATTAACATGCGCAGAAAAAGTATATGTCTGTCCCGCTTTTAAAGTCATATTACCGGTGTTGTATGTATATCCTGCTTCGTCGGAGCTTGCAGATGTTGATGTTAACTTAATAGAATAATTTCCCGTTCTTGGCTTTAATGATGTAATCGAAGCAGAAATACTCGAGGTGCTTCCGAATGATGACCAGTATGTGCCTTGACTTCCGCCCATGTAAAGCGTAGTTCCGGTAAACTCTATACTGCCATCGGCTATATAGTTTCTTGGTGCGACGCCGATGCTTCCAAGCGAAGATATTCTGTTTCGCTGTTTAAACAGGCTTGTTCCCTCTGAAGCATTTGGCGTATAAGTTACTGTGCTTGCACCATAGACAGTATTATATGTGACATCCGTCGTATAAACATTTGCAGAACGACCATTGAAATCAAAAAGGTATGTTACTATAATGTCATCTGCATTTCCATTTATACTGTCTGGCCCAGAATAACGATATTCCGTCTTCTCACCAAACGTATTGGTTACCGAGAACTCTTGACCATACTGAACAATTGTCCCATTGCTATAATATTCTTTCACATATGTAACTGCATAAGGGTTCCAGTTACTTCCGCGCGTATATTGAATGCCATATTTGGACTCCGCATCATACGCCGTGCTCAAAAATGCAATCTGTTGACTGTTTACAGTCTTGTATTGATATCCATACTGAATTGTTTGAGAATCCGGGTACTGAACAGCGGTAAGCAAATTACCGACATATGTAAAGTCGGTTGATCTGTCTATAGAATCTTTTATAGAAGTCAAATTGCCGTATGAATCATATGTAAATGTCGCTATTGTCTCAGCAGAGCTCTCTGTCTGATATCCGCTGTTATACCTGACAACCCGAACTATTCGATTGGCACCTGTTGTGGGCTGACCATTCGAAGTATTATAAACTATTTTTATTGTATTGCCATTCGCATCCGATACTTTATAAAGAAGCCCATTGACAAAGGTTTTAACATTATCCTTGGCATCTTTCATTACATATGTGTTATTCGACTTTGATATTTCCAACCCAAGCCCATCTTCATCAACAAAGAGGTTTGGGTTTTGATCTTGGTCTCCCCAAAAGTAGTGTTCTGTTCCATCACCATCGTTATAGACAAGGTATGTTACCGAATATGACTCTTTTGACGATGTTTTTGGAACTTGGAAAGTAACAGAATATACGGTTTCTTGGATATTCAATTTCCATCCGTAGCCCAGCTTCATATTTCCATAATTTGCAGGAGACTCCGTGGAAGCACCCGTGGCAGTAATTCCGGTATAGAATGACCCGGTATGACCATCGTTATAAATATGATTTATGTTAAATGATAAGATCGTACTGCTTTTAACGATATCAGTATTTACAAGTGTAAGTTGGGAAGTGTAATCGCTTATATATCCGACGCCTGCTCTGCCAATAGACTGTGTCTGATACGTATAGTAATCTTCAAGCCCTGTAGTGTTGCGATATGTCACTGTGAAAATTGGCGCAAGACTTTGATTGCTTGGCATGTTACAGGAAATAAATCTTGCATTTGCCCACTTACCGTTACCTTGACCATCGTATTCAACATCCGGATAGATTGCAACGCCGTTGTTTTCTTCTCCTGAATGCCACGCTTTTGCGATGGCTGTAACATCCCATGTAAGGTACTGCCCGTTAAGTGTTGCGTTTGTGTTCTGATAATCGTATATCGTATCTTCAACATCTGGCATATTGCTCCATGTTATCGTTTCTGCGTTCCACTCTTCGACGACCTTTCTCAGTGCAAGCGTTAAAAAATTAGCACTTGCAACAGCCGAGTATCCGTTATTGCTCAACTGCCCCAATGAAAGTTTGGCATCTACAATTACACTGTTCGAAGGAATCGAAGGCGGAGTGTTAAGACGCCAAAATATTCTGTTTTTACCCGCGCCGGCATTACTGTCATATCCGGCATAAAGATATCCTTCTCTGTTAAATGTTTGATCAGGACTTCCGCTCTTAACATGTGCGTCATCAACATTCTGTGTATCGAATCCACCTGCGCTTATCGGAGGATCTATGGTAACTGGAAATGCTCGAGATTCTTCATTCATCCATGTTTCATCAGCAAGAACGGTTACACGATATTCTTTATTCTTTACTTTTTCAAGTCTATACGAAACATTACTTGAATATTCTCCGTTTGCATCAACCATATACGGAGCCGTCATCGTGTACACGACATCTCCGCTTTTTTCGTCTTTAATAACGATAGACTTCTCATCGATAAGTTCTGCAGTAAGCTTATTAAGCTTCATATCAAAAACATATTGATAATTACCGGACTTGTTTTTTACTATAATGTTTTCCTTTATAGAATTTCCAACCATCACATACTCAATGTCTACTCCATCAAGAATGTCTAAATATTTAACTCTTGAAATGCCTTTTTTGACAATCAATATGCGTTCAAGCACAGACGATTCGTCGTTTTCCGAAAGGTCCGGTTGAATAACTGTAGCCGCTTTGCTTTTATTTGCATTAACAAGATGAAAACTGAGCTTGTATTCTGAATCTTTTATTGCTACGAGCTTTGACGAGCTACTGTTGTTTGCAAACTTTACAGACCACTTGCCCTTTAAGTTTGAAACACCGGCGAAATCACCTGTATCATTTGACGAAGAAGATACAAGCGTATTGTCAATTTCATCCCAATCTCCATCTTCGTTAAGATAATGGACGGCAGTTTCGTACATTGCAACATGATATGAACCGTCCGACATCCGAATATACTTAGTATTTTCATTACGTAACGAAATATCTTCACCGATAGCGTATGGTTCTGCGTCTCCATCCATACTTTGCCCTTGTTCCTGTACAGTCGGTTTTGAAATCCTGTTTATAGCCGAAGCATATACTGACGTCGGCAAAAGATAAGCTATCATAAGCGCGCATATAAAAACAGATAATAGTTTTGTAAATATTTTCTTCATTTTTTAGTCCTTCCTAAAATTTAATGTCTTTTTGTTATTGAATATTGGGGAGGCGCCATTACTTGTTTTTGTATACTTATTTGTGTAAAACGAAATCACAAATTGTCGAAGAAAACAATCTAGATATGATTTTTACGGACAAGTCTTATATCTTGTTATCGTATGGCTTTCTCCAACATCTCCGCGATATGCCGTGCCTTCAAATACAGCCTTATACTGCACTCCGCTTTCGGCATAAAAATCAATGTTTACTGCAAGTCCCCGTGTGGAGCTTTTATATGCCGAATCAACATATATCCAGTTATCACCGACTTGCCTGTATAATGTAAGAGTTCCTTCAGATCTTGTTGCACCGGGCTGCTTGCTTAAGGTGGCAGTAGCAGTTCCGCTGTTCCCGTCAAAGCCAATAATCAAGTCAATGTCTAATATGTTATCCCACAGTGGCATAACCGTTGGAGGTTGCGCTGCAAAGCAAGATACGGTCATCAAAGACAGCACAAGAATACTGGTCAAGGCCAGCAAGCATAATTTGACAATTTTTTTCATAATTAATACCTCTCTTTTTTGTTTATTGTCGTTTTATATAACAAGAAAAACGCTGGAAAATTACAATTTTCCCAGCGTTTTTTTATTTTCGTTAAATTTCAACAAGATATCACCGTTAATTTGGCGAAATTGACAAATCCGACACGCTTTGAGAGACTAAAATCAATGTTTGCAACTCAAGATTAAATCCGGTAATATCATATTTGTATACGCCATCATTCCACAAAATTTTCATACTATCATTTTTTTGATATATAAGTGCTACTGCTTCAAAGTTACCGATTTTTATTTTCTGCATCGTTCCCAGCTCAGCATCAATATATGATTCTTCGGAATCCAATACCGATTGCTTGAACGACATAATACATTCGTCGCCCGAGTAATACTCTGAGAAATACACAACGCTCGTATTAGTAATTATTTCTTCCTCCGCTCCCTGCGGCAATAAAGTGGGCTTCCTGATTTCTTCAATTGTGGCAGGAACAGATTCAGATTGCTCTGGCTTGTAATCAATTGATATGTACTTATCGTACCATTCAACAATAGTATTCCATATGGCATTCCTGATAGCAGATACACTCATCATCGCCGCAAATGCAATCGACATCACTACAAGCGCAATCACAGCTACCCTTGAAAGCACGGTTCTTGCTTTCGAGTTATCTTTTGTCTTACATTTTCTGCTTGACTTTATCAAGTTATTTATTTTGTTTATAGTACAATTGCTTAATACAACTTCAGATGCGTCCAACTTTTCAAACATCCCAGCATCGTCAAGTCCGGCATCCAATGTTGCCATGGCTATCAGATAATCATATTTATCAATTTTTCCGCAGTTCATACAATTCTTCGCTCCTTGTCTTAAGCAGTATTTTCTTTGCTCTGCAAAGTCTGACATTCACAACATTTTCCGAAACAGAAAGCAATTTCGAAATTTCAAAGTTGGACATAAACATCTGATACTTAAGATATAAAACATCACGGTATATATCATCAAGCCCCGAAATAAGTTCGGCAAGCCTTTTTTTATTTTCTTCATTTATCAGAATGTTATCAAAATGCTCGGAATTATCAGCAAGTTCAATTTCAATGTCCTTGTAAAATCCATCAGCATCGAGTCTTATATGAAAGTCTGTTTCGATTTCACGCTTTTTCTTTTCCTTATTGTACTTGTTTATTGCATCATTGCGGGTACATTTTACAATCAGATTTATCAAGTGGTTATAATCAGCATTGCGAAATCGCTCAATGTTATTAATAATTATCTTTATCACATCATGGACACAATCTTCGGCATCCACTTTTTTCTTCAGGACGCCAAATGCAACAAGATACATTTTCTTGCCGTATTTATTATAAATATCCTCGACAAAATCTCTGTCGCTTTCATCATTTATAGCTGCAATTATAGGTAACATAAACCATACCTTTCTCGTCTGTAAACTTATACCAACAGACAATTTGAGTATATCACCGAATTATGCCAAATGCAAGGTTTTAATGTCATCTTTATTGTTTTTATGTCATAGTGTTTTTATGAAAGCAAGATAATCAATAATTTCTTAAAAAGCAGTATGTAAGCCCAACTATGGGTTTGCATACTGCTTTTCTATTGAAGCTCGAATTGATATCATATTGAGCTTTTTGTCTTATGCAATTATATTGTGTTGTTGAAAACGCATATACAATATTATTGGATATTACACTTGACAAATACAACTTGATGTGGTATAATCTTTATCGACAAAACCGAAAGGAGGCACATGATGAGAGGCGTTATCTATGCACGCTATTCCTCGGATAACCAACGCGAAGAGTCGATTGAGGGGCAGATCCGAGAAAACACAGCGTTTGCCCGAAAGAACGGCATTGATATTGTCGCTACCTATATTGACCGCGCCTATTCTGCCAAAACCGACAATCGTCCTGAGTTTCAGCGAATGATTAAGGACAGCGGAAAGAAGTCGTTTGATGTGGTGATCGTATGGAAGCTCGACCGCTTCTCCCGCAATCGCTATGATTCGGCAAAGTACAAGGCAATGCTGAAAAAGAATGATGTCCGCGTTCTTTCCGCCACCGAAGCAATCTCCGAAGGTGCGGAAGGGATTATCCTTGAATCGGTGTTGGAAGGTATGGCGGAATACTATTCCGCAGACCTTGCCGAAAAGGTAACCCGCGGCATGACCGAAAACGCGCTAAAGTGCCGTTTCAACGGCGGAACAGTTCCTTTCGGTTATATGATTGATGAGGAACAGCATTATCAGATCAATCCTGCGCAGGCACCGCTTGTGATTGAAATGTTTCGCAGGTATGCCGGCGGAGAATCCATTACCGAAATCATTGAAGACCTTAATGCCAGAGGCATCCGGACATCAAGAGGTAATCGTTTCAACAAGAACTCCCTCGCCCGTATTTTTTCCAACCGTCGATATATCGGAGAGTATGCTTATAAGGATATCTCCGTTCCCGATGCGATACCCGCTATTATTTCCAAAGATATTTTTGACCGTGTAGCGATTCGTATGGGGCAGAACAAACACGCAACCGGCAAGGCAAAGGCTCCCGAAAAATATCTGCTGACGACAAAACTCTTTTGCGGCACCTGTCATTCCATGTTTGTAGGTGACAGTGCAAATAAACCCAACGGTGCAATCTACCGCTATTACAAATGCGCAAGTGCAAAGCGCCATGAGTGCGATCGTAAAGCTCTCCGCAAGGACTGGATAGAAAATATCATCCTCGAAAAAATCACTTCATGGTTGAGTGATGGCAAAACGATTGATCGCATGGCAGACGATGTAATGGCACTTTTAAGCGAAGAAAATGAGATGATTCCGGCACTTGAAGCTCAGTTGAAACAGGTGCGATCCTCTATTGACAACATTATGAAAGCCATAGAACAAGGAATTGTGACACGGACCACGCGCTCAAGGCTTGAGGAATTGGAACACGAGGAGGAAAGCCTTACGGCGAATATTAAAGCAGAGGAAGATAAGAAGCCGAAAATCTCAAAAGAATTTATTCTTTTCACACTTGATAAATTCCGCAAGCTCGATCTGAGAATAGAGAAGAACAAGGAGCGCCTGATTGACGGGCTTGTAAAAGCAATAATTGTTTATGACGATCATTTTAAAGTATTTCTTACTTTCGATGATACGCCTATCACCATACCGACCTCAGAAGAAATTGAATCCATGAAAAACAGTTCGGACATCGCATCTGTCACTCCACCAAAAAGAAAAGCACCCTAAATGGGTGCTTTTCTTTTTGCGATTAAATAGAGGAGAATCGAAGGAGCGGGAGTGAATGACAGCCTTTTATGGCTTGCGAACACTCGACAACCGAAAGATTTCGGGAATTTTCCTAGTGGTATTCGCCAGCAAGCATCGCCTTTGTGATACCACAAAGGCAAAACTTGTCAGGTGTACTCCTGAAACCTTTAAGGACTGGGAGCATCCCAGCAGTCTGCCTTTTGTCCCCAAAAGGCGATGCTTGCAGTATTAAATCACTCTGAAATTAAACTAAATGCTGATACAAGCCGGTTAAAGTCGTCAATAACTACGTATTGTCCTTTTGCGAACTCAATGCACTTTCCCTCACCATAAATGTCCCCAATAGCAAGTATTTTATTATCCGGATCATAATACTTCTTTTTGCAGAACTGCTCATAATCAGAATAGTATACGCCATCTGCATGCGGAAAATCAATCTCCACATATATACATCCAGCGGAAGCAGTAGGTTTTTTAAGTTTTGCAGTTTCACAGCTCAAAAAAACCTGATTTCCCAAGAAGTGTTCTAGTTTATACTTGTTCTCTGTAACAACTGATGTGGCAATTTCAAACGACCAATGGTACGGATAAACCGAAAAAGGACATATTGATGGTGACGGAACATAAATCATTGAACCATCACCTGTGATAACTGATTTCCCCTGTTTTATTTCATCACATGGCTCATATACAATACATATTTGCTTTTTCATTTTAACTCCTTAGCAAAAAATGACCAATTAGTCGCTTCCCATCAATCGTAGTTAATTCCCAAATACCACTTTGAAAAGTTTGCCGCACATTGCTAAATGCTGTACCTGCTGCTCTAAAAGTATAAACCCCTCCACCTTCATTCGTCATTGTACCATACTTGATTATTTCTTTCTTTAGAAGTGTGGAATGGTAGTACGATCGCTCTCCAACGTGTTTAGCGGCACCATCTGCATATGTATAATTTTGTACATTATTGTAAGCCTCGATTCTTGGCGCATTGGCCTTTAGCCATCCACCACAAACCATTGTGCCAATTTCGGCAACAGCGGCTGTCGTATGCGCATATGTGTTATAAGCTTTTGCATTGCCTCGAAACACATCATCCCGCATGAAATTATGTCCTGTGGCCGCTTCACCAAGCTTCGAGACTCCGTTTACCGCAGTTGCAGCACCAGTTGCCACTGTTACAGCAGCAACCGCCATAATCGCGGGTGCTGCAACTCCACAGGTCAAAACAGACACACCTACAGCAATCGCTGTAACACCGACTGCAAGCCAACCACTGCCTTTAAACAGATTTCCCCAATCCAATGTTCCAGCAGGGTCATAGCCTGTAACCGGGTTATTTCCGCAGTAGGCAAACATGTTATTTCCGTCGAATCCCTGCCCCGTGGAAGCATAGCTGTCCGCATTGATAAACCTTCCCCAAACCGGGTTATAGTACCGGCTGCTGAGGTAGT
>ERZ835980.3474-NODE-3474-length-12164-cov-6.794946_pt1 | contig 12164 bp, 17 predicted proteins | sample MGYA00519943_ERZ835980 | MGnify/ENA primary metagenome ERZ835980 (study PRJEB31850, sample SAMEA3708791) | human gut metagenome | biome: human gut; feature: human-associated habitat; material: faeces | place: China | collected 2014 ... | reverse complement strand
TCTGGTGGCGGTGCTGAACCTGCTGCTGGTGCGCAGCGGCCGGGAGGAGCAGGCCCTGATGACCACGCTGGCCGGGCTGGTGGTGGTGCTGATGATGCTGGTGCAGCAGATCAGCGACCTGTTTGACATGGTCAAGACGCTGTTTTCCCTGTAGCCCATGGAGACGGTGATGCGACTGAGCGCCCTGTGCCTTACCGGGGCGCTGCTGGCGGTGCTGCTGAAGCGGACGAACCCGGACATGGCGCTGCTGCTGGCACTGGCGATCTGCGGCGCGGTGCTGTTTTTGCTGGCGGAGCCGCTGGGGGAGATACGGGACTTCTTCACGCAGCTGTCGGACTGGGGCGGCCTGCCCACGGAGCTGTTTGCCCCGCTGGTGAAGACCGTGGGCATCGCGCTCGTCAGCCGGACAGGCTCCGACCTCTGCAAGGACGCGGGGGAGGGGGCCATGGCGTCGCTGGTGGAGACGGCGGGAGCCGTCACCGCCATCCTCGTCTCGCTGCCGCTGTTCCAGGCGGCGTGGGACATGCTGCGGTCGCTGCTATGAGAGGGGTACGGATGTTTCTGGCCGCGGCGGCGCTGCTGTGGCTGCTGGTGGTGCCGGTGCAGGCGGCGTCCGTACCGGACAGCGTGACGGATGCCCTGCCGCCGGAGGCCGCCGCCCGGCTGGAGGGGCTGGACGAGGGCACCGATCATACCGCGTGGTCGGAGGGACTGTCCCGCCTGTGGCAGGAGGCCCGGCAGTATCTGGGCGACGCCCTGCGGGAGAAGGCCTCCGGCGCGGCGCTGCTGCTGGGCGTGGTGCTGCTGTGCAGCGTGGCGGAGAGCTTTTTTGCGGCGGCGGAGCAGCCCGCCGTGCCGCAGTTCGTACCGATGGCGGGGGCACTGGCCATCACACTGGTGGCCGCCGGGGACTTCAAGCGGATGATGGGACTGGGGGTGGAGACCATGGAGGAGCTGGACGTGTTCGCCAAGGCGCTGCTGCCCACGCTGTCGGCGGCGGTGGCGGCCAGCGGCGGTATCGCCTCCGCCGGCGCCAAGCAGGTGGCCACGGTGTATTTCACTAACCTGCTGCTGACGGTGATCCGGAAGCTGCTGCTGCCGCTGCTGTATGCCTGCATCGCGGCGGCCGCCGCCGACGCCATGGTGCCGGGACACAGCCTGAAAAAGATCGGCGCGGGCATCAGCAAGGCTGTGACCTGGGCGCTGACGGCGTCCATGGTGGTGTTCACCGGCTTTCTGACTCTGACCGGCGCGGCCACCGGCGCGGCGGACGCCATGACGGTGCAGATGACCCGCAGCGCCATCGCCACGGCGGTGCCGGTGGTTGGCTCCATCATCTCCGAGGCCACGGGGACAGTGTTGGCCGGGGCAGGGGTGCTGAAGGGCGCCATCGGCATCTTCGGGATGCTGGCGGTGCTGTCCATCTGCCTGACGCCGTTCCTCAGCATGGCGGTGCAGTACCTGCTGTACAAGCTGACAGCGTTTCTGGCGGGCACCGTCACCGAGGGGCCGCTGGCAGGGCTTATCGACGCGCTGGGCACGGCCTTCGGCCTGATGCTGGGCATGACCGGCAGCTGTGCGCTGCTGCTGCTCATTTCCATCACATCCTCCGTATCGGCGGTGCTGCCATGATCGGGGCACTGCGGACGTGGCTGCTGTCCATCATCGCAGCCGGGCTGGTGCTGGCCATTCTGTACGCGCTGGTGCCGAAGGGGCGCTTGCGGCCCATCGTGCGCACCACCGGCGGTGTGGCGCTGATGCTGGTGATCCTCCAGCCGGTGCTGGGGTTCGACTTCCGGGATTTCGCCGCGTCCTACGGCGACTACGCCCAGGAGATCCAGGCGCTGACGGAGGAATACCGGGCGGCGGACGCGGCGGAGCTGGCCGCTATCATAGAGCAGCGGACTGCCGCATATATATCGGACAAAGGCGCGGCGCTGGGGGTGACATGCCATGCCGAGGTGGAGACGGAGCTGCGCTCCGGTGTGCCCTACCCCTGCGCGGTGACTCTGGACGTGGAGAGAGACGAGGCACTGGCCGCCTGCATCGCCGCCGATCTGGGTATCGACGAGGAGCGGCAGACGTGGCAGGCGCCCCGTGCGAGGTGACGTATGAAGCTGGAGAAGTGGACGGGACTGCTGAAAAAATACAGGCTGGCGGCGTTGGTGGTGCTGCTGGGGGTGGTGCTGATGCTGCTGCCCACCGGCGGCAAGGCGCAGACCTCCGGCGACAGCAGCGAGCTGCCGGGGGAGACCTATTCGCTGGAGGAGACGGAGCAGCGCATGGCGGAGGTGCTGGGCACCATCGACGGTGTGGGCCGCGTGCGGATCATGCTGACGCTGCGTGCCGGCTCCAGTCTGCGTCTGGCGGAGGACAGCAGCTTATCCGACAGCACCGGCGGCCAGACCAAGCAGGAAAAGCAGGTGCTTACCGTCAACCGCGGCAGCGGACGGCAGGAGGTGGTGGTCACCCAGCAGCTCTATCCCACCTATCAGGGAGCGGTGGTGGTCTGCGAGGGCGCCGGCAGCAGCAGCGTGCGGCTGGCGGTGGTGAACGCGGTGTCCGTGCTGACGGGGCTGAGTAGCGACAGGATCTCCGTGGTCAAGTGGAAGTCATAGAAAAATGGAGGAGGAGTTGGAGCATGAAACAGGTATGGAAGCGGCGCGCGGTGGTGGCGGCGGTACTGCTGCTGGTGGGCACCTCGGTGTATCTCAACTGGCGCTATACCGGCAACGTGGAGAACAGCGGCAAGAAGGTGCTGGGACAGTCTGCATTGGTGAACGGCGAGACGACGGACGCGGAGGTGACCGCCGCCGGGGACGACTACTTCGCCACGGCGCGGCTCAGCCGCAAGCAGGCCCGCGACACCGCCATCAGCATGCTGCAGGAGGCGCAGGTGGATGAAAACGCCGCGGAGGATGTGCTGAACGAGGCGTCCCAGACCCTGCAGGTGCTGGCGGCCTACACCGTGGCGGAGTCCCAGATCGAGAGCCTGGTGGTGGCCAAGGGCTACGCCGACTGCGTGGCCTTTATGGGCGAGGACGCCATCAGCGTGGTGGTGTCCGACCCGGATGGGCTGGACGCGGTGGACGTGGCCCGCATCAAGGACATCGTGGTCAGCGAGACCAGCTACACCCCGGATCAGATCCGGATCATGGAGGCGGGGGCCGCCGCCGCGTCCCAGACCGGCAGCACCCAGGAGGCGGAGGTGCCCGCCAGCGCCGCGCAGACCGATGAACAGACGGATGACGCAAAATAGGTGTTGTATTCCGGCGCAAAAAATGGTATACTAAACTGAATCACGAAAGACAGCGCAAGGAGATAACGCAACATGGCTGAAAATAAGGAATACATGATCCATCAGGAGGAGGACGGCGCCATCCAGATCTCGGAGGACGTCGTGGCCTCTATCGCATCCACCACTGCGTCTGAGGTGGATGGTGTCAGCGCCATGATGAGCGCCAATGTGTCCGATCTGATGGGCGGCAAGAAGATGTCCGCCAAGGGCGTCCGGGTGGAGATGGACGGCGAGGGCATCGTGGTGAACCTGTTCATCGTCGTCCGCTACGGCAGCGCCATCGGCGACGTGGCCAAGAAGGTCCAGCAGATGGTACGCACCGCGCTGGAGGGCATGACCGGCTTTGCGGTAACGGCGGTCAACGTCCATGTGGGCGGCATCAGCTTCAACTGAACACAGCGAACTGAGAGAGAAAAGGATATACGGTTATGACACGCAATACGGCCCGCGAGATCGCCATGCATCTCGCCTATGAACTGAGCTTCAATGACCTGCCGGTGGAGGAGTTTCTGGACCTGCAGCTGAGCGCGGAGAGCTTTGCCGCGCTGGCGCCGGAGCATCCCGTCTATGAGGAGCGCCCCAACGCCAAGCAGGAGGCGTATATCCGCCGCCTGGTCGCCGGCGTGGCGGAGCACGCGGCGGAGCTGGACGGCGACATCGAGAAGTACGCCAAGGGCTGGCGGTTCGAACGCATTTCGCTGGTGGCCTCCGCCATCATGCGGGTGGCCATGTATGAGATGCTCTACATGGCGGACATTCCCGCCGGCGTCGCTATCAATGAGGCGGTGGAGATCGCCAAGAACTACGAATCGCCGGAGGTGGTGAAATTCATCAACGGCATTCTGGGCAGCTTCGTCCGGGGCGAGCTGAAGGAGTAAAACAGAAAGGCAGAGCTTGCGCTCTGCCTTTTCCGCATGGAAGAAGGAGGACGGCATGGACGAACGGCATGTGTTTACCGTCACCGAACTGAATAACTGCGTCAAGGAGCTGGTGGAGTCCGTGCCCACCTTCGGCGACCTGCTGCTGCGGGGCGAGGTATCCAACTACAAGGTGTATCCCTCCGGACACCACTACTTTACGCTGAAGGACAGCGAGAGCGCGCTGCGGTGCGTAATGTTCAAGGGCTCGGCCATGAAGCTGCGGTTCAAGCCGGAGAACGGAATGCAGGTCATCGCCTCCGGCCGCATCAGCGTCTACCCGCGGGACGGCGCGTACCAGCTGTATTGCAGCGGCCTGTCCGCCGACGGCGTGGGCGACCTGTATGTGGCCTTCGAGCAGCTGAAGGAGAAGCTGTACCGGGAGGGGCTGTTTGACCCGGCCCACAAGAAGCCGCTGCCAAGATTCCCACAGCGCATCGCCATCGTCACCTCCTCGGCGGGTGCGGCGGTACACGATATGATCCGCATTCTGCGCCGCCGGTATCCCATTGCCAAGGTGCTGCTGCTGCCGGTGCGGGTGCAGGGGGTGGAGGCGCCGCCGGAGATCGTGGGCGCTATCCGTTACGCCAACCGCTATAAGCTGGCGGACGTGCTGATCACCGGACGGGGCGGCGGCTCTCTGGAGGATCTGTGGGCCTTCAATGACGAGCGGGTGGCCCGCGCCATCTACGAGTCGGAGATCCCGGTGATCTCCGCTGTGGGGCATGAGCCGGACGTGGCCATCAGCGACTTTGTGGCGGACCGCCGGGCGTCCACGCCCTCCAACGCGGCGGAGATCGCCGTGCCGGACATGGCGGAGTTGCTGCGGTATCTGCAGGGGAGCGATGAGCGCATGGCGCAGAGCCTGCTCAACGCCCTGCACTGGCGGGAGGAGCGTCTGGCGGCGCTGGAGAAAAAGCGGGTGCTGACGGATCCCACCGCCTTTCTGGCGGATCGACGGCTGTATCTGGATCACGTTGTCCACCGGCTGTGCGCCGCAGGCAAGAGCTGTGTGGAGGGGGAGAGCCGCCGTTTTGCGGCGGCGGCTGCCGCGCTGGACGCCCTCAGCCCGCTGAAGGTGCTGGCGCGGGGCTATGCCGTGGTACAGAGCGGGGACGGTACGATATTGAAGAATGCCGCCGATGCGGCGGTGGGAGAGCGCATCCGCGTCCGGCTGGCGCAAGGCAGCCTGCGATGCGACGTGGTGGACAAGGAGGATTGACATGGCGGCAAAAAAGACATTTGAGGAGAATATGGCCCGGCTGGAGCAGATCGTGACGCTGCTGGAAAAGGGCGACGCCCAGCTGACGGACAGCCTGGCCCTGTTCGAGGAGGGCACGAAGCTGGCGGCCCAGTGCCGCAAGGAGCTGGACGGCGCGGAGCAGAAGGTGGTCAAGCTGATGAAGGGGCCTGACGGTGCGCCTATCGAGAGCGATTTTCTGACGGAGGAATGACCATGCACTACGAGACACAGTACGCGGCGTACCAGCAGGCCATCGAGGAGTACCTGTCCGGCCTGTTCACCGCCGACACATCCTATAAGAAGCTGTACGAATCCATCCGGTACAGCCTGCTGGCCGGCGGCAAGCGCATCCGGCCGGTGCTGACGCTGGAATTTGCCCGTCTGGGCGGTATCGACTGGCATCTGGCGCTGCCCTACGGCTGCGCGCTGGAGCTGGTGCACAACTACTCCCTGATCCACGACGATCTGCCCTGCATGGATGACGACGACCTGCGGCGGGGCAAGCCCACCAACCACAAGGTATACGGCGAGACGCTGGCGGTGCTGGCCGGCGACGCTTTGCAGCCGGAGGCCTTCCGCCTGATGGCGGAGGCGCCCTGCCTGTCGGCGGAGAACCGGCTGGAGGCCGTCCGTACCCTGTCCCGGGCCTGCGGCGCTGACGGCATGGTGGCCGGTCAGGTGCTGGACACCGTGTACGATGTCCGGGACGCGGCGGGGCTGACGGTGCTGAACCGGCTCAAGACCGGCGTGATGATCTCCGCCGCGGCGGAGCTGGGCTGTATTGCCTCAGAAATGCCTGCCTCCATGCGGGCGCAGGCGCTGGTATATGCCGATGCCATCGGACGGGGTTTCCAGATCCGGGACGATATGCTGGATGTGGAGGGTGACCAGGCCGTGTTCGGCAAGCCCATCGGCTCCGACGCGGAGGAGGGCAAGGTGACGTTTGTGGACGTCATCGGCATGGACGCCTGCCGCCGGGAGGTGGCCGCCTGTACGGAGACGGCCAAGGCCGCGGTGGCGGACTGGCCGGACCATGATTTCCTGTGGGAGCTGGCGGATCGCATGGTGGGCCGCGCAAAATGAATAAGAAACGGATACCCGCGCCATATGGCGCGGGTATCCGTTTCTTATTGTTCTTTTCCAAAGTCGCACAACGGCTGTAAAGGACATTCGCTGCACAGCGGATTGCGGGCCATGCATAGTGCCCGGCCGTGGAGCACCATGCGGTGGCAGAAGTTGTTGGATTCCTCCGGGGGAATGACCCGGCGCAGCTGCTGTTCCACCTTGAGGGGATCCTTGCTGCCGTCGGTGATGCCCAGCCGCCCGGTGATGCGGATGCAGTGGGTGTCGCAGACGTAGCCCTCCTGTCCGTAGACATCGCCCAGGATGAGGTTGGCGGTCTTGCGGCCCACGCCGGGCAGGGTCAGCAGGTCCTCCATGTTGTCGGGGACTTTGCCGCCGAACCGCGTCAGCAGTTGCTGGGCGGAGGCCACGATGTCCCGGGCCTTGGCGCGCCAGAAGCCGCAGGACTGCACGTACCGGCCCACCTCATCCACATCGGCGGCGGCAAACGCCTCCAGCGTGGGGTAGCGCGCAAACAGCGCCGGCGTCACCAGATTTACCCGGGCGTCAGTACACTGGGCCGCCAGCCGCACGGAGAACAGCAGCTCATAGTCCTTGCCGTAGTCCAAAGAGCAGGCCGCATCGGGGTACAGCTCCTTCAGCGCCGCGATAATGGCGGCGATCTCCTGCTTTGTTTTCATGGGCATCACCTCTCCACCATTATAACAGCGGTTGCAGAAAAAGGCAATCCGTGTTATACTGACCGCATACGCCGCGTGTGCGGCAGGAGAGGAGGTGCGGCTCATGCGTCCGCTGGCAGACGAAATACGGCCCCAGACGCTGGACGAGGTGGCCGGACAGAAGCACCTGTTGGGCGAGGGCGCGCTGCTGCGCCGTCTCATCGAGAACGGTACGGACACCAACCTCATTTTCTACGGGCCCTCCGGCACGGGCAAGACCACCGTGGCCAACATCATCGCCAAGCAGGCGAAAAAGACCCTGTACTACCTGAACGCCACCACCGCGTCCTTGCAGGATGTGAAGAACGTCATCGGCGACGTGGGTACGATGCTGGCGCCCAACGGCGTGCTGCTGTATCTGGATGAGATCCAGTATTTCAACAAGAAGCAGCAGCAGAGCCTGCTGGAATTTCTGGAGAACGGTAAGATCACCATGATCGCCTCCACCACGGAGAATCCGTATTTTTACATCTACAATGCGCTGCTGTCCCGCAGCACCGTGTTCGAATTCAAGCCCCTGACGGTGGAGGATACCATCCCCGCCGTGGAGCGGGCGCTGTCCATCGAAAAGGCGCGCAGTCCGCTGCCCTTCACATGGGAGGACGATGTGCCGCGCACCGTGGCCAGCGGCTGCGGCGGCGATGTGCGCAAGGCCGTCAACGCCGTGGAGCTGCTGTACCGCTCGGCAAAGCCTGCTGACGGCGAGCTGCGAGTGACAAGGGATGATGCTTTACAGCTAAGCCAGTGCAGCGCCATGCGCTACGACAGGGAGGGCGACGACCACTACGACCTGCTGTCGGCGCTGCAAAAGTCCATCCGCGGCTCCGACCCGGATGCGGCGGTGTACTATCTGGGACGGCTGCTGGTGGCGGGCGATTTGCTCTCCCCTTGCCGCCGGCTGCTGGTCATCGCGGCGGAGGATATCGGCCTTGCCTACCCGCAGGGCATCGTGGTGACGAAGGCCTGCGTGGACGCGGCCTTGCAGCTGGGTCTGCCGGAGGCGCGGCTCCCACTGGCGGAGGCCGCTGTGCTGCTGGCCACCGCGCCCAAGTCCAACAGCGCCCACAACGCCATCATCGCCGCCATGGAGGACATCCAGCGCGGCGCGGTGGGGGATATCCCGCGCCATCTGAAGAACGTTCATGCCGACAGCGCCGGTGCGGCCAAGCACGAAGCCTACAAGTATCCGCATGTATATCCCAACCACTACGTCAAGCAGAGATACCTGCCAGAGTCGCTGGGGAACAGGACCTACTACGAATACGGGCCCAATAAGACGGAGCAGGCCGCCAAGCGCTATTGGGACGACATCAAGGGGACATGACCATGGAGCTGCATCTGAACGATATTCTCGAACTGAAAAAAGACCACCCCTGCGGCAGCCGCCGCTGGCAGGTGCTGCGGGTGGGGATGGATATCAAGCTGCGCTGTCTGGGCTGCGGCCACGAGGTCATGCAGCCCCGCCGCAAGGTGGAGAAGATGATTAAGCGCATCATACCGAAGGAGGAACTAAAATGAGACCGAAATGGGTACGCTACATGGCCATGGGCATCGCGCTGCTGCTGGCTGTGGTTATGCTGGTATCGCTGGTGCTGCCGTATATCGGACTGTGAGGCGGCCATGAAGCACTGCATTCTTGCCAAATACAGGCCGGAGGTCTATCCCCGGCGGGAGGCGCTGCTGCCCCGTATCCGGGAGATCTTCGCCCCGCTTATGGATCTGCCGGGCGTTCACCGCGTCACCGTTTATCCCAACTGCGTGGCCCGGGACAACCGGTACGATGTGCTGATCGTGCTGGACATGGAGCGGGAGGCGCTGCCGCTGTATGACGGCTCCGCGCCGCATCACCTCTGGAAGGAGGAGTTCGGCCCGCTGCTGGCGCAAAAGGCGATTTTTGATTTTGAAGCGTAAGAACTGCAAGCCCTCCGGTGTACCCGGAGGGCTTGTCTGCTGCCTGCCGGGGAAAGGCTCGTCCTTTTCCTGGAGGCTTTCTTTTTCTGACGGTTTTCTTTGCCGCCGTGTCCTATAATGGACGGGCGAGGTGAGAGCAATGGTGGTGTATCTGGATCGGGTATTCCTGCTGAACTTGCTGCTGGACTACCTGCTTTTGCTGGCGGCGGCACAGCTGTCGGGGCGGACGCTTCACCGTCTGCGGCTGCTGGCGTGCGCGGCCGGCGGCGGAGCCTACGCGGTACTGACGTTTCTGCCGGGCTGCGGTTTCCTCCGCACGCCGCTGTGCCAGCTCGCAGTCGGAAGCATCATAGCGCTGTGCGCCTATGGCGGCCGGGGTCGTCCGGCGCTGCTGTTTCTGCTGCTATCCGGCGGACTGGCGGGCTTTGTGCTGGCGCTGGGACTGTGGGCCGGGTCGCCCACGGGACTGCTGGGCCGGGTTTACCGGGGCGAGGTGAGCTGGCCGCTGCTGCTGGGGGCCGCGCTGGGATTTTATGTACTGCTGCGCCTGCTGCTGGGGCAGGGGGCGCGCCATGGAGGGGGAGAGCTATTGAAGATCACCATATCCGTCTGCGGACGGAAGCAAACCGTCACGGCGCTGCATGACACCGGCAATACCCTGCGGGATCCGGTATCGGGCCGTCCCGCGCTGGTGCTGGAGCGGAACGCGGCGGAGGAGCTGTGGCCGCCAGAGGTGGCGGCGGTGCTGGCATCGCCGCTGCCGCCGGAGGAGAAGATGGCGCGGCTCCATCGGCAGGGAGCGGCGGTGACGTTCTCACTGCTGCCGTTTCGCAGCGTAGGCACGCCGGCGGGGCTGCTGCTGGCCGCCCGCAGCGACTACATAGAGATCAACGGCCGCCGCTATCCCCGGACGCCGGTGGCGCTGTCGGAGCACCCGGTCAGCGACGGCGGCGGGTATCACGCCCTGTGGGGCGATCCGGAGGGGGAGGAGGTGAAGGGATGTGCTGACAGCACTGCTGCACCGTCTGCGGACGCTTCTGTGCAGACTCCGCAGGCCGGATAAGGTCATGTATATCGGCGGCAGCGACACCCTGCCGCCGCCGCTGCCCCGGGACGAGGAGGCGGCGCTGCTGGCCCGGCTGGATCAGGGAGAACTGCTGGTGCGGCAGACTCTTATTGAGCGGAACCTGCGGCTGGTGGTGTACATCGCCCGCCGTTTTGAGAACACCGGCATCAACATCGAGGATCTCATCTCCATCGGCACCATCGGGCTTATCAAGGCCATCAACACGTTCCGCACCGACAAGAACATCAAGCTGGCCACCTACGCCTCCCGCTGCATCGAAAATGAGATCCTGATGTACCTGCGGAAGAACAACGGCAGCCGGGTGGAGGTCAGCTTCGACGAACCGCTGAACACCGATTGGGACGGCAAGGAGCTGCTGCTCAGCGATGTGCTTGGCACGGACAGCGACGTGGTCATGCGGCCCATCGAGGCCGACGTGGACCGCCAGATGCTGACGGACGCGGTGGCCAAGCTGAGTCCCCGGGAGCGGGACATCATCACCATGCGCTTCGGCCTGGGCGGCTGCAAGGAGCTTACCCAGAAGGAGGTGGCCGACCGGCTGGGCATCTCCCAGTCCTACATTTCCCGGCTGGAAAAGCGCATCATCCTGCGTCTGCGCCGGGAGATCCAGCGCATGAGCTAAAAAGGCTGTGAAGGAAACTTCCTTCACAGCCTTTTGCTGTCAGTTATTGCAGGAACAGGGAGGCGGGACGGTTTATGACCATCATGTTGTAGTACCGCAGCAGGTGGTAGTCGTCCTTGTCCAGCTTGATGGTGTTCATCAGGCGCTCCGTCTCGTCCAGCGGCTCCTTGGAGATCAGTGCCTTCAGCGCGATGGGGGCGAAGAAGGGGGTGGAGCCGATGCCGGACACCAGGCCAATGGCCGGCGTGCGGTTGGACATGGGGTTCAGCATGCAGATGTACATTTTCTCCGCTTCGTTGATCTGGTTGGTCAGCACCATGTGGGTGATGGTGTCGTAGGCCTTCATCTCGCCGGTGAACAGGTGCTGGCACCGGTCCGGATCGGTAAAGGAGGATACGCCCAGATACAGCGTGACCTCGATGGCGTCCCGGTCGGCGGCGCGGGAAAACCGCAGCAGGGAGCGCACCATCTGCCGCACCCGCCCGTCGTAGTGGTACATGTAGGCCAGCGACTGGTTGAAGTAGCTGTTCTTGGGCAGGGACGCGTCCTGATGGAACACCGGGGGCTGGTAGTCGATGAAGCATTTGAGGTCGATGTCCAGTGCCTGCGCGATGTCGTACAGCGTCTCGATGTCGATGGTGATGGCGCCGTTTTCATACTTGGAGAGCGTGGCCTTGCTCTTGTTGATCATGGCCGAAAACTGCTCGATGGTATAGCCCCGGCTCTTCCGGTATTTTTTGATGCGCTGTCCCACGAAATAGGAAAAAGAACTCATATGCGTCACCTCCTGGTTACATTTCAATCATACCAAACATTTGGTAGGAAGTCAACCGTTAGTTTCGGAACATGAAACATATTTTCAACGTATTTTCGCAATAGTAAACCATTCGGTGAAAAAGATAACAAAGGCAGGGATGTCCGCACATCCGAGACTGGGCAAAACGCACGAAAGACCGCCCGACCCATACGGGTCGGGCGGTCTTGTCCTTGTGATGAGGGGGCCTTACTTGGCGGCGTCCATGCCGGCCAGCAGAGCCTTCTTGTTGCCCTCCAGGAAACGGACTTTCTTCTCACCCAGCTCGATGCGGATAGCTTCCATCATGCTCTCCACGGAGGTGACGGGAGCCTTGGCCAGGGTAGCGCCCAGAATGGCCACGTTGGCGCCCTTGGGGTTGCCGATGGACTCGGCAATGCCGTTGGCGTCGCAGTACACCACGGTGATGTCGTCACGGACGGCCTTGCGGTCGATGATGCTGCTGTTGATGACCAGCACACCGCCGGGCT
>ERZ835980.3467-NODE-3467-length-12205-cov-3.457778_pt1 | contig 12205 bp, 8 predicted proteins | sample MGYA00519943_ERZ835980 | MGnify/ENA primary metagenome ERZ835980 (study PRJEB31850, sample SAMEA3708791) | human gut metagenome | biome: human gut; feature: human-associated habitat; material: faeces | place: China | collected 2014 ... | reverse complement strand
TCAGAGTACCATCGGGATTGACAGCCACCTTGCCGGAGGTATCGGGTACCTGCTTGACACAAACATAAATCTTCATTTCGACTTCTCCTCCTTACAGGCCCATGTTGGCGGAGATGACGATACGCTGGACCTCGCTGGTGCCCTCGTAGATCTCCGTGATCTTGGCGTCGCGCATCATGCGCTCCATGGGATAATCCTTGGTGTAGCCGTAGCCGCCGAACATCTGCAGCGCCTTGGTGGTGGTCTTCATAGCGTGCTCAGAGCAGAACAGCTTGGCCATGGCAGCCTCCTTGGTGTAGCGCTCACCGGAACCCTTCTTCATGGCGGCCTGGTAGGTCAGCAGACGACCGGCCTCGCAGCCCAGCTCCATGTCAGCGAAGGTGAACTGGGTGTTCTGGAACTTGCTGATGGGCTTGCCGAACTGGACACGGCCCTTGGTGTAGGCCTTGGCCTCTTCCAGAGCGCCCTCGGCAATACCCAGGGACTGAGCGGCAATGCCGATACGGCCGCCGTCCAGGGTCTGCATGGCGATGTTGAAGCCCTTGCCCTCGCGGCCCAGCATGTTCTCCTTGGGGACGATCATGTCGGTGAACACGATCTCAGCCGTGGGAGAGCCGTGCAGGCCCATCTTCTCCTCGTGCTTGCCGACGGAGAAGCCGGGGAAGGAGGACTCCACGATGAAGGCGGAGATGCCCTTGGTGCCCTTGGACTTATCGGTCATGGCAAAGACCACGAACACATCGGCCACATAGCCGTTGGTGATGAAGATCTTGGAGCCGTTCATCACATAGTGGTCGCCCTCCAGCTTGGCCTCGGTCTGGCCCTTGGAAGCGTCGGAACCGGCGTTGGGCTCAGTCAGAGCGAAGGCGCCGACCTTGTGACCGGTGGACAGCATGGGCAGATACTTGGCCTTCTGGGCCTCGGTGCCGTGAGTCAGGATGGGATCGCAGCACAGGCCGTTGTGGGTAGCCACGATATCGCCGGTGGAGGCGCACTGCTTGCTCAGCTCCTCGATGCAGATGGCGCTGGCCAGAGGGTCAGCACCCTGTCCGCCGTACTCCTTGGGGATGCACATGCCCATCACGCCCAGGTCGAACAGCTTCTCGATGTTCTCGCGGGGATAGAGGGTCTTGGCGTCGGTCTCGGCAGCGATGGGCTTCACTTCGTTCTCGGTGAACTCAGCCATCATCTTCCGGATCAACAGATGCTCAGGGCTCAGATTGAAATCCATAATGCTTTCTCCTTATAACAGTTTTGGAAAGGCTATATTGATATGTCGCAGGGACAGATATCACAGTTTATCATTTGTTCTGACCGGGCGCTGCCCGGTCAGAACGCTGCTGCCCGCGGGACGGCATGCCCACCGCTGGGCGCGTCAGGGGCAGCGTGTCCGAGGGGGATCAACCCGCCTCAGAATCAGTCCACAATGCCGGCGATGTCCTTAGCAAGCTGCTTCTTACCCTGGATGTTGCCCTGACGGGCGATCATGATGCGCTGGGCCTGGGGAGAACCGGCGCCGTGCATGGACTCGGTGCGGTAGCCGACAGCGGCTGCGCCCAGGCACAGGTTCTCGATGAAGCGCATGATGCGCTGACGGTTCTCGGTGGAGACACCCTCGCGGGCGGCAAAGAACTTGTTGCAGATCTGGCCGATGGTCTCGCCGTTCCGGCCAACAACCATATCGCTGTGGAAGTCCACCTGAGAGGGCATGGTGACCATCAGGCCGCCGGCAATGTCCTCTGCCAGACGCACGATCTCATAGGGGAAGCGGGTCACGTTCTGCTTGCAGACGTTGGCCAGCAGCAGGTCGATCTGATAGTTGCCCGCCTTGGTCTTGAAGCCCTGAGCGGAGCAGGCGATGCCGCAGCAGAACAGGGTTTCGTTCAGGTGGGTCATCTCGATGAGCTTGTCCTTCACAGCGGAAGCCTTCTCCACGCCGTTGTACTCAGCGGCCAGAGCGGCGGCACCGATCAGGGTATCGCCCACGCCCACCTTGCAGCCGCCGTAGGACTGGCGGTGATAACCGGCGAAGCGCTCCACGATCATGCCGGCGAACTCATACTCGCCGTTGAGGAAGATGTACTCGTTGGGGATGAACACATGGTCCAGCACCACCAGGGCCTCCTGGCCGCCGAACTTGGCGTTGCCCACGTCGATGCAGCCCTCCTCCATCTTCCGGGTGTCACAGGACTGGCGGCCATAGATCATGTACAGGCCCTCGGCGTCCGTGGGGCAGGCGAAGGACACGGCATAGTCCTTGTCCGCCTCGCCCATGGCGATGGTGGGCATGAAAATGTGCCAGTGGCTGTTGAGGGAGCCGGTCTGGTGGCACTTTGCGCCGCAGACCACGATGCCGCCGGGGCGGCGCTCCACCACATGGACGTACATATCCGGGTCGGCCTGGTCATGGGGGGCCTTGGAGCGGTCGCCCTTGGGGTCGGTCATGGCCCCGTCCACCGTCAGGTCGTTATCCTGGACGTAGATCAGGAATTTTTTGAAATTCTCATGGTAATGGGTGCCGTGCTTCTCGTCGATCTCATAGGTGGTGGAATACACGGCGTTGAAGGCGTCCATGCCCACGCAGCGTTGGAAGCAGGAGGCGGTCTTCTGACCCAGCAGGCGCTGCATCTTCACCTTTTTCACCAGATCATCGGCGGACTGATGGAGATGCGTGAAGCGGTTGATCTTGTGGCCGGTCAGGCTGGAGGTGGCGGTCATGAGCTCCTCATACTGGGGGTCCTGTGCCAGCGCGTAGGTCATGGCCACGCAGTTGATAGAGGGCCGGATCATGGGGTGATCCACCCAGTTGTCGATCTTTTCGCCGAACATGTACACGCGGGTGTTCAGCTTTCGCAGGGAATCGATGTACTCTTTCGCGGTCATCAATGCCATTCTTGTTCCTCCTTTAATTTATCGCATAGCTATTGTTATATCGCCATTAGCCACCCGCTCCTGATGAACGTATATTTCGGCAGCGCAAGTGACGATGGCTTTTTCTTTTTGCTCTGAAGTGATATATGCATGAATCTCAAGGGTGTCTCCCGGCAGGATCTTTTTTCGGAACCTCACGCTGTCAACGCCTAACAGCAGCGGCGTTTTTCTGGCGTAGCGCGGTGTTGTCATCAGAAGAATATCCACCGCCTGCGCCATACATTCTATGGAATATACGCCCGGCAGTATTGGTTCTTCCGGGAAGTGGCCACGAAAGATATCCATCTCAGAATCTGCAAAAAAGACTGCGCGGATATCCTCGCCGGGCCTCAGGTCTTCTACCGATGTCACCAGAAGCATTGGTTCACGGTGCGGCAAGATCGTTTTGATCTCATCTTGATTCAGCTTCATAAGGCAATTCACCTGTTCCGAAAGGCAGCTGTACGCTTTTCCAGAAACGCGCCCATGCCCTCCTTCTGGTCGGCGGTGGCAAAGCACATGGCAAACAGCTCATTCTCGCAGGCGATGCCGCCGTCAATGTCCATCTGCATGCCCCGGTCGATGCAGGCCTTGGCATATTTCACGGCGATAGGGGCATTCTTGGCGAAAGACTTGGCCATCTCCAGTGCGCCGTCCATGAGAGCCTCGGGGGCGTAGACGACGTTGACAAGGCCGATCTCCTTGGCCTCATCGGCCTCGATCATTCTGCCGGAAAAGATCAGTTCCTTGGCCTTGGCGATACCCACGCGGCGGGGCAGACGCTGGGTGCCGGAGAAACCAGGTGTGATGCCCAGGCCCACCTCGGGCTGACCGAACTTGGCCTTTTCGGAGGCAAGAATGATATCGCAGCTTAGCGCCAGCTCACAGCCGCCGCCCAATGCGAAGCCGTTCACCGCGGCGATGGTGGGAAACTCCAGCTTTTCGATGCGGCGCATAAGCGCGCTGCCCCGCTGGCCCCAGCGGCGGCCGCCGTCCAGATCCAGCGAGCACTGCTCGCCGATATCGGCGCCGGCCACGAAAGATCGGCCCGCGCCGGTGAGGATCATGCAGCGGATGTCGCGGTCGTTCTCCAGTGTTGTCACCACCTGCTCCAGATTCGTGATGACGGTGCTGTTCAGGGCGTTCAGGGCCTCAGGCCGGTTAATGGTCACGATGGCGATATTATCCTGCTTTTCATAGTGAATCGTTTGGTACATGTGGATCGCCTCCTTGCGGCAATAAATGTAGTGCAGGACAGAAGGGGAACCGCCCATTTAGAACGATTCCCCTTCTCTGATCGCTCAGTATACAGAATAAGGCTTTAGTTGTCTGCTGCCATCTTCTTATACTTGGCGTAGCGTGCCTTCACATCGGCAATCTCTTTGGCATAGAGCGCGTCCGCCTTCTCCGGGAAATTGTTCTTCAGCGAGGCAAAACGGTTTTCTCCCATCAGGAAGTCCATCAGCTTGTCGGTGTCAGGCTCAGGGGAATCCAGCTGGAAGGGATTCTTGCCCTCGGCGATTCGGCGAGGATCATAGCGGTACAGGTGCCAGTAGCCGCACTCCACCGCTTTCTTCATCTCCTCCTGTGAACAACCCATGCCAGCCTTGATATGCTGCTCCAGGCACGGGCAGTAGCAAATCACGATGGAGGGGCCGTCGTAGGCCTCCGCCTCGCGGAGTGCCCGGAGCGTCTGGGCTTGATCTGCACCCATGGCCACCTGTGCCACATACACATAGCCATACTGCATCAGGATGCCGCCCAGATCCTTCTTGGCCACCTGTTTGCCGCCGGCGGCGAACTTTGCCGTGGCACTGGTGGGCGTTGCCTTGGACGCCTGTCCGCCGGTGTTGGAGTACACCTCGGTATCCAGCACCATCAGATTCACGTTGCGGTTCTGCGCCATCACATGGTCGATGCCGCCGAAGCCGATGTCATAGGCCCAGCCGTCGCCGCCAATCGCCCAGACAGACTTGCGCGCCAAATACGCACGGTTTTCCAAAATGTACGCAGTGTCGTCGTTCTGGGGCGCTGCCTCCATAGCGGAGAGCAACGCATCGGTCACAGCGCGTGACTTTCCGCTGTCGTTCCAATCCTTCAGATAGGCGGCGATGGCCTCTGCCGCCACGCCCTGTGCTTGCAGCTTCTCCAGATGCACCACCAGTTCCTTTCGGATGATATCCTGTGCGTGGAAGAATCCGTAGGCAAACTCGGCGTTGTCCTCGAACAGGGAGTGCTCCCATGCGGGGCCATGTCCGCGGCAGTCCTTGCAGTAGGGCAAGATCGGCGCACCGCCGCTGATGGCGGAGGAGCAGCCAGCGGAGTTGCCGGCGTACATATGGTCGCCAAACAGCTGGCTCAGAAGCTTGATGTACGTCGTCTCCGCGCAGCCGGCACAGGCGGCAGAGAACTGGAAGTACGGCTTGGCAAACTGGACGCTCTTCACGGACTTGTCGCTGATAACATCCGGCTTCAAATACTTCTCATCCATCGCCACCTGATCGAACAAGGGCTGTTCTGCCTTCATATCCTCAAAGGGCACCATGGTCAGGGCGCCATCGGCAGGGCACGCCGTCAGGCACACGCCGCAGTCCAGACAGTCGTAGGGAGATACCTGCATCCGGAAGTGATACGCCGGTGCATCCTTGCCCAGACCCTTGGCAGGCGCGGTGATAAACTCGGCGGGAATCTGCGTTTTCTCCTCTTCGGTCAGCAGCACCGGGCGGATGGCGGCGTGGGGACAACACATGGCGCAGCGATTGCACTGGACACACGTCGCCGGGTTCCACTTGGGAACGGTGGTTGCGACACCGCGCTTGGAGAAAGCGGATGTGCCGTTCTCCCATGTGCCGTCCAGCACGCCGTGTTTCTGGAACACGGATACGGGCAGCTTATCACCCTGCTGACGATCCATGGGGAGGACGATGTCCTTAACAAAGGGCGTCGCGCTGATCTGGGCAGCGGGCACATCCTGCGCGGCTGCCCATGCCGCGGGGATCTCAACCTTCACAGCGGCGGTAACCCCCACATCCACGGCCTTGTCGTTCAGATCCACAATCCTCTGTCCCGCCTTCTTGAAATAGGTGGCGTAGTTGTTCTTCTTCATATCCGCCACGGCAACGTCCATAGGGATGACCTTGGTCAGCGCAAAGAACGCTGCCTGCAAAATGTTGTTGGTATGCTTACCCAGACCCGCCTCCGCCGCCAGCTTCGCAGCATCAATGATATAGAAGTGGGCGTGTTTGGCAGCCAGATCGCGCTTCATCTTGGCAGGAAGCCGCGTCTCCAGCTCCTCCACCGACCACGGACAGTTCAGCAGGAACGTGCCGCCATCCTTCAAGTCCTCGGTCAGGTCATACTTCTTGACGTATGTAGGTGCGTGGCAGGCCACGAAATCGGCAGCGGACACCAGATACGTGCTGCGGATAGGCGTATCGCCGAAGCGCAGATGGCTCTGGGTCAGGCCGCCGGACTTCATGGAGTCATAGGAGAAGTATGCCTGCGCGTATTTGTCGGCCACCAAACCGATGGTGCTGATGGCATTCTTGTTGGCGCCCACCGTGCCGTCACCGCCCAGGCCCCAAATCTTGCAGGAGATCTCGCCGGGATGAGGGAACTCTACATTCTCATAATTCAGAGAGGTATGTGTCACATCATCGTTGATACCGATGGTGAAGCTGTTCTTGGGCGCTTCCTGCCGCAGATTGTCATACACGGCAATCAGCTGGCCGGGGGTGGTGTCCTTAGAGCTAAGGCCATAGCGGCCGCCCACCACGCGGATGTCGCCGCGCCCGGCCTGATTCAGCGCCGTGACCACGTCCAGATACACCGGCTCGCCTACAGAACCGGTCTCCTTGCTGCGGTCCAGCACGGCGATGCTCTTGCAGGTGGCGGGAATGGCAGCAGAGAAGTCAGGCACGGAGAAGGGACGGTACAGATGGATCTGTACCATACCCACCTTACCACCGTGGGCATTGAGATAGTCCACCGTCTCGTGCAGTGCCTCAGTGACGGAGCACATGGCCACGACTACCTCCTCGGCATCAGGTGCGCCGTAGTAGTTAAACAGCTTGTAATCCCGGCCTGTCAGCTTGTTGATCTCGTCCATGTAGTGCTGCACCGTTCCGGGCACGATGGCGGACTTGACGTTGGCGCCCTCCTTGCACTGGAAGTATACGTCGGGGTTGACGTTGTTGCCGCGGTTGGTGGGATGCTCCGGGTTCAGAGACTGGCGGCGGAACGCCTTCAGCGCGTCGTAGTCGATAAGGCCCCGCAGATCCTCGTAGTCCAGCGCTTCGATGCGCTGCATTTCATGACTGGTGCGAAAGCCATCGAAACAGTGCATGAAGGCGTACTTAGCCTTGATAGCGGACAGATGTGCCACCGCCGCCAGATCCATAGCCTCTTGGGGCGAGGCGGACATCAGCATGGCGTAGCCGGTGGTACGGCAGGTCATAAAGTCCGTATGATCTCCAAAGATAGAATGATGGTTGCTGGTGACCACGCGGGAAGCAATGTGCATCACGCTGGGGAGGAACTGTCCGCTCATAGCATACATGGCCGGGATCATCAGCATCAAACCTTGAGAGGAGGTAAAGGTGGTGGTCAGGGCACCTGCCTGAAGGGAGCCGTGGCAGGTACCGGCGGCACCCGCCTCGGACTGCATCTGGATCACGTCCACCGGTGTGCCGAACAGGTTCTTTTTCCCCTTGGCGGACCACTCGTCTACCTTTTCCGCCATGGGAGAGGACGGCGTTATAGGATAGATTGCCGCTACCTCGGTAAATGCGTAGGCAGAATGGGCGGCGGCGGTATTGCCGTCCATGACCACATAATTTTTCTTACTCATATTCATCTTTACCTTTAATGTTCGTTGCGGAAAGCCGCGACGTCTGCCTTTGCCATATTCATAAAAATCGCTGTATCACAGGAATAACCGATGAACTTTACGCCCATCTCCAGCAGCTTGCGGCCAGATTCGGCAGAGTCGGCGAAGCAGCCTACCTGCACACCCTTTGCAGCAGCCTTATGGACAATCTGTGCGATCCGCTCCATAACCAGAGGATGGTTGATCTGCCCGATGATGCCCAGAGAGGCAGACAGATCGTAAGGCCCTACAAATACGATATCCACACCTTCAACGCTGAGGATGTCATCCAGATTGTCAATGGCCTTCTGACCCTCTGCCTGAAGGATCACCATGGTGTCCTGTGCCTTGGCAAAGTAATCCGCACCGGGGATCGCACCATAGGCGGCGGAACGGACAAAGCGGCAGGTCCCACGGGTGCCGCGGGGAGAGAATTTCGCGGCGGATACGGCGGCACGCGCCTGATCGGCACTGTCGATCTGGGGAATCATAATCGCACCGGCGCCAACGTCCAGCGCCTGATCGATCCAGATATCCGTCCCACGGGGAACGCGGACTACGGGGCAGACCCCAGACACATTGGCAGCGCGAATCAGATTCTGCAGATTTTCAAAAGTACCGGGGCCATGCTCCATATCCAGCAGTACAAAGTCGTATCCGGCATAGCCAGCCGCTTCCACAAACGCCGGGTCAGAGGTAATCATAAATGGCCCGAAAGCACCCTGTTCAGAGTGCAGCGCCTTTCGGAAAACTTCAACATCACGCGAGCTCGGAAAGGGATAATTGTTCACGCTCTTCACCTACTCTCTCTTTTTGTAGCAATAGCGGCATCACGCTGAACTTTGCAATAGCACACGCCCAAATCATTGATACCGTACTCCTTCAGTTTCAATCCGACGCGCAGCACCGTCTCTGACATTTTATCCAGTCCCAGCAGGGTCTCGCAGCCTGCCAAGGCGGCATTTGCACAGATGATCGCAGTGGGTACGGCGGTCATATTGCGAATAAAACAAGGAACCTGGGAGCAACCGTCTACCGGGTCGCATATTTGCCCCAAAACGCTTTGCGCCCCAAGCACAGCAGCACGCTCGATCACATCAGGGTCATCCGTAAGCAGAGAAGCTAATGCTCCGGCAGTCATGGAGATGGATACGCCAATCTCAGCCTGGCATCCCCATGCACCGTGGTAATGCGTGGGATAGTAGAAGATACCTACAATGCCGGCTACCAAAAGGGCCTTCAGGCAATCCTCTTTGGATTTTTTCAGCGCCTCGGCGGAGTATCGGATGGATGGCACGGGGATGCCAGAAGATCCTCCGGTAGGCATACAGGCAATTACACCATGAGCTGCGGCATATTCCATGATGGAAAGCGCGTCAGCGGAAGCCTTGTCGGCAACGCCCAAAGAGACAATTGGCCCATTTTCATAACGGTTTTTGGTCTGGAGGGCATGGGGACTGGTGTTGCCGTCGAAAGAGGTCACTGCATAGCCCTGCTCGGCAGAATATACAGACAAATCCCACAGGCTCTCGGCAATTTTCATCAAGTCCGAATCACTGCAGCCGCTAATAGCACGTTCATAGTCCAAGGCCGCCTGCCACACCGGGATATTCTTTTCTTTCACATAGGCAAACATTTCTTCCGCCGTGGCAAATGGCATCTGGGGGGTGTCCACAGGGATAATGTCATAAACGGGGTTTATACATCGGGTATAGACCACACCCTCTTTATGGCGCAGCTCCGCCACAAGTTTAGAATTCAGAGGTTCTCTGCTGCGGACTGTGATCAAGCTTTCACCGCTGCCGCCGTCAACCGTGGTGAACGGACAGGAGAGCATCGTATGAACCTCGGATACCTTCTCTGTGGCAGCACGCACCAGCAGATAGTAAAATTTCCCGTCAATATAAGTCTCGATACCGTCCAGCTCGCTGATGACGATCTCTCCGCCGCCCAAAGAAGCTGTCTTGATAAAGATTTTGTCACCGTTATCGGAGCGCAGTGTCAGCCACGCGGATTCGGAAGGCTTGGCAGGCACACTGTCGGTAAATTCAAAGGTGTAGGAAAAATCGTTGGACTCGGCATCCGTATAGATTTGGTCAAAGTCGTAGGTGCGGATATTCTTTTTCAAGATACCGGCCAAGAAGGCTTTATCACTATGCATACCATAAAAAGTTGCAAAATATCCCCCTTCTTTGGCCATCTCAATATATAGATGGGACGCTTTACCCTCTAAGAGGTCAACAGCCATAGAGCCTAAACGATACGGGCCTGCAGTATTAGAACTGGAAGGACCGGGGGAGACGGGAGAGAGACAGTCGTTAAAAATACTGGGATATGTTTTCATAGGTTTTTTCTCCTGTTATTCTCTGTTCATTACCCCGCTTCAAAAAGCAGGCAGAAAATTCGTAATCATCTGTGTGCAAAAGCGCATAGTCTTTGCCTAAAAAACGATCTCTGTTGCACTAATGTCCGCAAGTGCAGGCGCAGTTTGCCTTATTGGTACATTGCATATCGTAATAGCATACGCCCATGTCGTTGAGTCCCATCGTCTTGAGCTTTATGCCAACTCGCAATAAGGTCTCTGCCATTTCATCCAGACTGGTCAATGTTTCGCATCCGCCGAGCGCAGCATTGGCGCAGGCAATGGCAGTCGGAACGGCCGTAATGTTGCGGAGGAAGCAGGGAACTTGCCCCGCGCCCTCGATAGGATCACAAATCTGCCCCAGAATACTCTGCGCGCCTAATACGGCAGCACGCTCGATTACATCTAAGTCGTCAGAAATAAGAGACGCTACCGCTCCGGCAGTCATTGAAATGGAAATGCCGACCTCGGCTTGGCATCCCCATGCTCCATGATAATGAGTGGGATAATAGAAGATACCTATGATCGCTGCTGTCATCAGTGCTTTTATGCCGTCTTCCTTAGTCATTCTCAGATGCTTTACGGCATGATGAATGGTGGAAACGGGGACACCTGCGGCGCCACCGGCCGGCATACCGGCAATAACGCCATGGACTGCACCGTATTCCTTAACGGCGAATGCATCAGCTGTGGCCATATCGCCCACGCCCAGAGAAATGGTGCGTCCCTGTTCAATAAGCGCCTTCATTTGAGCAGAATGGGGCTCAATAATTGCTCCGTCAAATTTCGTGACCTTGTAGCCTTCTTCCGCTGCATGCACGGTCAAATCCCACAGGTTCTCGGCAAAGCCCATCAGCTTCTCGTCATCTAAGCCGCTGATAGCCCGTTCATAGTCCAAAGCCGCCTGCCACACCGGAATTTTCTTTCGGGCGGCATAGTCGAACATTTCCTTTGCCGTAGTAAAGGGCATATCCGGTTCTTCGATCGGGAGAATGTCGTAAACCGGATTGACACAACGCGCGTATACAACGTCCTCTGCTGCACGCAAATCAGACAGCAATTCGCGGCTGTATGCCTCACGACTCCGAACGGTGATCAAACTCATACCTCTGCCATCTTCCGCACAGGTATAGGGCAGATCGATCCTCTTTTCTATATCAGACGCATTCTTTGTGGACACTCGTACGAGCAAATAGTAGTACTTTCCATCAATATAAGTCTTAATGCCGTCCAGATCATCAATATAGATTTCTCCGCCGCCGAGTGAAACAGTTTTGACGACCAGCTTGTCCCCTGTATTGGAGGTCAGAGTCATCCACGCAGCTTCAGAAGGCATCGCCGGTACATTGTCTGTAAAATCAAATTCGTAGGTCAGGCACTCCGATTCAGCATCTGCATAAGCACGTTCATAGTCATATGTGAGCATATCCTTTCTCAGGACACCAACCAGGAAGCCCTTATCACTATGGAGTCCGTAAAAGGTAGCAAAGTATCCGCCGCTTTTGGACATTTCACAGTACATGTGTGCAGGTTTACCGTCTAGCATATCCGTAGCCATTATTCCCAATCGATATGGCGCGGCGGTATTAGAGCTGGAGGGGCCTGGATATATGGGAGAAAGGCAATCGTTGAATATACTGGGATAAAACTTCATGAAACGTTCCTCCTACAATAATAATTACGGTTGAAGGCGCGGTAGCCAGCCGCGTCTTTTTCCATCTCAAAGCCGAAGCTGTTAGAATGGGGGAGTAAATGGTCTGACGATACATTTCCTTGGACTAACACGCCCGTTTTGGAGTCCGTCAGCCGCCTCTCTCGTTCGCAGCATTCGATTTGCGTAGGTAGAGCCACTTCGTCGGGACAAGCGCCATATCCCTCGCTTTCGCCTATCGGCGGAAGCTCGCTCAATACGCTGTCCCTCCTCTCCCCACCGAGTTCGCTTCGCTGGAACTCTGCGGGGACCTCGAAAACGCTCGCGTCACCCAGGAGATTGAACAGGCAATGAGGAAAGGGCGGAAAGCCATATCCAATCAGAAGGAGGAACAAAATGAACGCAGTTGGGATCG
>ERZ835980.3458-NODE-3458-length-12225-cov-5.916187_pt1 | contig 12225 bp, 10 predicted proteins | sample MGYA00519943_ERZ835980 | MGnify/ENA primary metagenome ERZ835980 (study PRJEB31850, sample SAMEA3708791) | human gut metagenome | biome: human gut; feature: human-associated habitat; material: faeces | place: China | collected 2014 ... | reverse complement strand
CCTGTCTCGGCGACGCCAACACACATGCTTCGCATATGTGTTAATTCCCCTACCATGCGGGTCGTCGTAGGCGCCGACCCCTACAATATAAACCCCAAGCATAGCAATAAAAAACAAAACACATAACCCGCATCCCACAATACTTATATAGAAAAACACCTTGTTTTCGCAGAAAAATTTCCACAAAAAATATTATTGCCTGCCGTGAAAGCTTTCAGGCAGGGAACGGAGGTTTTGATATGAAAATTTCACCCGAAAATTGGAACGAAAATCCTTTTCGTCTCATAGGCAAAGACTGGATGCTTGTCGCTGCGGCAAAGGCGGACGGCTCGTCCAACATGATGACGGCAAGCTGGGGAGGCTTCGGCTTCCTCTGGAATAAGAATGTCTGCTTTGTCTTTGTCCGCCCGCAGAGATACACATATGAATTCTGCGAGCAGAGCGACAGACTGACACTCTCGTTCTTCTCCGAAAAATATCGCCCCGCGCTGAATTTCTGCGGGAGCAAGAGCGGCAGAGACTATGACAAGGCGGCAGAAACGGGTCTGACAAAGCGCACCGCAGACGGTTATGTCACCTTCGATGAGGCAAGAATAACGATAAAGGCGAAAAAACTCTTTGCCACAACGCTCGCGGAGTGCGATTTTATTGATAAATCCGTCATTTCCGCGTGCTATCCCAAAAAAGACTTTCATAAAATGTATATCTGTGAGATAGAAGAAATAGAAGAAAAATAAATTAAAAAAAGGAGATAAAAAATATGCGTTTTTCAGAGATGCCCTATAAGAGACCCGATATCGCCGAGATTTCGGCGGAATATGACAAAATAACAAAAAAGGTGCTTGAAGCAGGCAGCGCGGCAGAGCAGCTCGCGGCTTTCGGCGAGCATGAAAAGCTCTATTCGCATATCGATACGCTGAGCAACCTCGTGTACATCCGGTATTCCACAAATACAAAGGATGAATTTTATGTGGCAGAGCAGGAATTTATGGATGAAGCTTCCCCACTTCTTCAGGAGAAGATTCAGGCTTTCTATACGGCTCTGCTCGAGAGCAGATTCCGTCCCGAGCTGGAGGAAAAGCTCGGCTCGCTTATCTTCAGAAAAATCGAGATTGCCCGCAGGACATTCTCACCCGCTGTCATCGGTCTGATACAGGAGGAAAATAAGCTCGTTTCCGAATATCAGAAAATATATGCTTCCTGCACCGTTGAAATAGACGGCAAAACGCTCCCCGTGACAAAGCTTCGTCCCTATAAGGAAAGTGCCGACAGAGAGACGAGAAAGAAAGCTTATTATGCCGAGGGTGCCTGCTTTGATTCTCACCGCAAGGAATTTGACGAAATCTACGACAAACTTGTGAAAATAAGAAGCGAAATCGCCTCGAAACTCGGCTACAAGAGCTTTGTGGAGCTCGGCTATGACCGCCTCGGCAGAAACTGCTACGGAGCAAAAGAAGTCGCAAGTCTTCGTGAGCAGATAGCGGCGGAGATAGTTCCGCTTGTTCGCGCCGCAAAGGAACGCCAGCGCACAAGAATCGGTGTCGATAAGCTTTATTTCTATGATGACGGCTTCTGCTTCCCCGACGGAAACGCAAAACCCGAGGGCACAGCCGAGGAGATCCTCGCCGCAGGCAAGGAAATGTATCACGCGCTCTCTTCCGAAACGGCGGAATTTATAGATTTCATGTTTGAAAACGAGCTTTTCGATGTGCTCGCAAAGGAGGGCAAGGCACCCGGCGGCTACTGCACGGAGCTTCCCGATTACCATGCGCCGTTCATCTTCTCGAATTTCAACGGCACCGCAGGCGATGTAGATGTACTCACTCATGAGGCAGGTCATGCTTTCGCCTACTTTATCGCGGCAAAGCACGGCTATATTTCCGAAAATCTCAGCCCCACACTCGAGGGTTGCGAGGTTCATTCCATGAGCATGGAATTTCTCACCTCGGAATATCATCATCTTTTCTTCGGCAAAAATACGGCAAAATATGAACTTGCTCATTGCGAGGACGCGCTCGTATTTCTGCCCTACGGCTCCATGGTAGACGAATTTCAGCATATAGTTTACGAGAATACCTCCCTCACGCCCGACGAGCGCAATGAGGAATGGATGAAGCTCGAAAAGAAATACCGTCCCTACATGGATTTCGCCGATATTCCCTTCTATTCGCGCGGCGCAGGCTGGCAGAGGCAGACGCATATCTATATGAATCCTTTCTATTATATAGACTACTGCATGGCGCAGACGGTTGCTTTCCAGTTCTGGCTCAGGATGCTTGAGGATAAAAAGGCAGCTTGGGAAAGCTATATGAAATATACAAATCTCGGCGGCACGAAAACATTTGCCGAGGCTGTTCCCTACGCAGGCATGAAGCTCCCATATGAAAAGGGTTGCGTGGGCGAAATAGCGGCAAAAGTCTCCGCATGGCTCGAGGAGCATGACAAGATTTAAACAGCATTATAAATTCAATGAAGCGACGGGAAACCGCCGCTTCATTTTTTTCATGACGGAATAATACAATTTCATGTCGTAAAATTCAATGGAAAAATCGCTTCTTCCGTGATAAAATCAAATATGTAAATCACAATGTGCAAAGCACAGATACACGGAGGAAAACATGGCAGATAAAATCAGAATAAAAGTCGTAGTTCAGGCGAAAAAGGAGAATGTTCCCGGCTGGCCTCATATCAACTTCGGCTACGAGAGAGAAACAGAAAAAATAATGCAGTATGTCCGCGCATACAATCCCGATGCGGAGTTTGATGTATTCAAATACAATTCCAAGGACGAAGCCGCCGCGGCTTATGAAGAGGACAAGAAAATCTATGGCGGCGTTCTCGTACTGCTGATGACAAACTGGATAAGACTCGATGAGTTTTATGCGAGAAAATCCGTCGACGGTATTCCCTGCGCAGTTGCGGATGTACCTTTCTGCGGAAGCGGCTCGGCACTCTCCGGCACAAGCCCGATGATAAGAAACGAGAAGCTTCCCGTTCCGCTCGAGGCTTCGCGCGATTTCAACGATATAGCGAGACTTGCCCGCACGCTGATAGTAAATGCAAAACTGAAAAATACCACCGTTCTCGTTGTCAAGAACGATGTTGAAAACGATGTTGAAGCAGCCGCCGAGAAGCGTTTCGGCTGTAAATTCATAAACAAGACCGCCGCAGACCTGATGGCTGAATTTGATAAGGTAGACGAGAGCGCGGCACTTGCATATGTCGAGAAATGGACGGGCGGCGCTGTCAAGACAGTTGAACCCTCTCATTCCGATATCGTAGAGAGCGCAAAGATTTATCTTGCAATCAAGAAAATGATTCGCGATACGGGTGCCGATGCCGTTACCATAGCGTGCCTCGAGCTTTCGTATAACGACATCTACGGCAAGAGCCGCCATATGTATCCCTGCCTCTCTCATTTCCAGATGGCAGATGACGGCGAGCTCGGCGTTTGCGAAGCCGATATCGATTCCACGATATCTTCGCTTATCACACTCTATCTCACAGGCAGACACGGCTTCGTTTCCGACCCTGTGGTAGATACATCAAGCAATGAAATAATCTATGCGCACTGCGTTGCCTGCCGCAAGGTATACGGCGTGAAGTCCGCGGAAATCTGCGATTATTATATCCGCAGCCATGCGGAAGACCAGCTCGGCGCTTCTGTTCAGGTTATATTCCCCGCAGGCGAAAAGCTGACAACTATAAACATGAGCAATCTTGACAACTGGGCTTGCATTCATTCTTCTGTTTCCGTAGGCAATGCCGGCGGAGATGCGGGATGCCGCTCCAAGCTCGTTGCTTCCTGCAATGCCCGTGCGCTCCTCGAAAACTGGATGCCTATGTGGCACAGAGTGACTGTTTTCGGCGAATACAGACAGGATTTCATCAATTTCTTCAGGCTCAAGAGCATGAATATCTGCGAAGAGGATAAGGAAAGATAAATCGTTTTCGCCATATTACTTACCGAGTGTAAGAGACTTCGGCATGGGGGTGTGCGGAGTCGCCTTATGCATAAAAAAGAACGGACAGCGTCCGTTCTTTTTTGCTTGAAACGATGAACTGAATTTTTTCTTTTCTCGCGCTTTGGCAACTCAAAAGTATAAAAAAATTAAAAGTTACTTCACTTTAAATAAAACTCCTCATCCGTCACGCTTCGCGTGCCACCTTTCTCGCTGTGGCTCGGTCACGCTCGGGTTCTGACAGCCCTCGGGCTGTCATTCATTCCCCTCGCGCCGCTTCGCTACCCGCAGGAGAAGGCTGGCAAAATGCTTTATTTTTTCCAAAACAAAATTGAATTGTGCCTTTGGCAGTCTTTCGTCAAGTAGTGCAGTATTAAATAATGTGGCACTCTGAACCAATGATGTTGATAAGCCTTCTCCGGTGGGGAATGGACACATATGCGGAGCATGTGTGTCGGCGTCGCCGAGACAGGGGTAAGCGCTCCGCAGAGCGCGAAATTACCGAATATTCATAATTTATTCACAAATAAATCAGCAAGATCTATTTTCATTTTGCATAAAATATGGTATAATATAGGTACAAGCATGATAAATACTTAACATGCAGATATGACAGGAGGCAACATTATGCGTAGCTTTTCCTATGTGCAATCCCGCTTACGGCACATGCAGGCACGATATGTCCCCCGGTCTCGGAGAGGACAGATAAAAATCATTCATGTATGCGCATAAGCCGGACTGCAACGGTCGGTTTATGCGCTTTTTCAGATTTTTTCAAGGAGGAATTTAATATGAATATCAAAAGAATTTTGGCTTTGTTTTTGGTCATCGCCATGGCAGTGCTTATGCTTTCCGCCTGCGGCGAAAAAGAAAAGCCCAGTAGGATAACGGCGGACAACCTGCCGAAAGGAAAGGTTCTGCTTTCGACTTTGAGTAATGAGGAACTCTATAAATTTATTACAGAGCATGGAGTTACTATTCCGGAAGAATGTGCCGACATGGATTTTAAAAGTGTTATAGCATACTACGAAAATGATATTTACTGTCCGGATGGGCACGATATTAGTTATCAAGATGCTTCTATAAAACTTGCTACCGAAATACATGACATCGTAAAGGAGTATTACGGATATCCAATATTTTATGGTCAAAAAACAAACTGAAAATCAGTTGACAAGTTGACTTGCATAAACTTTGATAATCGACAAGGAGGACAAAAATGAAAAGAATTTTGGCTTTGCTCTTGGTCATCGCCATGGCGGTGCTTATGCTTTCCGCCTGTGGCAAGACACGCAGTATAACGGCGGACAACCTACCAAAGGGAAAGGTGTTGCTTTCATCTTTGAGTCAGGAGGAACTTGTCAAGTTTCTCGAAGAACGCAATATTGCTATATATGAGCCATATAAGGATGGTGGCTTATCTGAACTATTTTCCCAATTTGAAGAAAAACCCGACCTATATGCAGTAGTCATGGGAGACACGCGCCACGCAGCTTTTAAGTATAAGGTTCAAAGCGCTGTATGCGAATACTACGGAATCGAAAATCCTTATTCCGATAAAATTAGAGCTATTTGGGATGAGTTTGAATATTAAAGCCAATTTTGAAAACATAAACACAAGGAGGACAAAAAATGAAAAAAATTTTAGCCTTACTCTTGGTCATCGCCATGGCAGTGCTTATGCTTTCCGCCTGCGGCGAAAAAGAAAAGCCCAGTAGGATAACGGCGGACAACCTGCCGAAAGGAAAGGTTCTGCTTTCGACTTTGAGTAATGAGGAACTCTATAAATTTATTACAGAGCATGGAGTTACTATTCCGGAAGAATGTGCCGACATGGATTTTAAAAGTGTTATAGCATACTACGAAAATGATATTTACTGTCCGGATGGGCACGATATTAGTTATCAAGATGCTTCTATAAAACTTGCTACCGAAATACATGACATCGTAAAGGAGTATTACGGATATCCAATATTTTATGGTCAAAAAACAAACTGAAAATTAGTTGATAAGTTGACTTGCATAAACTTTGATAATCGACAAGGAGGACAAAAATGAAGAAAAGATTGATTGCCATTATAATATCTATTTGCATGATTTTATCTTTCAGTACTAATATTTTAGCAGCTGAACTTGCCCCCAATGCATTATCGTATACATTGCAACGCAGTACTCTGCATGCATGGGATCCTTCCACGATGCCAAACTATAATTGCTATGCATTTGCAATCGGTCGCACAGACGATGCATACCAGCCTGGAGACTTTTCGGGCGATGACAATTGTTATTACAATCATTTAGGCAAAATCGACGACCTTGCAAAAGTCATTGATGCTGATTTAAATGGCAGTTTGGGATATGCTTGTGTAAGAATACAGGTTAACCGTCCGGATTCTTTTGGAATATGGGAAAATGTAATTGCCATAAGAAAAGATGAGACACTAGACTATGTAAGACCAGACAATAATGAAAGGTGGAATGACTATCATGTAGCAAAATTGACTTCCGAGGGATGGCTTCACAAGCCCGGCGGATCTGCTGTTTTAAAATTCAATCAGGCTCCGTCAAACAATGTTAATTGGACAAATGAGGGTTATGCTTATGGAATTGCTCTTGACTCATTTATTGAGTATGAAAGCGAGATAAGATATTTACTTTATAAAACCGCTCACGGCAGCGCTTCAATTACCAAATGGACAGAAGAACATTATCATTTAGGTTCAAGTCATTTTTATCTTTATGAAATCGGATGCAGTGATTGCTATGAAAGCTTTGGTAGCACCACTTGGGTTGAGCGCCCGTGTAACGGAAATTGTATTCTCCCTTGGAGCGTCAATCCCGACCCCGTAACCGAATAATTACATCATACATAAAAATATCCTCACACATTCCGTGTGAGGATATTTTTAGTTGCAGACTACTTTTTATAAGCTTTCCACAGTGGTAAATTGACCGATTTACAAAGCGAACGCAGACAGCGTCCGTTCTTTTTTGCTTTTCCACATTATGCGTTCACATAACCTTTTATTGTCTTGAGCGTATTATACACGCCGTCGACATGACTGCGCTCATAGCCATGGCTGGCATAAACGCCCGAGCCTATGAGCCCATGGCGGATATCATAGCCTGCGTGAAGCGTCGCTTCAACATCGGAACCGTAATGCGGATAAACATCCACGGCATAATCCGCGCCCTCCTTCTTTGCCGCCTCGATAAGCTTGCCTACCACATCATAGCTGTAAGGTCCGCCGCTGTCCTTGGCGCAGATGGAAACCTGCTTTTCCGTGCAGGAGAGTCCGTCTCCCACACAACCCATATCAACACTTATTGCCTCGGTCACGCCTGCCGGAACAGAAGCCGAGCCGCCGTGTCCGACCTCTTCATATACCGTCACATGAACATATATGCGGCGCTCGGGCGTTATCTTATTGTCTGCAAGATATTTTGCAAAGCCGAGCAGAATGCCGACAGAAAGCTTATCATCAAGAAATCTGCTCTTGATATAACCCGAGGCTGTTATTTTCGCTCTCGGATCAAAGCAGACAATATCGCCGACCTCTATGCCGAGTCCTCTCGTCTCATCCGCCGATGAAACATCCTCATCTATCACAACTTCTGTCGTATCGAAATTTCGGCTCGTGCTTCCGTAGCTTCCGTTTACATGAACAGAAGCATTGCAAAGCTGAAGAGTGCCCTCATAGACCTTGCCGCCTCTCGTGTAAATACGCACATTCTCCGTTTCGCCGTTATCCGCGCGCATGCCGCCGAGCGCAGTCAGGCGAAGCCTGCCGTTTCCTTTGATTTCGCAGACCATGCCGCCGAGCGTATCCGTATGCGCTTCAAGAAGAAGTCCCTCGCCGTTCCCGCCGAGGTCGGCAATGACGCCGCCTTTTTCCGTCATGTGCGCCGCAAATCCGAGCGCCTCAAATTCATTCTTTACCCATTTTGCGGCTTTTTCCGTAAAGCCCGATGGGCTGTCTATGCCTATCAGTTCTATCGCTTTTTCCGCGGCAAAATCCGCATATTTTCTTTCAAGCTCCATTTTGTACCTCCGCTGTATTTGATTTCTCCTATATGATATCACATCGGCGACATATAGTCAAGAGCGACATCGCCCCCTACCGCGCAAAATTCAAGTATAACCAATAGAAAAAGAAAAAATATGGTTTAGTCCCGTCAGCGCACCTGCAGAATTCACGCTGCAAAAATCAAACCCGCTTTTTATCAAATTTGCGTTTTTGCATAAAATATGAATATAATGAAAATCTTGCATTTTTGCAAAATTTCATGTTGATTTCGATTATTTTTTATGGTAAAATAAAATAAACATATATTAAATAGGAGGGATGTATATTGAATCCGAAACTCAAAGGTAAAATCGGCGAATCGCTTTCCGCCGTTTTGCCCATCACGGCGATAGTTTTCATACTCTGCGTGACCATAACGCCGATTCCCTCGGCGCTTCTTCTGCTGTTTTTCACAGGTGCTTTCCTGCTGATACTCGGCATGGGATTTTTCACGCTGGGTGCTGATATGGCTATGATGCCGATAGGCGAGCAGGTTGGTGTGCAACTTGCCAAAAGCAAAAGAATCTGGCTTATTGCCGCCTCGTGCTTTGTCATAGGCGCGATAGTCACCATTGCCGAGCCTGACCTGCAGGTTCTCGCGGGACAAATCCCGGGCGTTCCGAATGCAGTGCTCATCTTCTCCGTTGCGGGCGGCGTCGGCATATTTCTCGTGCTCGCCTTTCTGCGCAGTCTTTTCGGCTGGAGCCTCTCGAAAATGCTCATCATATGCTATGCCGTCGTTTTTGCGGCAGCGGCTTTCATTCCGAAAAGCTTTCTTGCCATAGCCTTTGACTCGGGCGGCGTAACAACAGGTCCCATGACAGTGCCTTTCATCATGGCGCTCGGTATAGGTCTGAGCACCATCGGTAAAGACAAAAACAGCGGCGGCGACAGCTTCGGTCTTATCGCGCTCTGCTCGATAGGTCCTATCATCTCCGTGATGATACTCGGTCTTGCTTACGGTTCCGACAGCGGTACATACACCCCTCTTGACATCCCCTCTGTCGAAACCACGCGCGACCTCGCCGCAATATTCGGAGAGCAACTGCCCGAATATGTAAAGGAAGTATTTACGGCAATATTCCCGATAGTCGTATTTTTCGGGATATTCCAGATATTCTTCCTGAAAATGCGCCGCAAACAGCTCGTGAAAATACTCGTCGGGCTTGTTTATACGCTCATCGGACTCACCCTTTTTCTCACAGGCGTCAATGTCGGCTTCATGCCCGTAGGTAACTACCTCGGCAGAGAGCTTGCAAATCTTGATTATAACTGGATAATGGTCCCGCTCGGTATGCTCATAGGTTACTTTATCGTAAAAGCCGAGCCTGCCGTTATTGTGCTCAATAAGCAGGTTGAGGATATCACACAGGGCGCAATCTCGCAGAAAACGATGATGATAGGTCTTTCCGTCGGCATGGCGGCGTCTGTCGGACTTTCCATGCTCCGCGTGATGACAGGCGTTTCCATACTCTGGTTCCTTATCCCCGGATATGCGATAGCGCTCGGGCTCAGCTTCGTAACGCCGAAAATCTTCACCTCGATAGCATTCGACTCGGGCGGCGTTGCGTCCGGTCCCATGACGGCAACATTCCTGCTTCCCTTTGCCATGGGTGCCTGCGAGGCGCTCGGCGGCAATGTTCTGACAGATGCTTTCGGCATAGTTGCCATGGTAGCAATGACACCTCTTATCATCATTCAGATAATAGGCGTGCTTTATAAGGTTAAAACAAGCGGCATCAAGGCTAAACCCGAAATCACTGCCGCAGAGCTTGAAAACGAGGTTATCGACCTCGCTATAGAGGAGGAATAAATATGCAGATGAAATTAGCTGTAGCGATACCGCGCCGCGGATACGGAAATGCCGCGAGCGAGGTCTGCCGCGAATACGGAGCGGCTCTTCCGATGATAGTCCGCGGACACGGAACGGCAAGCTCGGATATCATGGATATGCTCGGACTCGACGAGCCCGAAAAAGATGTGGTGCTCTGCGTGACAGAGGGAAAAACCGCGCCCTTGCTGCTCGAGGGCTTCAATAAGAAGCTGCATTTCGAAAAACCCGGCGCAGGCATAGCGTTTGCTCTGCCGCTCTCGGGCATAAGCCGTGCCGTTTCCGAAATGGTAGGCACGACAAACGATGCAGTCGCAACGGAAAATACGGCGGTCGCAGCCGAAAAGAAAGAGGAGGAAACAAAAATGGAAACAAATGCCGAAATAAAACATTATGAGCTTATAATCGTTGCCACAAGCTCGGGAAATACCGATATTGCCGTAAAGGCGGCAAAAGAAGCGGGCGTCCGCGGAGGCACGGTACTTCGCGCAAGAGAAGCCGAGCTCGGTAAGAAGATATTCGGAATCACGGTTCAGCCCGAGAAGGAAATAGTGTTTATGCTCGTGCGTGCCGAGATGCGTCAGGATGTCATGAAGGCGATATGCGCCGCCGTGCTGAATGAAACGGGCGAGCACGCGCTGACATTTTCGCTCCCCGTATCCGATGTTGTCGGACTTCACAAGGACAACGGCGAAGATAAAGCTGAAAAAGCCGAGGAAAAATAAGCCCGACGCGCGGATTTTCGTTTAAAATAAAACCTCTCGGAGGATGCTATGAAGAAAAACATCAAAGAAATGGCAAAAAACCGCATGGAAGCGGAGCTGAAATCAAAGAGCAAAGCCGTAGTGGCTGTATACATAATACTCCGCGTGCTTGTGATAGCGGCATTTGTGCGCAGCATAATGCTCGGAAATTTCGAAAATGCGTCTATCTGCGTGCTCGTGCTTTTCCTTTTCTTTCTCCCGTCCATCGTGGAGAAGAAAATGCATATTGACCTGCCGGATACACTGGAGATAATAATACTCCTGCATATTTTTGCCGCGGAAATTCTCGGCGAACTTCAGGGATATTTTATCCAGTATGAGCATTGGGATACGATACTGCATACCACATGGGGCTTTCTCTGCGCCGCGCTCGGTTTTGCGCTCGTGGATGTTCTGAACAGAAACTCAAAAATCAAATTCAATCTTTCTCCGGCTTTTGTAGCCGTGGTAGCCTTCTGTTTTTCGATGACCGTCGGCATCTTCTGGGAATTTTTCGAGTTCGGTATGGACAGAATATTTGCAAAGGATATGCAGAAGGATACTATAATAGCAAATATCTATTCCACCATGCTCGACCCGACAAAGCAGAATATCCCTTATCCCGTAACGGGTATTACGGAAACCGTAATAAAATACGGAAACGGAGAACAGCTTATTCTGAACGGATATCTCGATATCGGCATTTATGACACAATGGAGGACCTCTTCGTAAACTTCATCGGTGCATTTGTTTTCAGCATCATCGGCTTCTTATATATAAAGAAGCGCGGCGACGGCAAGATAGCCCGCCAGTTTATACCGACGCTTGCCGAAGACGCTCCGATAAATTCCGCCGTCGGGAGCCATGACAGAGCGGAAGCGGCACAGGAAGCCATGCCGGCGGAAAGTGCGGAGAGCGCTGAAGCAAAGCCCGCAAAAAGCGTAAGTAAAGAAAAATAATCGAAACGGATAGGAAATTATGGATTACTTATACCTGATACTGGTGCTTCCCGCAGTGATATTTTCACTCTGGGCAAGTATTCGCGTAAACACAACATTCAAAAAATATTCGAAAATACGCTCCATGCGCGGCATCACAGGTGCCGAAGCGGCGCGCCGCGTGCTTGATGCAAACGGACTGCAGCACATTCGCATAGAGCAGATCCCCGGCAATCTGACCGACCATTATGACCCGAGAAGCGATGTGATACGCCTTTCGGAGAGCGTATACGGAAATACCTCCGTCGCCGCTATCGGCGTTGCCTGCCATGAAGCGGGACATGCGGTTCAGCATGCGGCAAATTATGCGCCGGTGAAAATTCGCGCGGCAATAATCCCCGTCACAAATATCGGTTCGCGTCTTGCAATTCCGCTGATAATACTCGGCATTTTGCTTAATTCGCTCGCGTCTGCGCCCGAATTTCTGGTGATAGCATATATCGGCGTTGCCTGCTACGGGCTTTGCACGCTCTTTCAGCTTGTCACTCTGCCTACGGAATTTGACGCAAGCAGGCGTGCGCTCCGGTGCATCGAGAATTACGGCATACTCGGCTCAGAAGAAATAGGCGGAGCGAGAAGAGTGCTCACCGCCGCCGCGATGACTTATGTTGCGGCGCTCGCCG
>ERZ835980.3454-NODE-3454-length-12235-cov-7.009195_pt1 | contig 12235 bp, 11 predicted proteins | sample MGYA00519943_ERZ835980 | MGnify/ENA primary metagenome ERZ835980 (study PRJEB31850, sample SAMEA3708791) | human gut metagenome | biome: human gut; feature: human-associated habitat; material: faeces | place: China | collected 2014 ... | reverse complement strand
AGCTTGCGGGCGTTTTCCAACAGACTGGCAGCTTTTTCTCTGTCGATCAGGAGCATCTCCGGATCGGCATTGGCAAAAGAGAGATTCGCGTCAAAGAATGAGGGGTCAAGGGGAACTGCGTGGTTCAATGGTGCGTGTTTCCCGGAGGTCGCCGCCTTCAAAACCGAGTAGAGCCGACGGCGGATACAGGTCTCGGCAAAGGTGTAAAACGAGGCGCCGTGTCCCGGTTCATACTCCCGGATGGCCTTGATGAGGCCGAACATGCCCTCCTGCAGCAGATCCTCGCTGTCGCCCCCCGCCAGAAAATAGGGGCGGGCGCAGCTGCGTACCAGACGGTGATAGCGCGCGGCCAGCACCTCTTCCGCCAGACGGTTCCCCGCCCGGACGGACGCGCACAGTGCCTCGTCGCTCTCTGTCATCAGATGGTCATAATCTGCCCGTGTATCATTCACCATAATGCATTATACCTTTTTACAAAATAATTTGTCAAGTAATTGCGGAAAGTTTGTCAAAAATAACTCAAATTCGACAGTCGTTACCGTCGATATGTCGTATCGATCCTTCCCTTTTGGCGATGCGATGCTTACAAGGAAAGCTGTTCCGGCTCTGGACTGCTGATGTGCAGGTGCTCGTAGGCCTTCCGGGTGACGCAGCGGCCCCGGGGTGTGCGGGTCAGGAAGCCGATCTGCATCAGGTACGGCTCATATACATCCTCCAGCGTGACGGATTCCTCGCCGATAGTGGCTGCCAGCGTATCAAGACCCACTGGGCCGCCGCCATAGTTTTCGATGATGGCGCGGAGCATACGCCGGTCCACCTGATCCAGCCCCAGATGATCCACCTCCAGCGCCAGCAGCGCCTGATCGGCGACCTGACGGGTGATGACGCCGTCGGCCACCACCTGGGCAAAATCCCGGACGCGGCGGAGCATCCGGTTGGCGATACGGGGCGTGCCCCGGGAGCGGCGGGCAATCTCCATGGCGCCCTCCGGCTCGATCTCCACGTTGAGGATGCCGGCGCTGCGCTTGACGATGGTGGCCAGCTCCTCCGGGGTGTACAGCTCCAGCCGCAGGGTGACACCGAAGCGATCCCGCAGCGGGGCGGACAGCGAGCCGGCACGGGTGGTGGCGCCGATCAGCGTAAAGCGCGGCAGATCCAGACGGATGGAGTTGGCGGAGGGACCCTTGCCGATGATGATATCGATGGCGTAGTCCTCCATGGCGGGGTACAGGATCTCCTCCACCGAGCGATTCAGGCGGTGGATCTCATCCACGAACAGGATGTCGTTCTCGTTGAGATTGGTCAGCAGCGCCGCCAGATCGCCGGGCTTTTCAATGGCCGGGCCGGAGGTGATGCGGATGTTGACGCCCATCTCCTGGGCGATGATGCCGGCCAGCGTGGTCTTGCCCAGGCCCGGAGGGCCGTGGAGCAGCACATGGTCCAGCGCCTCCGTGCGGCGGCGGGCGGCCTCGATGAAGATGGAGAGGTTCTGCTTGGCCTTCTCCTGTCCGATGTACTCCTCCAGTGTGCGGGGGCGCAGGGACGTTTCGCCGGCGTCCTCGTTCAGAAACGTTTTGGCGACGATAGGCTCCTCATAGATGTCCGCGCCGAAGTCGATGCTCATGCGGTCCCCTCCCCTACTTTACCATTTTTTTCAGCGACTGGCGGATGATCTCCTCCAGCGGCAGCGACGCCATGTCGATGCCCTTCAGGGCGGCGGCGATCTCCTGGCTGCCGTAGCCCAGCACCGCCAGGGCGGCGGCGGCCTCGCCGGCCTTGTTGTCCTGCGTGGGCATGCGTACAGACCCGGCGCTGCCGGCGTCAAAGCTGCCCTGCTCTCTGGCCAGCTTGTCCTTCAGCTCCAGAATGATGCGCTGGGCGATCTTCTTGCCGATGCCCGGCGCGGCGGTCAGCGCCTTCTCGTCGCCCATGACCACCGCCATAGCCAGCTGCTGGGGCGTGGTGGATGACAGGATGGACAGCGCCGCCTTGGGGCCGACGCCGGACACGCCGATAAGCAGCTTGAAGCTGCGCAGCTCGCTCTGGCTGGCGAAACCGAACAGCTCCACCGCATCCTCCCGGACGTTCAGGTAGGTGTAGAGCTTGGCGCGCTCCCCTTTCTTCAGCTGGGAGAGGGTATAGTTGGTGGTGGCGCAGGAGTAGCCCACGCCGCCGCAGTCGATGACGGCCAGGCCGGCTTCCAGCTCCGTTACGGTGCCGTTGACATAGTAGAACATATCAGACTGTCTCCTTCACGTTGGGATCCTTGCGCCGCAGCAGGCTGGTGGCGCTGCGGGCGTGGCAGATGGCGATGGCCAGCGCGTCCGCCGCGTCGTCGGGCCGGGGCACGGCGCTGAGCTTCAGAAGCCGGCGCGTCATATCCATGACCTGCTTTTTCTCCGCCAGACCGTAGCCCACCACCGCCTGCTTCACCTGCATGGGCGTGTACTCGTAGATGGGTACGCCCAGCTTCTCCGCCGTGCAGAGGATGACGCCGCGCCCGTGGGCCACGGCGATGCCGGTGGTGATGTTCTTGCTGAAAAACAGCTCCTCAATGGCGATCTCATCCGGTTTGAACTGCTGGATCAGCTGGGTCAGATCCTGCTCGATCTGCACCAGCCGGGTGGCCAGCGGCAGCCCCGCCGACGTGTTGACCGCGCCGTACTGCTGCATCCGCACGGCGCCGCGCTCCGATTCGATCAACCCGAAGCCAACGATGGCCACGCCGGGGTCGATGCCCAAAATGCGCATGGTACTCCTCCACCTCTTAAACATTAGTTCTATTATAGCAAAGCGGCGGCAAAATAGCAACAAAAAACCGCTCCGCCTTGGGTCAGGCGGGGCGGTTATCGGCGCGGCAAAGCGGCTCAGGCGCGGGGATGCGCCTTGTTGTATACGTCCTTCAGCTGTTTTTTGATGACATGGGTGTAAATCTGGGTGGAGGAGATATCGGCGTGTCCCAGCATCTCCTGAATGGAACGGAGGTCGGCGCCGTTCTCCAGCAGGTGCACCGCAAAGGAGTGACGCAGGGTGTGGGGCGTGATGTCCTTGTCGATCTCCGCCTTCTCCTGATAGTACTTGATGATCTTCCAGAAGCCCTGACGGCTCATGCGCTCGCCGTTCATGTTGACGAACAGGGCCGACTCATCCTCATCGGCGATGATGCGGGGACGGATGTCCTTTACATAGTCCTCCAGCGCCCGGACGGCGGCGGGATACAGGGGCACGATGCGCTCCTTGCCCTTGCTGCGGCAGCGGATGAAGCCGGCGGAGAGGTTGACATCGTTGATGTCCAGACCGATCAGCTCCGAGACGCGGATGCCGGTGGCGTACAGCAGCTCCAGCATGGCGTGGTCGCGGAAGCCCTTCTCATCCACGCACTTGGGCTGCTCCAGAAACAGCTCCACCTCCCGGTTGGTCAGGATCTCCGGGTATTTGCGCTCCACCTTCATGGCCACCACGGACTTGGCGGGGTTGGTCCTGACGGCGCCGGTCTGCACCATGTAGTTGTAGAAGGACTTGATGGATGCGGTGGAACGGGTCACGGTGGCGGGAGACTTCCCGTTGTGGTTCATGTAGAGCAGGTACTCGTTGATGGTGTCCTTTTTCACCTTGCGCAGGTCGGCGGCGTTGTTGGCGATGAGCCAGCTCTGGAACTGGGTCAGGTCGCGTATGTAGGAGCTGAGGGTATTGGCGGAGGCATGCTTTTCCTCGGTGAGATAGTCGCGGTAGGCCGCGATGTAATCCGTCATATTCCCTCACTCCCTTCTCTTTACGTCAGCCGCGCCAAAATAAGCGCGAAAAATTTCGGTACAATGGCGCACTCCACCACCGTACCGGTAAGAAGCACAAACACACAAAACAGCAGCATCCGCCAGGGTATCTCGCTTTTGACGGGATGCTTCTGCGACAGCGCCCGGCAGGCCCGTGAGAACCCGTCCCGGGAGATGCACAGCATACACGGCAGCACGAACAGGCAGCGAAGCCCCAGCGCCGCCAGCGCCAGCAGCATGCCCTGGTGTCCCAGAGACGCCGCAAAGCAGCACACGGAAAACGACAGGCAGAAGCCCTGCACCATGCACAGCGCCGGGATCAGCACCGCGCCGGCAGCACTGAGCCCGCACAGGAACGCCAGCAGCGGGCAGCGCAGATACGCCGCCGCCGTGGACAGCACGGACGCAGGCTGCTGCACCCGGCCGCCCGCCAGCTGTGCATAGCTCTGCACATAGGCGCTCAGCTGGGTCAGCGCTTCGCTGCCGATCCCGCGGTGGACAGGCCACGCGGCCAGTATCCCCACCAGAAAGCAGATACACAAGATCAAAAGGCGCAGGTCCGGCGGTGCGGACGAGGGCGCCTGTTTTTTACGCAGCTTCATCGGCTCACCTCGTCCTACCTTATGAGCCAAGCTGTATAAATAGACCGCGAATGAACGTATTCAATAATATATGGCAAATCGCCTGAAACCGCAAGGGCTTTTGCGCAAAAAGCCGTTTTTTGTAAATTATGTCAAAATGTTATGTTAACAATATTATGTTAACTCTCGAAACGAAGCGGCGGCACCGGCTCTGAAAGCGGCGGAAACTGCGATATGTGGTCAGAGCACGGAAAACCGCGCACAATATCTTGGTCACCGCCGCCCTGCCCCGCACCGCGTCAAGACCGCCGATCCCCGTCAAGGGATTTTGGGGGAAAAAGCAAATTTCGTTATTTTAACCATACTCCATTTTATGTTACCGCCGCTTTCGACCCGCAGCCGCCCGGGGCCGCTCCCCCTTCTGCCGTCGGTTCGCCTGGCGTTTGCCCTTCTTCCGACCCAGCAGTCCCGCCAGCAGCGCACCGCCGAATACGCCAGCCGTCAGCAGCAGGCCATGGGCCGCGAAGTCCGTATCGCCGCCGCTCAGCGCCACCAGCCACACCGCCGCGTACAGCCACACCGCCAGCGCCAGTGCCTGGGGCAGCGCACCGCCCTCCCCGCCGCGGATCGCCTGCCGGCTGCCCACGAACACCGATACCGCGTAGGCGGCGCACACCATGACCGGCGCGGCACTCTCCGGCAGCAGGCCCCGTTGGAGCATCAGTGACGATACCGCCAGCAGCGCCAGCAGCAGCACCATGGACAGCAGCAGGCCCTTCCACAGGGCGGCGCCCAACAGCTTTTTGAAAGACATAAAAATACCTCCCCCACATGCTTTTTTACAGCATATTCGGGGGAGGTATTTTTCTATGCAGGAAAACTTACTGGGCGTCGCTGTCGTTGGACTCGGTCTCGGCAGGCGTCTCGGCGGGAGCCTCGACGGCCTTCTCCTCGGCCTTCTTGTCCTTCTTGGTGGGACGCTGCTGGGCGGCGGCCTGCTCGTCCAGCGTACCGACCTGGCCGATGGCGGACTTCAGAAACTCCACGCGGACGCGGTCCTCGCTGGTCTCGATGACCACGGTACGGTCGGTGATGGAAACGACGCGGCCGTACACGCCGCCGATGGTGGTCAGCCAGTCGCCCTTCTTCAGGGAGCTGCGCATCTCCTCAGCCTGCTTTTTCCGCTTGTTCTCGGGGCGGATCATCAGGAAGTAGAAGATGGCGATCATCAGAACGATCATCAGGACCGTGGAACCCATACCGGTGCCGGACGTAGTGCCGGTGGTGGATGCTGCGTATGCGATGTCAAACATGGAACGTTACTCCTTTTTTCACAAAGTATCACTATTATACAAAACCTCGTCCCCTTTGGCAAGAGGTTTCACACACGTTCTGCCAGTTTTTTGCTGTATGCCGCCCGGAAGTCGTCAAAGCTGCCCTCGTCGATGCTGTCGCGGATGCGCTGGGTCAGCTTGTTATAAAAATACAGGTTATGCATCACCGCCAGACGCATGCCCAGCATCTCCTCCGCCGTGAACAGGTGCCGCAGGTAGGCACGGCTGAAATTCCGGCACACCGGGCAGTCGCACGCCGGGTCGATGGGGCCTTCGTCCAGCTTGTATCTGGCGTTCTTGATATTCAGCGTGCCGCTCCAGGTAAACAGCTTGCCGTGGCGGGCGTTGCGGGCGGGCATCACGCAGTCGAAGAAGTCCACGCCACGGGCCACGCCCTCGATGATGTTGCTGGGCGTACCCACGCCCATGAGGTAGCGGGGCTTGTCCGCCGGCATGTGAGGCTCCACCGCGTCGATGATGTCGTACATCACCTCCGTAGGCTCCCCCACCGCCAGACCGCCGATGGCGTAGCCATCGCAGTCGAGCTTTGCGATCTGCTGCATGTGCCAGATCCGCAGGTCGGCGTAGGTGGCGCCCTGGTTGATGCCGAACAGCAGCTGCCGGGGGTTGATGGTGTCCGGCAGCGCGTTGAGCCGGTCATGCTCCGCCTTGCACCGCGCCAGCCAGCGCAGCGTCCTCTCGCAGCTGGCCTTGGCGTAGTCGTAGGGCGCGGGATTCTCCACGCACTCGTCGAAGGCCATGGCGATGTCGGAGCCGAGGTTGGACTGGATGCGCATGCTCTCCTCCGGCCCCATGAAGATGCGGTGGCCGTCCAGATGGCTGGCAAAGGTGACGCCCTCCTCGCTGATCTTCCGCAGACCTGCCAGCGAGAAAACCTGAAAGCCGCCGGAATCCGTGAGGATGGGGCCGTCCCAGCGCATGAACTTATGCAGACCGCCCAGCTGACGCACCACGTCGTCGCCGGGGCGCAGGTGCAGGTGATAGGTGTTGGACAGCTCGATCTGGGTGCCCAGCTGCTCCTTCAGATCCAGCGCGCTGACGCCGCCCTTGATGGCGGCCTGGGTGCCCACGTTCATGAACACCGGCGTCTGTACCTGGCCGCCGTGGGCACAGGTGAACACACCGCGGCGGGCCTTGCCCTGCATTTTGATGACTTTGAACATTTACGCCTCCTCCATATCGTCCAGCGCCTTCTCCGCCATGCGGTGGGAACCAAGCAGCCAGACCAGGTCGCCGCGCTGTATCACAAAATTCACGTCCGGCCCGATGATGGGCAGCAGGTTCCGCTGCAGGCCCAGGATCATGCAGTCGTAGTTCTCCCGCAGGCCGCTGTCGCGGATGGTGCTGCCGGCCAGATGGTCGTTTTTCGCCACGTCCAGCGTGTAGGTGTACAGCGCCTTCTCCCCGGCGATGTAGGTGTGCAGCGTGGGGATGTCCGCCGCCTCGCCGACGCCGATGGACAGCCGCAGCGACACCAGATTCTCCCGCTCACCGATGACGGCCAGCAGGTCGCCCTCGCTGAGCACCGTGTCGCCGGCCGGAATGTCGATCTCCTTCTTGCCGCGGACGATCTTGATGATGTTCACGCCGTAACGCCGGCCCCAACCAAGGACCCGCAGGTCCTTCCCCGCCTCCTCCGGTGGGCAGGGCAGCTCCGTCACATACAGCTTTTCATCCAGCCAGGTGGCGTCGCTGCTGTCGCCGTACTGCTGCAGCAGGCGCTCGTTGAAGTTGGTGAGGAACCGGGTCTCCACCGACAGGTACGCCGAGGCGAACCAGCCGAAGTGGCCGGCCACCAGCACCGCCGCCGCCAGCAGCGGCAGTATCCACAGGCTGTGGATGCCCAGCACCGTGCGGATGGGCAGGAACACGATGAGCACGATGATCAGCACACGGATGACGCTCAGGGCGATCAGCGGCAGACGGAAGCTGCGCTTCTTGGCCCACAGCACCGTGTACTGGGGGGAATGGGCGTCCAGCATGGGACGGACGAACATGGCGATGCACAGGTACACGGCGCACAGCGTCACCGCCTTGCTGACCCACGGCGCCGCGGGGATGGTCTCCTCCAGCAGCGGCAGCAGCACCGCATCGCCCAGAATGACGATGCCCAGCATCAGCGCGCCGTAGAACACCGTCCTTTTTACATAGCGGCGCAGGAATACAGCCCAGTCGCTGTCCTGCTCCCTGGAGGTCTGCTCCGCGTCGGTGTAGCGGTCCAGGTTCTGCACCAGCTTCTCCGGCAGCAGCTTTTCGATGCCGGCGCAGATGCTGTCGGCGCTCTTGATGAAGAACGGCGTGGTCAGCGTGGTGATGACGGACACGGAGATGATGATGGGGTAGATATAATCCGCGATAACGCCCAGCGACAGGCCCAGCGACGCGATGATGAACGCAAATTCGCCGATCTGCGCCAGGGAGCAGCCGCAGTGGATGGCCTGACGCAGTGTGTGGCCGGACAGCAGCACGCCCAGTGACGAGAACAGCAGCTTGCCCACGATGGTCACCACCGTCAGGATCAGGATGGGGACGATGTACCTCACCACGGCGCTGGGATCCAGCATCATGCCCACGGAGATGAAGAACACCGCGCCGAACAGATCCTTGACACCGGAGGTCAGGTGCTCCACCCGCTCGGCATGGACGGTACCGGCCAGCAGCGAGCCGGCCAGGAAGGCGCCCAGCGCCGAGGAGAAGCCCAGCGCGTCCGCCAGCAGCACCATGCCGAAGCAGATGCCCAGCGACACGATGAGCAGCGTCTCGTCGCTCATCAGCTTGGAGGCCTTATTCAGCAGCGTGGGCAGCAGGAAGATGCCCAGCACCAGCCACAGCACCAGGTACAGCACCAGCAGGCCCAGCTGCAGCGCCAGCGCGCCGCCGGAGATGGACTTACTGACGGAGATGGTGGACAGAATGATCATCATGAAGATGCCGGCGATGTCCTCCATCACCAGTGTGCCGAACACCAGCTGGGCAAAGTCCTTCTTCCGGACGTTCAGCTCGTCAAAGGCCTTGATGATGATGGTGGTGGACGACATGGACAGCATGCCGCCCAGGAAGATACTGTCCATGGTGCCCCAGCCCATGAGCTGTCCCACAGCGAAGCCCATGGCCAGCATGCCGCCGACCTCCACCAGCGCGGTGATGATGGCGGTGCCGCCCACACTGGCCAGCTTGTGGAGGTTGAACTCCAGACCCAGGCAGAACATCAGGATGATGATGCCGATCTCGCTCCATGTGGCCACGGCCTCGCTGTCGCCCAGCGAGAAGAAGAACGGCATATAGGGGCCGATGAGAAAGCCCGCCAGTATGTAGCCCAGCACCAGGGGCAGGTTCAGCTTTTTGAAAATAACGGTAATGATGCCGCCTGTCAGCAAAATGACGGCCAGATCGGAAACAAGCTCCGGCAGGTGCATCTGCGTTCCCCCTTACTTAGTGAATAAACATGGCGTCGCCGAAAGAAAAGAACCGGTAGCGCCTGTCCACGGCTTCCCTGTAGGCCGCGAGGACATGGTCATGGCCCGCCAGCGCCGACACCAGCATGATCAGCGTAGACTCCGGCAGGTGGAAGTTGGTGACCAGCGCGTCCATGACCTTGAAGCGGTAGCCCGGGTAGATGAAAATGTCCGTCCAGCCGGCGCAGGCCCGCATGGTGCCGTCCTCCGCCGCCTGGGACTCCACGGTGCGGCAGCTGGTGGTGCCCACACAGATGACGCGGCCGCCGTTTTTCTTCGTCTCGTTGATGAGGTCCGCCGTCTCCTGCGGGATGATGCAGTATTCGCTGTGCATGGCGTGGTCGGTGATCTCCTCCTCCTTCACAGGGCGGAAGGTGCCAAGGCCCACATGAAGTGTAACGTATCCCACCTTTACACCCATTTGCTGAATACGCTCCAGCAGCTCCGGCGTGAAGTGCAGGCCGGCGGTGGGCGCGGCGGCGGAGCCGTTCACCTTGGAGTAGACGGTCTGATACCGCTCCCGGTCCTGCAGCTCCTCCTTGATGTAGGGCGGCAGCGGCATTTTGCCCAGCCGGTCCAGCACCTCCAGGAAAATGCCCTTGTAGAAAAAGCGCACCAGGCGGTTGCCGTCCGGCAGCTCCTCCGCGATCTCCGCCGTCAGTTCTCCGTCGCCGAAGGAGACCTTTGCGCCAGTGCGCAGCTTCTTGCCCGGGCGGACAAGGCACTCCCACACGTTGTCGCCCCGGTCGATGAGCAGCAGGATCTCGCAGGCGCCGCCTCCCGGCACCCGGTGGCCCAGCAGACGGGCCGGCAGCACCCGGGAGTTGTTCAGGATCAGGCAGTCGCCGGGGTGCAGGTACTCCGGCAGGTCGAAGAAATGCCGGTGCTCCGTGGCGCCGGTGGCCTTGTCAAGCACCAGCAGCCGGGAGGCGTCACGGCGCTGGATGGGCGTCTGGGCGATCAGCTCCGGCGGCAGGTCAAAATAGAAATCATGGGTCTTCATAGGCAATCACTCGTTTTCTAAAGTAGTAACATCTAATTATAATATAAAACCCTTCCGCGTTCAATAGCTTTCTGCTCATACGCAGGATAAACGCAGGAAGGGCCGCGGCGATGCCGCAGCCCTTCCCGCATGGAGATCATATGATGGTCGGTCATATGTGAGATCAAACGGGGCTATTACACCAGAACAGCCCTGTGGAAGACCTTCTTGCCCTTCTTGATGACAACACCGTCGCCGGTGAACTGCTCGCAGCCGAAGGTGGTCTCGATGGCGGATACCTTCTCGTCGTTGACGGTGACGCCTCCCTGCTGCACCAGACGGCGGGCCTCGCCCTTGGAGGCGGCCAGACCGCACTTGACCAGCAGCGTCAGCACGTCGATGGCGCCGCCGCCGAAATCATCGTTGGTCAGCTCGGTGGCGGGCATATGCTCGGTGTCGCCGTCGCCGGAGAACAGCGCTCTGGACGCGGCCTTGGCCTTCTCGGCCTCCTCCTCGCCGTGGACCAGCTTCGTCAGCTCGTAAGCCAGGATCTCCTTGGCCTCGTTGAGCTGGGAGCCTTCCCACTTGTCCATCTTGTCGATCTCCTCCAGCGGCAGGAACGTCAGCATGCGGATGCACTTGAGCACATCGGCATCGCCCACGTTGCGCCAGTACTGGAAGAACTCGAAGGGGCTGGTCTTGTTGGGATCCAGCCACACGGCGCCCTTGGCGGTCTTGCCCATCTTGTTGCCCTCGGAGTTCATCAGGAGGGTGATGGTCATGGCGTGGGCATCCTTGCCCAGCTTCTTGCGGATCAGCTCGGTGCCGCCCAGCATGTTGCTCCACTGGTCGTCGCCGCCGAACTGCATGTTGCAGCCGTAATGCTGGAACATGTAGTAGAAGTCGTAGCTCTGCATGATCATGTAGTTGAACTCCAGGAAGCTCAGACCGCGCTCCATACGCTGCTCGTAGCAGCGGGCGCGGAGCATGTTGTTCACGGAGAAGCAGCCGCCCACCTCGCGCAGCAGCTCGATATAGTTCAGGGGCTTCAGCCACTCGGAGTTATACAGCATCAGGGCCTTGCCGTCGGAGAAGTCGATGAACTTCTCCATCTGGCGCTTGAAGCACTCCGCGTTGTGCTTGATGGCCTCCTCGGTCAGCATCTGGCGCATATCGGTACGGCCGGAGGGGTCGCCGATCAGCGTGGTGCCGTCGCCGATCAGGGCGATGGGCTTGTTGCCCGCCATCTGCAGGCGCTTCATCAGACACAGGGCCATAAAGTGGCCGACATGCAGGGAGTCCGCCGTGCAGTCAAAGCCGATGTAGAACGTGGCCTTGCCGTTGTTGACCATCTCGCGGATCTCATCCTCGTTGGTGACCTGTGCGATCAGGCCGCGGGCCACCAGTTCTTCATAAATTCCCATTTTTCCAGTTTCCTTTCCATTGTTTTTTGTTGTCGGTTTCTGTGCAGAGGACGTAAAAAACGCCCCCTGCCTGTCGACAGAGGGCGATATAGATCGCGGTACCACCTCATATTCGCCGCGCCCTCACGAACACGGCCTCATCGGGTGCTGACACACCCTATCGCTGTAACGGGCGAACCCGACACATCCCTACTGGCTCGTGTGAACGTTCGGGAGGCTGCTCCGGGATGTATTCACAGGCCTCGCCCTCTCCTCCTTCCACCAGCCGGAGGCTCTCTTTGCAGGCGCTGAAGCGTGCTACTTCTTCCTTTCATCGCTGTCACGGTATCAAGTTGAGGCTATTGTAGCAGATTTTTTTCGTTTGTCAACTATTATTTTCACAAAACGAAAAAATATCCCGCCTCATATGGAATCGCGGAACTTTTCCGCCTCGGCCAGCAGCTCCTCCGCGCCATCCAGCATGGTGCGGGACACATGGCTGCCGCCGGTGAGACGGGCCAGCTCCTGCCGGCGCTGCTCCCGGTCCAGACGCTGCACCGCCGTGTAGGTGCGGCCGTTCTTCTCTCCCTTTTCCACGGAGAAGTGGGTGTCCGCCATGGCGGCCAGCTGGGGCAGATGGGTGACGCACAGCACCTGCTTGCGGCGGCTGATGCGGGCCATCTTCT
>ERZ835980.3453-NODE-3453-length-12237-cov-4.680266_pt1 | contig 12237 bp, 11 predicted proteins | sample MGYA00519943_ERZ835980 | MGnify/ENA primary metagenome ERZ835980 (study PRJEB31850, sample SAMEA3708791) | human gut metagenome | biome: human gut; feature: human-associated habitat; material: faeces | place: China | collected 2014 ... | reverse complement strand
GTGAAAATTCTTCTAAGTACTGTAAAAATATTGCCGTAATAATAGATTTGGATAAAATGTATTCCGGAACAAACGAAACTACCGTTTTCGAATTATAATAATAACTGTTATTTTTGCCTAACCAGAAAAATTCCGTATGGTCGCGAAGTACAATATCAAAAACCATAAGAAATTGCTCTCTGCTTATGGCATTTGTACCGTCATAAACGCTGATTTCTTTTGCACTGCTATTCAGACCGGAAACCATCTGATCATATGCATAAATCAATGCCGCAGAATTCGGCAGTTCAGAAAGTATGCTTCTTCCGTAATATTCAGGAAGTTTGTATCCATGAGTGGATATTTCCGCATCTGCATCATAGCTCGGTGCTTCCCACTCGATAATGCGAACCTCATCATCGGGAATAAGAATTTCCTCAAAAGTATACGGCTCATAAGGCTTTGCCGCAGTGGCATGAAGAGCAACTGCACCGAATATCATAAAGATGATAAACGCCATGCAAAAAAGTTTTACTGATTTTTTGCCCATAGTAGTGTTTCCTTTCAGATTTATAGCTTATTTGCGCTGATTTTCTCATCCCATGTCGGCTTTTCAAGCAGATTTTCATAGCCGTGCAGACTCGAATAACAATGCTTTATTTAATAATAATATCATATACCGACTGAAAAATCAATAGCAATTGTGCAATTTGCCGTTTTATGCATCTTTTTGCTTTGATTCAATTCACAAACATTATCACATTAGCGCAATTGCCATGATTTCATTTCCATTTTGCATGAGCAATTATACCGTAACAGCATCAGATAAAAGCATATCAGGTCGCATTATGATTTCCGATTTGCTCGAATTCCGTCAATATTAAAACAGAGACTTTGACCGAAATCAAAGTCTCTGTTTTTGCTATCCGCGCAGGAGGGGGGCAAGCGCAGGTAGACGCTGATTTTTATTGCATTCAGTGGCGGCTCCCGATTGCAAATAACGAGCGCAGCAGCAATTCACCGACTCCGACGGAAAATGCTTTTGCTTTGTATATGCTCTTCATTTTCTGACTGTTGCCGTCGAGTACAACATCGTATCCGGCAAGATACTTGCGCAGAGTTGTCAAGTCCACGGTACTCACCTTGCCGTCACCATTGAAGTCGGCGGCAGCCGTGTCGAATTCGACATCATATCCCGCAAGATACTTGCGCATTATTGTCAGGTCAATCGTGTTTACTTTACCGTCATAGTTGAAATCACCATACATGAAATTAGCAACCTTGCCGCAGGCAGAACATTCCTTTGTCCGCTTTCCGTCCGCATCGGTTTTCCATTCGCTCCAGCTGTGCCTTGCAAAATCACCGTATTTTTCTCCGCAGATAGCGCAGATTGCTTTCTCGGAGCAGGTGGCAGTGCCGCCGGTATGATTTGAATATTTCGCTCCGCAAATGTCGCAGTCTTTATTTCCGTTGAGCCTCTTTCTTGCCTCAATCGTGTGCTGACCGTCAAAAGCATAATACTTTCCATTACGGTAACTCAGTTTCGGCTCATTGGCAATGTACTCATTAAAACCGGCAACAATATCACGCACTTTGTCATCTTCCACTTCGCGCTGATATGTATCCGTATCGATTGCTACGCTGTTGACAACCTGCATGTGATAAGGTACATACTGTGTAAAATCCATTTGCTTTTCGGTCAATGCTTCATTCTGTGCTTTCAAAACAGTTACTCTCTGATGATCTGTCATTTTCATTTCAATACTCCTTCTACATCCATAACAAATTTTTTAGCGACACCCAAAATCTCAAGTGCCCTGTCTTTGTATCTTTTTTCGGTTTGCAATTTCGTAAATCTTGCAAAATAATTATTGCAAGAGGAGATAAACATACTGACCGTACCGGACATGGAGTCCAAAATGCTGTCTTCTATGTCTACTTCGTCTGTCGGATCGTTTACCTTTCGTAGCAGAATTTCTGCGGCAATATCATATGTCGCAACAATTTCTGGTTCTGAAAAACTCTCTTCCGCTTCAGATTGTTTCTTGTTCTTCCTTGGTTCAGATTTTTCTTTGGGTTTCAGTAGTTCATCAACCAGCTGTTTTCTCTCCTGCTCCGGACATGTCGCAATGGATGCAATCCCATAGTCGCTTACCTTCGCTTCTCCGGCAAGAACCACATCCCGGAATCCATTTACAACAGCTTCTCCCGCATCCACGCCCTTTGCAAATTGGTCTGCTCTCCGGACAAAACTCTCAGAGGTGTTGGTTTCAGCCGCAATTTTCACACCGGTTTTCAAGTGTTCATTTTGAACACTTGAAGCATTGCGGGCACCGCCATGGCTCATTTTTTCTGCACCGTACCTTTTACCAATCAGATACTTGCGGTTTTCGGGTGTCAGATTTCTCCGCCCCAGCTGATTCTTGCAAATCCAAGCAAGACAAGCGTATCTGTCGGCAAATACCTTCTCAACAACCTCGTATTGAAGTTCATGATGCTTTTGAGCAATCCTGTATCGGTTATGCCCATCCACGATAGTGCCATTCCAAACTATCAAAGGTGCCAGGACACCGTCCGCCAGCAGGTTCTCTTCCAGTTGCTTGAATTCCTCGTCAGTCAGCTTAGGAATGATAGATTCATATTCAGGATCTGTCTTCAATTCCTGACGCATTTTACTCCACCTCGCCGTACACACTTCTTGCAGTGAGATAGGCAAGATATTCTCTGAATTCATCACTGATCTCCTGCTTGGTGCCTAGTTTTTTGCAGAATGTCAGGAAGTAGTAAAGGGTCTCCCAATCGTTTCCGAGTGTAATCTCAACCATCCTGCCGGTAATGTCACTTGTAAATCTGCAAGGCTTTCCATTCAGCCAACGGCGAATATTTTGGTCTTTATCGACATACACCTTTTCAAGAAGTCGGAGTGCCCATTTGCCGTTGTTTTGAAATGTAATTTCCGAATTTTCCGGATGATGATTATGTTCTGCATCAATCGCATTCTGAATAGTGCTCATGTAATTGCAAAAAGCCCGATAGTTCATTTTCTCGTCTCCTTTTTAAATAATGAAGAGTTCTTTCGGAAAGTTGCTCTTATCTTTTCTGAGGTATCGTTCAATTTCCTTGTAATCGGAATAGCAAACCGCTCTGTTTTCATTCAGCGGCTGTTCAAGTACAAGAATGTAATAGAGTGTCATTCTCGGTCTGCTCGGTACAACCGGATATACCTTTCCGCTTGTCGGATTCGTAACCTTCAGTTGCTTGTCCCCATTCAAATAACTTCTGATGTTATGGTTTTTATCCGAGAACGCTGTCTCAAGGTGCCGGATAATTTGCTCTTTTCGCTCACCAAGCAACTCGATTCTTTTCTTCATTCTTTCTATTGCTTCTTCCCTGCTGACCGGCTCGTCCCCAAACGCTTCGTAATAGAGATATCCAAGTCGACTATCCGGGTTTTTGGATTTTAACAATCGCAAAGCTCTTTCCAATTTAATTGTTTTCCCTTGAATCTGAGAAATCGCGTCTATGACTTCATCAAATTCTTCTCTGTCCATCGCATGTGACATTTTTGTTTTCCTCCGTTTTATATGTGATTTCCTCGATGTTTTTGAATACCCACCAACCAATGGTTCCTCCCATCACGGAAATAAGATATGTATCCGGACCTATCTCTCGATAAGTCCGTTCACACACCTTATTTGTCCGCGACACCCCAGGTGTGACCAATCTTACGATTGGCATGGGAAGTCATCAACGACCGATTGCGAATCGGTTCCATAGGAATCTCACCTCTGCCGGGTACTCCGCCAGCCGCGCATTTCTGCTACGGAAGTATCATTATCCCTCGTGCCTGTCATTGCCGCCCCTCAAGTGCAACTTGAATTCAATCGTATAAGTTTGATCGCTCACTCCATACGGAGGTCATCGCGCACTTACGATATCGGCTTATCCGTTCCTCACAGATTGGCACCGGTAATGTATTGATGAAATGGGTATTCAATTGTCAAAGATCCGCAAGAGGTTTATTTGTCCCCTCAAGTGGTAGGCAGCGAAAACGGTCAAAAAACAACCATCAACTCAAAAATTTTTTAATTCTTTGAAATTTCTTTTGGATGTTCTGTTCCGAACACCCGTACCACTCGGCAATTTCTCTGTGAGTCAATCCATCAAATACATACAGTGTGATCAGTTCAATATCATCGCTTTTCAACCCTGAGAGTTTGATTGACAGCGCTCTGTTATCAATCTCATCACGCCAGCTGTATCTATTACTTGTATCCTTTTCACTGTCAATCGTCACCGTGAGCTGTTCCATGTATTTCTTGTATAGCGGCGACTTGCCGTTATCTCCGCCGTCATCGTCATCAAAATCGCTTTCGCAGAACTCCTGCGTATGCATGTTGTATCTCCGTTCACTGCGATACTGATCTTCATCAAGACTCACAATGGCGGTGATCTGCTCTTCCGTCATGCCAGCAGTCTTGTATTCGGCAATCTCTTTTTTTATCCTTGCGTTAAACTTTTTTCTCTCGTAACCATCGTTCCAACTCATTTTTGCAATCTCCTTTGATTTTTGAATTTGTGGTTGAAATCAAAAATCCGGAGATTATGGGTATCGTGCTATATAGGTCTGCCACACGGACAACATAAAAGATCCTTTCCGAAGCGCAAGCCTCGGAAAGGACTCTCATAGCCGTATGAAGCAAGTAAGGTCAAAAAAGCGCAAAACAAAAAAGCACCGCATGACAACAAGGCAGAATCAAATTCTGCTACTTGTCTTCATACGGTGCTTTGGTAGTCCGATTGTATCGGCTCCGCTTACTCGCTACAAAGTGTTTGTTATTTAGTTTTTGTCCTTACTCGGCAGAATGCACCGATGGACGCTTATAGGTTTTTGAGGCATAGAAATAGGCAAGATTCAGTGGCGTAGCTGCTTTGCATTTCTGACATTTTGCAATCAGAATACCTTCGCGCATGCTCGCCGTCACAGTAACAAGTGGGGTACCACAGTAGGGACATAAAATCTCTCGGAATTCCATATCCGCGCATTGCTTTGCGGAGCGTTCGATTTTTTTCGTTATGTGTTCATTTGGAACATTAACCACGAACTTTGGCGATGTTACTGTCATATAACACCCCCGGCATCTTCGCATTTCAGCAGGTACTCATCCAGTTCTCTCGACTCAAACAACTTCAGTTCTCTCAAACGGTAAAACATACTTTTGTAGGATACCTGGAATTGATTTGCTGCGTCTCTGACTGCATTTCTGTCGCAAGTACACAGCACGCTGTCTCCGTACAGCGGAATCCTTTTTTCATAACCTCTGCTTCTGACATATCTTACAATGGATGACCTGGGCATCAGAAGCGCGACGCCCATAGCCGTTGCCATGCTCTCGGCAATGCTGAACATGGCAGCAAGTTCTTTCACAGTGTACTTTTGCTCCACATCAAACTCTTGACTGAAAGCGGAAGTCACCGGATTGTTTCCGAACCTGTCCATGAGTATATGACCGGCTTCATGTGCAAGAACAAACCGCCGTTTCTTAACATTCTGCTCCTGCCGTAGGTACTCATCAACAATGATAAGTCCTTTGGGCGGTACAACCGATACCCGTTGACCGCTCTGCCAAATCCACAGTGCTCCCCTGCCATCCGCAAGAAATGCCATTTTTCCGGCATCTCTTTCGGCAATTCGATCATAGACGATTCGATATCCAAGATTGGATGTAATAAAGCCTTCTATATCCGTGGGGGTTCCCTGGATAAAAGATTGATATTGATACTTACGGATCAGACCCTCGCCGATCTCATCGATTTCATCGTATGTCTGGTAATAGTCCAATCATGTGCCCTCCCGTTATAGTTTTTTGATTACATGTTTGGCGACTCCTTGGATATTACACGCTCTGACAATGATGTCCTCCATACTCGCATTTTCCGGGTGCAGTCTGACCCTCTTGTTCTCCGGTTCCGGATAATAGGTCTTCAGCGTTGTCTCATTGCCTACAAGTGCAACCACAATATCGCCGTAGTTTGCATGATTCTGTTTTTTCACAACGACCATATCGCCCTCATCAATCCCGGCTTCCACCATAGAATGTCCATGTGTCCGCAGCACAAAGAAATCTCCCTCGCCGAAAAGAGCAACCGGAAGGGCGACAAATTCCTCAAAGTCTTCTTCCGTCAGTTCGGGTGAACCACAAACGATGCTTCCGAGAACGGGGGCTCGGTTCATCTTGTAATCTGATTTCTGCGTATGCGGCGTTTCAATGGTCTTTCCATCGTAGTGCAGCATACCGTTCAGTGCCATTTCCATGACATAGTAGTATGCCGTCGATTTGCTGGTACCGATTGCATCAGCGACCTTCTGCATGGAGGGTGATTGGTGATATTCAAAGAAATAGTCCTCTACAAACGCCTGTATTTCCTTCATCGTTTCGGGATTTCTTTTATGTAATCCTGCCATTCTGTGCCTCCATGTATATCGTAGAACGGTTCGTTCTATTTGTGTATTCATTGTATCATACACACTTTGCTTTGTCAATAGGTAATTGTGCATAAAAAATGAGGTTGCAATTTTAACTGCAACCTCTGTTCTCAATTATTGATAAAAACAGCGAAATAACCGCACTTGCACGGAGTTTTAGCCTCACTTTCACGAAATGAGTCACGATTCGAAAATCATCTGTACAATAAGATGTTCCTTACGAAAGTGAGACTATATTTTACAGAAATAATGCCAAAATGATAGCCTAACCTGCAATCTTGAAACCGACATCAGAAAAAGCTACTTTTCATTAACAATTTCATGCCTGCATGGAATATTTTTATGACCATTTTTATTAACCTTTATAAAACCGCGTGGATCAAATAAATCAAATACTCTTTTAGACAATGTATATATTTCTTTTGATGTGCCATCGTCAACAAACTTTATAATAAGATTAAAAAAGCTGTTTTCATATACATTTATTATATTATGTGCTTTTACTGTTGTTCTAATTTTTAACACATCAGGGCCTTCAACTACATCGGTATGAACTGGTATCTGAAGATTTGTTCCGTTTTGAAACCAATCCTGATATACCACAATGTAATCGGGTAAAAAATGTTGCTCTATGCTGTTATATAAGTATTGATTATCGTTTGAAAACACAATATAATTTATTATTATTTTTTGAAACTTGCTTTTCAAAATCATTTTTGGGATTGTAATTAAAAATACGAATTCTTTATTTTCGTTTACATGCATATTAATATATATGGAATCGGCATCAAAAAATTCCTTAATATTATTATGTATCTTTTTGTCCATATATGGTTCTTGATAATTGCTTATAAAACGAGATAATATTTTGTTTGGATCAAATGTCTTCATCTCGTGACTAATATGTAAATATTCCGGTAGATCCCGCTCTAAACATGTTTCTGTAAATATTTTTTTCTTTATTACATTTAAAAATATTTCAGGAAATATACCATCAAAAATATATGAAATTTCAAAAACCATTTCTCTGAAATTACCAGATAAATTTTGTTTTGCTATATCATCAGCAATATCAGCCCAACAAATTTTATCACTATATTTTTCTATAAATAATGCAAGTTCAAAATACCTATACAACTTATCATCATTTCTTGTCGGGCACCCACAAATAAATGTTTTTGAGATACTATAATACTCAAAAGCATCATGGTAATGCATATAAATATGATAAAGCATATGCAATAAAGAGGCCGTATAATTCATTGTTCTGTATTTTTCTTCTCCTACGCTCACAAGCATAGGAGAAGTTTTCAAATACGATTCCGAAATATTTAACTTGGGATTCAAAATATTTCTGTGCAGTTCTATTTCTGTTTTATCTTTGTTTAAAGTTATATGATGAGATGACTTTTCACCATTTGCTTTGCTAACAATATATCCAATGCTCTCAAGCACACCTATTGCCGCAGACAGCCCTTCTTCGCCAACATATATATCGATATCACCAATAATCCTATCGCTCATATTGTCGTAAAGTAATTTTGCCAAACTAATTCCTTTAAGCAAAATATACTCGATTTTGCTTTCCTTAAAGCTTTCTACAATGCGATTAATTTCTTCAATATATTTATTTTGCTTAAAGATATTTGCTTCTCTTTTTAAAGCAAGCGAAAATGATTCATCGTCCGTCAACTCTAAAAAGGGTTCAAATGCCAAATCCAATGAATTGCGATTTAAGATTGCCAATCTGTCACATTTCTTGTATTGAGTATCGATATAATTCATTAATTTTTTATAACAGTTCATATTTTCTCCCATTTGATTTGTCATTCTTATACCACATATGTCTGCAATTGCATATCATACAGTTCTTTATAAAGACCATCAAGTTTCATAAGAGTGCTATGATTCCCTTGCTCAATTATAGCTCCACACTTCATTACAAATATCATGTCCATATTTCTTACAGTCGAAAGTCTATGGGTAACATATAGAGAAATCTTATTTTCAGTTGCCCTTATACAGGTATCGATAAGGTTTTTTTCAGCAATAGGATCAAGTGCTGATGCCGGTTCATCAAGTGCGATTATATCTTTGTCATGATACTGTGCGCGCCCCAAAGCAATTTTTTGCCATTGACCTTTTGACAAATCCTCTCCGTTGAACTGTTTTCCCAGCATAGTGTCTGTGCCATCCTTGAATTTTCCAACCACGCTCGCAAGATCTGCTTTTTTGATAGCTTTCAGAAGCCTTGTTTTATCTATATTTTCAGACATAGATATGTTCTCGCCGAGTGACATATCATATATGCAAAAATCCTGAAATACGGCTGAACATATATCTTTGACATTGTAATTTGAAACAGGTATTCCGTTATAATAAACGCATCCTTCATTTGGAACATATAAACCAAGTGCTAATTTTACAATCGTTGTTTTACCGGCGCCATTTTCTCCGACAAACGCAATTCTCTGACCGTTTTTTATATGAATGCATACATTTTTTACTGCCCATTCATCCGACATTGGGTACTTGAAACTTACATTACTAAAATAAAGTCCCGCTTTTGGAACATCGGACTCTGCAGCAAATTCGCCGGATGTACTCTCCTCATGTACAAAATCATACAAATTTGATATAGAAATTGCCTGATCATAGATTTTTGACATACTCCATATAAGTGTATTAAGACAACTTGATACAGACAGCGCAAGAGACAGAAGCATTATGGTATCGGAAAGTTGTAAGCGTCCGGAAAGTATTTGATATATTAAGATTCCATAACAGATTATAACTCCAAAATATGAAATTATTTTTCCTGATATTGACTTTAATCTAAGCTTTACAAGTCTTTTTACATATCTCGAATACAATGTACTGTTTAATTCATGTAGCTTATCGTTGAAATAATCACCATATCCGAATGTATACATCTCTTTTGCTGTGCCACGCCTTGTAAGAACACCCATAAGATATCTGAAAAGTCTTGACTCTTTTGCATCCCATACATATGCACCCCAATTCATTTTTGATTCAGCTACATTGATAAAATACACAGGCAGCTGAAATAATAAAAGTACAACCAAGCATATAGGGCTGTAATATATAAAAATTGCACAAACAGAAAACAGTCCAATCGCCGCACCAATAAGACTGAATATCCTTAGTACCGTTGCTGTAGTCTTGGACTCACTGTTAAGAGCTATTTCGTAATCACGATAATGACTTTCACTTTCAAAGTTTGATAATTTTTCGGTGTTTATTTTCTCGTAAATTTTTGATCGTAACTGTATGCCCATTTTCGAGGAATATTTTTCATCCGCGTTTGCTTTTAGCATGTTTGCAACAGATGACAATATATAGACACCACCTTGTACCATAAGTACAATTACAAAGTTTCTGAAAATATCGCCACCATCAATAACATTTTCAATTCCCTGTATGTAATACTTATACAGAACGGAATTTACAACAGGAACAGCACCGCTCAATATAATATCGAAAAGCAAAATTACAAAAATTAAAGAAAAACAATTTTTATAGCTTAATTTCAGCAACCAAAATAAAGACTTTATAAATTTTGAAAAGGATATTTTTATTTTTTCGTTTTTCATTTTCATTTCTCCGTTTCGACAAACATACTCGACTGAGTGCTGTAAAGTTCGCAATAAAGCCCCTTTAAATTCATAAGTTCATCATGTGTACCCTGTTCAGATATCATCTTATCGGCAACCACCATTATATAGTCAAGATCTTTCACATTTGAAAAACGATGCGAAACAACGATAGCCGTCTTATCCTTCATTATTTTCGAATAACTTTTTATAAGTTCATATTCTGCTCTCGGGTCAAGAGATGCAGTAGGCTCATCCATAATTATACACGGCGTATTCTTATAGAATGCTCTTGCCAATGCAACTCTTTGCCACTGCCCAATTGATAAGTCGGTACCTCCAAACTGCGGTCCAAGTATAGTATTTGTTTTTTCAGGTAGATGCTCAACAATTGATGAAAGACCTGCCTTGTCAATAGCTTCGCTTATTCCATCTGCATCATCCTTGTTTTCAAATGCAATATTTTCAGCAAGTGAAATATTGTAGCAGACAAAGTCTTGAAAAATCGCGGTAAACCGCTTTCTGATGTCCTCTTTCTTTAGCGATGATATCGGAACGCCATCAATATACACAGTTCCCGATGTTGGAGAATACATACCCATTATCAGCTTTATAATCGTCGTCTTTCCGCAACCGTTTTTTCCAACCAATGCCGTATGCTGACCTTGTGGGATAAAAAAAGAAACATCTTCAAGCACCATGTTATCTGATCCGGGATACGCAAACGAAACATTTTCGAATCTTATGCCTTTTTCGTTAAACTTAGGTTGTGCCTCGGTATTCGAACTTTTTTCAGAAACCTCGCTTTTATACAGCGTAAGAAAAGAAGCAATAAGCTTAGTGTTTCTCAAGTCTTTTTGGGCGTAAATCAGCTCCAATATAAAACCGCTAGCCGAATCCTGAAAATTAGATATAGCTCCGAATATTATAACTATCTCGCCTACCGTTGACACGCCGCTTGTGTTCTGCTTTATTGTAACTACATAAAATGCGATCAAGACAGCAGTATTTATAACAGACATAAGTATTTGTAATATTTCTGTTTTATAAAACCTTTTTTCGTTCTTTTTAAACAGATTTTCCACTTCTCTTTTTCTTTTTTTCATAAAGAAAGGAAAAGCTCCAAAAATTCGTATTTCTTTAGCAAATATTCTTGAAGAGAGTACATCGTCCCAATATGCCAGTCTCCTCTTTTCAGGCGTTTCTGAAATGGCAACGCTCCAGTTTGCTATCTCATACTTATTGCGAACTATATACTGCAATATACTGATTATAATAATTGCTATCAGAAAATATGCATTTATATTGAACAGAACATAGCCAACAGATACCAGTGTAACTGCGTCTCCTATAAGCAAAATGATCCATTCGTATGTACTCTCAATTGCCATGATATTGTTTGATGCATTTTTGTATTGGTCGTAAAAAGCTGATGATTCAAAAAGATCAACCGGACACTTTGATACAACTCTTGTCAACTTTTCTTGATTTACAATGCGTATTTTTCTTCCGGCAAGCTCCATCAAATTTTGCTTAAAAGAAGTTGTAAAAACATTTAAGATGAATAAAGTCAATTGGAGGGCAAGTATAGGTAAAAAAGTATTCAGCCATTCGCTCGTATATCCTACAGAAAAAACAGCATATATTTTGTCTACTAAGATTTGCGTCAACTTTAATTGCACCGCCGGTGTCAAGCCTTTTATAATTATACAAACTGTAGCTAGGCTTAAATACCAAGGAGCTATTTTAAGAGATGATACAAGCAATGATGCTACAGACACTTTTGATTTTATATTTTTCATTTTATCACCATTTTTCAAATTTAAAATTGCAATTTCCATCAGAAAATATAACACATGCCATCAACCATTGCTTTCTCATCACTTGGACATTCAAGCACACCTTGATCTATCAAATGTTTGCACACATCGAAAATAAACATTGACAACACCCTGTTTATATAATAATTTGAAAATCCTTCAATATATGTGCTAAGATGTTCTGGCACTATTGCTTCCAGATATGAAACAACATTTCTCTGAAACAAACGGTACTGTTCTTTTGAAACTTCTCTGAAACTCTCGTCTTTTATATAAAATTTTTCCATGAAATCATTAAAAGACTTTTTATCAAAGCATGGAAAGTTCAAAATATAAC
>ERZ835980.3451-NODE-3451-length-12242-cov-4.992861_pt1 | contig 12242 bp, 8 predicted proteins | sample MGYA00519943_ERZ835980 | MGnify/ENA primary metagenome ERZ835980 (study PRJEB31850, sample SAMEA3708791) | human gut metagenome | biome: human gut; feature: human-associated habitat; material: faeces | place: China | collected 2014 ... | reverse complement strand
ACCACACCAGCGTGCGCGCTGGTTCGCAATGACAGAGCGTTTTCTAACAGCCCCCGGCAAGGAGGCCGTTCCATGAAAATTCTGATTATTGAAGACGAAAAGCTTCTGGCGGATTCCCTGAAAACCCTTTTGGAGAAGAAGGGCTTTGCGGTGGAGTGCGTCTATGACGGGGAGGCCGGGGCGGAATACGCGGAGACCGGGGTCTATGATCTGTTGATCCTGGATGTGATGATGCCCAAAATGAACGGCTACCAGGTGGCCCGGGCCGTGCGGGCCAAGCGGTGCGGGACGCCTATCCTCATGCTCACCGCCAGGTCCGGCCTGGAGGACCGGATCGAGGGCCTCAATGCCGGGGCGGACTACTATCTGACCAAGCCCTTCGACAGCCGGGAGCTGGTGGCCTGCATCAATGCCCTGCTGCGCCGCCAGGGCGGCCAGGTGGACGAGCTGACCCTGGGCAATACCGCTCTGGACCTGGGCTCCTGCACCCTGCTCTGCGGCAGCCGTTCCGTCCGGCTGTCCGCCAAGGAATTTGACGTGATGCGCTGCCTCTTCCAGGCCAAGGGCAGCATCCTGTCCAAAGAGGCCCTGCTTGCCCGGGTCTGGGGCTTTGACTCCGAAGCGGTGGAGAACAATGTGGAGGTCTATATCGGCTTTCTGCGGAAAAAGCTGAATTCCATCGGCTCCAATGTGACCATCGCCGCCGTCCGGCGTATGGGTTACCGGCTGGAGGTGCAGGAAGGATGCTGAAAAAGCTTCGCATTCGGTTCGTATGCGTTATTTTGGCCATCGTCACGGTCATGCTCTGCTCGATTTTTGGCCTTCTGTACCACTCCACGGCCCAGAATCTGGAGGAGGAGAGCCTTTCCATGATGCGCACGGTGGCCGCAAACCCCTTCCAGCTGGGCCGGCCCAATTCCGGTGGAACGGGGGTGCATCTGCCCTATTTCCTGCTGAAGATCAGTGCAACGGGGGAGCTGACCGCCGTGGTGGGGGGCTACTATGACCTGTCCGATCAAGTGTTCCTCACCGCCCTTATGGAGGCGGCCACGGCCAAATCCGGGGATACGGGGGTCATTCCGGAGTACAATCTTCGCTTTTTGAAGGTCCGCTCCCCCCTGTCCGAGACCATCGTCTTTGCGGATATGTCCAGTGAAAAAGCGACGCTTTTGGGCCTTGCCAGGACCTGTGCCGCCCTGGGGGTGCTGTGTTTGGGGGTATTCCTGGGCATTGCGGTGCTGCTGGCAAGGTGGATGGTCCGCCCGGTGGAGAAGGCCTGGGACCAGCAGCGGCAGTTTGTAGCCGACGCCTCCCACGAGCTGAAAACACCCCTCACCGTCATCATGACCAACGCAGAGCTTTTGCAGATGTCCGACGGGGAGAATCAGAGCCGCTGTGTGGACAGCATCCTTACCATGTCCCACCAGATGAAAAGCCTGGTGGAGCACCTGCTGGAGTTGGCCCGATCCGACAACGGCCAGGCGAAAATGGTCTTTGAGCAGGTGGATCTCTCGGCGCTGACCGAGGATGCGCTGCTGCCCTTTGAGGCTGTGTTTTTTGAGGCGGGGCTTACGCTGGAATCCGCCGTCACCCCGGGCATTACCCTCACCGGCAGCCGCCAGCACCTGGGACAGCTGGTGGACATTCTGCTGGACAATGCCAAAAAATACGCCCAGGGAGGTACGGTCCGGCTCACCCTGGAAAGGCAGAACCGGCACCACTGCCGCCTGAGCGTATCCAATAACGCGGAGCCCATGGACAAGGCGGCGCTGAAAAACATTTTCAAGCGCTTCTACCGCATGGATGCCGCCCGCAGCCGGGACGGCAGCTTTGGTCTGGGGCTCTCCATCGCCGAAAACATCGTCATTGCCCACGGCGGAAAAATCTGGGCCGACTACGCAGATGGCCGCATTACCTTCACGGCGGAATTGCCGGTGAAAGAATAAAAGAGACCGAAACAAACGGGCAGGCCCTTCCCGGGATGGGAAGAGCCTGCTCAATGCATATTCTTTTACGCTTTTTCCTTCTTCCGGAACGGCCGTTTGGCCCACACACCCCTGCACCAGGCGGCGAAGCGGCGGCGGGTCTGCTCGCACCAGTCGAAAATGCGCTGGATGGCGAGGAACACCGTGGGGGTCATTACCAGCAGGGTAAACATGACCAGCCGCACTTCGTCCGTCCAGGTCCGCAGATCCAGGATATCTCCCAGCAGCGTAAAGCACAGGACGATGCCGGCCGCCATGGCCCACCACAGCAGCCGCCGGAACCAGTTGAAGGGCTTGCAGATCTGATACAGCACCAGCAGACCCACGAAGGACAGGATCGCCGCACAGATGGTGGACACCTCGTCCTGGGGCAGGGCAAAGACCACCATGAACAGCTGACACAGCAGCACCACGAACACATTGGTCAGGCCCCCCGGGAAGGCCCGCCGCAATACCTCCGGCAGGAACCGGCCCTTGACCCGGTCATACCGGGGCTCAAAGGTCAGGATAAAGGAGGGCACGCCAATGGTCATGGCGGAGATGACGGACAGATGGATGGGCTCCAGGGGATAGGGCATTACCGTAAACAGGCTGATAATGGATAAGAACAGGGAGAATATGTTTTTCACCAAGAACAGGGAAGCTGCCCGCTGGATATTGTTGATGACCCGGCGGCCCTCGTTGACCACGCTGGGCATGGCGGAGAAATCCGAGTCCAGCAGCACCAGGCTTGCCAGCTGACTGGCCGCCTCGGCCCCGCTGGCCATGGCTATGGCACAGTCCGCCTGCTTCATGGCAAGCAAATCATTCACGCCGTCGCCGGTCATGGCTACGGTGTGTTTTTTCTTTTGCAGGGCCTCGATCAGTGCCTTCTTCTGCTGAGGCGTTACCCGGCCGAATACGGTGTATTCGTCGGCGGCCTTCCGCAGCTGCTCCGGGGTCTCCAGGGTGGAGGCGTCCACGTACTTATCACTGTTGGGAATTTCTGCCTGCTGGGCGATCATGCTCACCGTGGCGGGATTGTCGCCGGAGATCACCTTGACGGTGACTCCCTGCTGGGCAAAGTAGGCGAAGGTCTCCTTGGCGTTGGGCCGCAGCTTGCCCGTGAGCAGGGCCAGGGCAAGGGGCTTCAGTTTTTCGGGGTCCAGCTTTCCGGGGGCCAGAGGGCCGTCGTATTGGGCCAGCAGCAGCACCCGGTAGCCCTTGGCTGCCCAGTCGCCGATATTCCATTTGTCTTCCCGATCCCCCAGCAGAAATTCCGGTGCGCCGAATACATAGCTGCCGCTGTTTTCAAATTCACAGCCGCTCCACTTGTATTCCGAGGAGAAGGGCACCCGGTTGGTGCATTTCAGGTCGCTTTCCCCGGAGAACAGCTCTTGCATGGCTTTGGCCGTGGCGTTGTCCGGCTCGCCGGTGCCGTACATAGCAGTCAGGATGTCCTCCAGCTGCTCCGGCAGCAGGTCCGACAGGGGCAGAACGTTCTCCACCTCCATGTCCGGCTCGGTGATGGTGCCGGTCTTGTCCACGCAGAGCATATCCACCCGGGCCAGAGCCTCGATGCTGTTCATATCCTGCACCAGCACCCGGCTCTTGCTGAGCTTCTGGGCGGAGACCGCCAGGGCCACGCTGGTCAGCAGGTACAGTCCCTCGGGGATCATGCCAATGAGGGCCGCAACGGTGCCCTCGGTGCTCTCCCGCAGAGGCAGCTGCAAAACCACATATTCCTGCCGGAACAGGATAATGCCCACGGGCACCAGGACAATGCCCAGAAAGACGATCAGCCGGTCCAGGGACCGCATCATCTCGGATTTTTTGTTTTTGGGGTTGTACTTGGCCTCCCGGGCCAGGGCCGCCGCACCGCAGTTTTCGCCCACTGCCGTCAGCAGCACCCGGCCCCGGCCTGCCAGAACCACGCTGCCGGAATGGACCAGATCTCCGGGCTGCTTTTCTACGCTGTCCTCTTCGCCGGTGAGCAGGGATTCGTCTACGTACAGTGTGCCGGATTGGAGAATGCCGTCACCGCAGATCTGGTCACCCTGGCCGAACTCCGCCAGGTCGTCCCGGACGATGTTCTCCGGGGGCACCTCCTGGACCTGCCCGTCCCGCACGACCTTCACAGGCCGCCGGGCCACCAGGGACAGCTTGTCCACTGCCCGTTTGGCGCGGATTTCCTGGAAAATGCCGATGACCGTATTGATCACCACCACACCCAGGAAGCCCATGTTCATAACCGTGGATTTTCCCACGATCAGCAGCACGGCCAATACAATGAACACCAGATTGAAAAATGTCAGGCTGTGCCGCAGAATGATTTCCTTTTCGCTGCGGCCGGAATCCGCCGGAAGCCCCGCACCCAGACCAGCTTCCAGATGCTCCTGGACCTGCTGGGCGGTCAGCCCGGTTTCCGGGGTGATAAGCGCGTTCTCTTCATCCATGGCGCTGGCTCCTTACGCTTCGAATTCCGGCAGGCCTGCTGCCCGCCGCCAGAGGATCAGAAGGCTGCCATGGGCCACACTGACCCGGGCGGCCGAATCCGTAAAATGATTGCTGACCCCCAGGGGAAAGCCGCTGGTCAGCGTTCCGTTCTTTAAGGAATAGTACAGCCCTTCTATATTCACGCCCTGGGCATCCGGCCCCATGCAGAACACGGAGATGTCCCCCTGCTTTCCGCCAGGAAAGCGCAGCGCACCGTTTCGGATCACCGTGGCACAAAAATCCCTCCCGATGAGGATGCCCCGGGCATCCCGGTCCGCCAGGTATTGCAGGGCCTGATAGTTGGCCACCGTGTGGTCCAGCCGCACCCCGTCCAGGCCGCCGTAGAGCAAAAAGCGGTCATAGCCCTTGGACAGCCCCAGCTTCACGGCCAGCATGGAGTCCGTGTCGTCCTTTTCCACCGGGAAGACCTCTGCCCCCGTGGGGATATAGTTCAGGGAATCAAAGTCCCCGATGATGGCATTGGGCGTCACACCCAGGCTTTCCATATGCTTCAAGCCGCCGTCGGCGGCAATGAGATAGTCTTTCTCCGTCAGCGGTACCGCCAGACCGTCAAACCCCGCCGCACAGAAGATCACACATTCCTTCACAAAGGCCACTCCTTCCCATACTCTCTATAAGTTTACCATATTTTCCCGGAAAGAAAAACAGTCAAAATGTAAAAATTGCGGGAAATTGCCGTTACAGGATCCCCTTGTCCACTGTTTTCTCTGCGAACACCAGGTTCACCGCCGTCCCCAGGGCGGCACAAAGGGCGCCGAGCATCAGCATGGCGTTCACGCCCAGGGTGTCGATGAGGCGGCCGCCCAGGGGGGCGGCAAGGACGTTGGCCAGGGTATAGGCGGCGGTGAAATAGGCCTGCCCCTTCACCGCGTCCTGGGGTTCCATGATTGCATTTACATAATATACAGATGCAATGGCGATCAGCGCCCAGGCGCCAATCTGGGTGGCCTGGAAGATGTAATATACCGTCACATTGGGGGCCAGCCAGGAGCCGGCGGCCTTCAGCAGGAAGAAGAAGCCCGTGACCTTGATGTAGAAGCTGCTGCTCCTTTTGCGCAGCATGTGGGTAAAGAGGAGCATGGTGGGAATTTCCGACAGGGCTGCAATGGCCATGGAAAGGCCCATGTGGCTGCTGTCCCCGCCCTTGGTGCGGATGATCTGGAGGGTGAAGCTGTTCAAAAAGACATGGCTGATGTAGAGCAGGATGCAGCCTGCAAGCACTCCGGTGAACCGCGGATATTTCCGGAAGAAGGCCAGGCCGTCTGCGCCCTTGGCCTCGCTGCCGCTTCGGGGTGCCCGCTGGGCGGGGTAAAGCACCAGGGAGAGAATGAACACCCCGGTGAGCAGCACGATGGCCCAGGGCACCGGCCGCCCGCCCTGGGCTGCCGTCATGCGGCCCAGCACCAGGCATACCAGAGCGTAGGTCACGGAGCTGACACTTTTGGACACACCGTAGTTGAGCTTACAGCCGCAATTGATGCTGGTGACCCCCAGGCCGTTGACCAGAGGGGTCTGCAATTGCAGCAGGGAAAGGCAGCCGCCGTAGAATAAAAGGGAGGCAACCTTATTTTTGTGGAAAACCAGCAGCCCCAGCGCCGAAAGCATCCAAAGGGCGGCTATGGCCAGATTGATGGCCTTCAGATTGGGGCTGGTCTCCCGGTCTGCATAGCTTGCGGCCAATGGCTGCAAAAGGGCAGACAAAAGCCCCGCCAGGGCGATGAGAACGCCAATGGCCCCGCTGGAAAAGCCCATTTCCAGCAGATACAGGTTTACATAGGCGGCAATGGCCGCATAAGACGCCCAGTAAGCGCCGTGGATCAGCCCGTACCGGGCGGTCAGATGATCTGTCATGAGACATAAGGCTCCTCTTTCTTGAATACGCTTATCATAGCACATAGAAAAAATTTTGCAATTTCTAAATTTTCCTCAAAAACGTGGAAAAACAGATTTTCGAACATGAAGGGGCCCGATTTTGGGCACATCCGTTGAAAATGAACAAAAACCCCCCTGGGGGGATAGGGAATCCCATGTGAAATGTGGCGGATTCGCCGATTGACAATCTTGTTTTCTATTGGTAGAATATTATCGATACAGTATGGGTTCGGCAATACCAGTGTATCAACAGGAAAGAATTACTTAATTAGGAGGAAATCACATTGAAGGATTGGGCATATCTGACCACTGTCGAAGAGATGGAAGCGGCCACCGATTCTCTGCTGGAAAACGGCAAGAAGGTCGGCGCTGATTCCTGGCAGCAGCGTGTCAAAAACCAGACCCCCCACTGCGGCTTCGGCGAGAAGGGTACCTGCTGCCGTATCTGCTCCATGGGCCCCTGCCGCATCACTCCCAAGGCTCCCCGCGGTATCTGCGGCTGCGATGTTCACGGCATTGTCGGCCGTAACTTCCTGCGCTTTACTGCCGGTGGCTCTGCCACCCACTCCGACCATGGCCGTGAGATCATGCATACCCTGCACCAGGCCAAGGAAGGCGGCAACTACCAGGTCAAGGATCCTGAGAAGCTGATCCGCATCGCCAAGGAATGGGGCGTGGAGACCGAGGGCAAGGACATCTACGATCTGGCTCACGAAATGGCTGAGATCGGCCTGATGGAATACGGCAAGCCCTTCGGCGTCCAGAAGTTCCTGAAGCGTGCTCCCGAGCATACCCAGCAGCTGTGGCATGAGGCCGGCATCGAGCCCCGGGCTATTGACCGGGAAGTTGCCACCGCTCTGCATATGACCCACATGGGCAACAGCTCCCTGCCGGAGGCTCTGGTTCGCCAGGCACTGCGCTGCGGCCTGTCTGACGGCTGGGGCGGCTCCATGATGGGCACCGAGTTCTCCGACGTTCTGTTCGGCACTCCCAAGCCCGTGGACTCCACTGCCAACATCGGCGTTATGGAGAAGGACAATGTCAACATCGTTGTTCACGGCCACGATCCCTCCCTGTCTGAAATGATCGTTTACTACGCCAACGATCCTGAGATGATCGCTCTGGCCAAGAGCGTTGGCGCCAAGGGCATCACCATTTCCGGCGTGTGCTGCACCGCCAACGAAGTGGCCATGCGTCACGGCATCCCCATGGCCGGTAACTTCCTGAGCCAGGAGAACGTGGTTCTCACCGGCGCCTGCGAAGCCATTGTTGTAGACGTGCAGTGCATCTTCCCCGCACTGGGACCCCTCTCCAAGTGCTTCCACACCAAGTTCATCACCACCTCTCCCATCTGCCGGATGCCCGACTCCGAGTTCATCCAGTTCTCTGCCGAGAACGCCGGTGACAACGCCAAGGCGATCGTCAAGATGGCCATTGAGAACTTCAAGAACCGGAAGCCCGAGCTGGTGAACATCCCCAACCAGGTCCAGAAGACCCGCGTGGGCTACTCCCTGGAGGCCATCAAGAAGGTCCTGGACGGCGTTGCCAACTCCCAGGTTGACGAGTTCGGCACCACCAAGCCCCTGCTGGAGTGCATCACCTCCGGTGTTCTCCGCGGTGCTGTGGCTCTGGTCGGCTGCAACAACCCCAAGGTCCGTCCTGACACTGCGCACATCGAGCTCATGAAGAAGATGCTGGAGAACGACATCATCTGCATCGTTTCCGGCTGCTCCGCTCAGGCTGCCGCCAAGGCCGGCCTCATGGATCCCGTACAGGCCAAGGAATACTGCGGCGCAGGTCTGAAGCGTGTTTGTGAGTTGGCTGACATTCCTCCCGTTCTGCACATGGGCTCCTGCGTGGACATCACCCGTATGCTGATCCTGGCCTCTGAGCTGGCCAAGGACTCCGGCCTGAACATTTCTCAGCTGCCTGTTGTGGGCTGCGCTCCCGAATGGATGTCTGAGAAGGCCGTTTCCATCGGAAACTACGTTGTTTCCACCGGCCTGGATACCTACCTGGGCGTGGATCCCTACGTTTCCGGTTCCTCCGAGATCTGTGACCTGCTCTGCGGCGAAGACGGCATCAACAAGTGGGTTGAGGCCAAGTACATCGTGGAGAAGGACATCGACAAGATGGGCGACATGATGATTGCCCGCATCGAAGAGAAGCGCGCTGCTCTGGGCATCTAACATATGAAACTAGCTATCACCGGCAAGGGCGGTGTCGGAAAAACCACCCTTGCCTCCACCCTGGCCCGGCTCTATGCCGACGAAGGACGCACTGTCCTTGCCGCCGACGTAGACCCGGATGCCAACCTGGGACTGGCCTTAGGCCTGAGCCAGGAGGAAGTGGATTCCATTGTCCCCATCAGCAAAATGCGCACCCTGGTGGAAGAGCGCACCGGAGCTACCGATGCCAACCGGTTCTATAAGCTGAACCCCTACGTGGCCGACATCCCCGAGAAGTATTCCAAGGACATCAACGGCGTGAAGCTGCTGGTCATGGGTACGGTGGATGTGGGCGGCTCCGGCTGTGTATGCCCGGAGCATGTGATGCTCAAATCCATCCTGGCCGCCCTGACCTTCCGCAAGGACGATGTGGTCATTATGGATATGGAGGCCGGTTTGGAGCACCTGGGCCGGGGCACCGCTTCCAATATGGACCAGTTTATCGTGGTCATTGAGCCGGGTGCCCGCAGTGTCCAGACCTACCGCAATGTGAAGCGGCTGGCCAAGGACCTGGGGGTCAAGCAGGTTCGTGTGGTGGCCAATAAGGTCCGGGACGAAAGTGATGAGGCTTTTGTCCGTGAGACCATCCCGGCAGAGGATCTGCTGGGCTGCATTCACTATAACCCGGATGTTATCAACGCGGACCGTCAGGGCAAATCCCCCTACGATTTTAGCCCCCAGGCCATTGATGAGATCCGCCAAATCAAAGCGATTCTGGATCGTGAAGAAAATTAGGAGGAAATACCGTGACTTTATTTGAAAGAGTTTTCGGCGGCAACGACGCTGTCTACGGCCTGACCGAGGCAGCTGTCAACAATGCCATCGCACAGTACGGTGAGGGCCAGGCCGTGTCCTTCCCCGGCACCGCTTATTCCCTGCCCTGCTACTACGGCGTCACCGGCGTCAAGGTTGAGACCCTGGGTCAGCTGAAGGAAGCCCTGGGCGTTGTCAAGGGCCTGATGACCCGCAACAACCGCCTGAACGATGCCTTCATGTCCGGCGTTGCCACCGCTCTGTGCGCAGAATTCATCGAGGTTCTGAAGTACATCGGCAATGACGCTCCCTACGAGGCTCCCTGCTACGGCCATCTGCCCGATGCCGTTGTCCGTTCTCTGGGTGTTCCCCTGGTTACCGGCGACATCCCCGGTGTTCCCGTTATCCTGGGCACCGCTCCTACCGCTGACGAGGCCGTTGCTCTGGTCAAGAGCTATCAGAGCCAGGGCATGCTGGTCACTCTGGTGGGCGGCATCATCGATCAGCTCCAGGAGAAGGAGTACAAGACCGGCGACAACGTCCGCGTCATCCCCCTGGGCAAGGATGTCACCTCCGTCATCCATGTTGTCTCCGTGGCCGTCCGTGCCGCTCTGATCTTCGGCAACATCCAGCCCGGTGACGCTGCCGGTCTGATGAAGTACACCATGGAGCGTGTGCCCGCTTTCGTCAACGCCTTCGCTCCTCTGGACGATGTGATCGTTGCCTGCGGCGCCGGCGCCATTGCTCTGGGCTTCCCCGTTATCACCAACGAGCAGGAGAACATCTTCCGTGTTCCCAAGAGCCTGATCGTGCAGCCCGATGTTGAGAAGTTCAACGCCACCTCTCTGGAGGCCCGGGACATCAAGATCAAGATCACCAATATCGATATCCCCGTTTCCTTCGCTTCCGCTTTCGAGGGCGAGATCATCCGCCGTCCCGATATGCAGGTGGAGGTTGACGGCTCCCGTGTGGACTGCTTCGAGCTGGTGCACACCAAGGAAGCCGCCGAGATCGAGGACCACAAGATCACCGTCATCGGACCGGAAATCGACGAGATCCCCGTGGGCTCCAAGATCTCCATGTCCTACACCGTGGACGTGGCCGGTAAGGCCATGCAGCCCGACTTCGAGTCCGTTATGGAGCGGAAGTTCCACTCCTATCTGAACTGCATCGAGGGCGTGATGCACACCGGTCAGCGTGACATGATCCGTATCCGTATCAGCAAGGCCGACTTTGAGGCTGGCTTCAAGTTCCGTCACATCGGCGAGGTGCTGTACGCCAAGGTCAAGAGCGAGTTCGAGGCCGTTGTGGACAAGTGCCAGGTCACCATCGTTGTGGACGCCGAGAAGAACAAGGAGCTGCGCGCTGCCGCCAACGCCGTGTTCAACAAGCGTGACGACCGCCTGAAGTCCATGACTGACGAGTCCGTGCCCGTATACTACACCTGCATCATGTGTCAGGCCTTCTCCCCCAGCCATGTATGTATCGTTACCCCTGAGCGTCTGGGCCTGTGCGGTGCCGTGTCCTGGCTGGATGCCAAGGCCACCAATGAGCTGGATCCCACCGGTCCTTGCCAGATCGTTCCCAAGGAGCACTGCATCGACGAGAAGCTGGGCCGCTACGAAGACGTGGACGAGGCCGTTGCCAAGTACTCTCACGGTGCTCTGGAGCACGTGACCCTGTACTCCCTGTTCCAGGATCCCATGACCTCCTGCGGCTGCTTCGAGTGTATCTGCGGCGTGGAGCCTGTCTCCATGGGTGTTGTCATCACCTGCCGTGAGCACGCCGGCATGACCCCCCTGGGCATGACCTTCTCCGAGATGGCCTCCATGACCGGCGGCGGCGTTCAGACCCCCGGCTTCATGGGCCACGGCAAGCAGTTCATCTCCTCCAAGAAGTTTATCGCAGCCGAAGGCGGCCCCGGCCGTATCGTCTGGATGCCCAAGGAGCTGAAGGATGATGTAGCAGAGCGGCTGAACAAGACCGCCAAGGAGCTGTATGGCATCGACAATTTCACCGATATGGTTGCCGACGAGACCATCACCACCGACGGCGAGGAGTTGCTGAACTGGCTGACTGAGAAGGGTCACCCCGTCCTGGGTCTCGAGCCCCTGATGTAAGGCGGCAGTGCCGCCGGACAATGGCGCACGGAGCCTGTACCAATACGTTGGTTCCCTAACCCGCCCGGTGACGATACCTGGTGGAAACCATGAAATTTGCACCAGCCCTGTAGGGGCGGATATCATCCGCCCGTAACCTCGGATGCCGATAGCACCCCGATGAATGGAACCAGCGATAGACTAGCACCCCTTGGCTTCCCCCGGGGGGAAGCTGTCGCTTTCAGCGGCTTTTCGGAACCGATGAAAGTGACTGATGGGGTGGCGACAGCTGAAATTTTGCACCGCATTCGGATGAACGCTTCACCCGGTATCATTCAACCGACCTGTACCGATGCGCTTCGCGAACAGGCGGATAATATCCGCCCCTACAGTCCGGGTGGGAAGCCGGTGCCATTCATCGTACCGGTTCTATCTCCAGTCTGCACCGCCCCTACAAGGCGCTCACAAATTTTCCCCCAATACAAAACAGAAATTTGAAAGGAGAACCCATCCCTATGAATCGTGCCGAAGCCAAACAGAAAGCCCAGGCGCTGGTGGCGCAGATGGACGTGCTGGAAGCCGCCGCCCAACTAAGCTATGATGCCCCCGCCCTCGACCGTCTGCACATTCCCGAATACAACTGGTGGAACGAAGCCCTCCATGGTGTGGCTCGCGCCGGTGTAGCCACCTCTTTCCCCCAGGCCATTGCCATGGCTGCCTCCTTTGACCAAGACGAAGTGCAGCATCTGGGCGAGATTGCCTCCACCGAAGGCCGCGCCAAGTATAATGCCCTCTCCCAAAAGGGCGAC
>ERZ835980.3447-NODE-3447-length-12270-cov-2.759722_pt1 | contig 12270 bp, 8 predicted proteins | sample MGYA00519943_ERZ835980 | MGnify/ENA primary metagenome ERZ835980 (study PRJEB31850, sample SAMEA3708791) | human gut metagenome | biome: human gut; feature: human-associated habitat; material: faeces | place: China | collected 2014 ... | reverse complement strand
GAATCCCAGAATTATATCAATATGCGCAGCCCCCTCACGATGGCGCTTGGCAAGGATATTGCCGGCACGGCGCAGGTCGCTGACCTGTGCAAAATGCCGCACCTGCTGATTGCAGGCTCTACCGGCAGCGGTAAATCTGTCTGTGTCAACTCTATCATCATCAGCTTCCTGTTCCGCTCCGGCCCGGAGGATGTCAAGCTCATCCTCATCGACCCGAAGGTCGTTGAGCTTGCGGAGTACAACGGCATCCCGCATCTTTTGATGCCCGTTGTGACCGAGCCGCGCAAGGCAGCCGGTGCGCTGGGTGCAAGCGTAGCTGAAATGGAGCGCCGCTACAAGCTTTTTGCCGAGAACAATGTCCGTGAGATCAAGGCCTACAACAAGCTGGCCGCCCAGACGGGCATGGAGCATCTGCCCTATATCGCCATCGTCATTGACGAGCTGGCGGATCTGATGATGGTTGCCGGCAAGGAGGTCGAGGATTATATCTGCCGCATTGCGCAGAAGGCCCGTGCCGCCGGTATCCACCTGATCGTTGCGACCCAGCGCCCCAGTGTCGATGTCATCACCGGCCTTATCAAGGCCAACATCCCCAGCCGTATTGCGTTTGCTGTTTCCAGCCAGATCGACAGCCGTACCATTCTGGACTCCGGCGGTGCCGAAAAGCTGCTGGGCAACGGTGACATGCTCTTCCTGCCGGTCGGCGCATCGAAGCCGGTCCGCGTGCAGGGCACCTTTGTCACTGATGAGGAGATCGGTGCTGTGCTGAGCTTTATCAAGTCCACCTCCACCGCACAGTACGATGAGGAAATGATAGCCGAGATGGAGCGCCGTGCCGTTGCCGAAAAAGGCAGCAAGCGAGGCGGGGACGATGACGGCGAGGCAGGCGGCGCACTGGATGCCATGTTTGAGCAGGCTGTTGAGTGCGTCATCGAGGCCGGACAGGCCAGCACCAGCCTTTTGCAGCGCCGCTGCAAGCTGGGCTACGCCCGCGCAGCCCGCATCATGGACCAGATGGAGCAGGAAAAGATCATCGGCCCCTATGAGGGTGCCAAGCCCCGTGCCGTGCTGGTGACAAAAGCCCAGTGGGAGGAGCGCAAGCTCAACGGTCAGTATGATGAATAAGCAGAAGGGCTGTCGCATCGCAGCCGCTGTGCTGGCTGGGTTGCTGCTGCTTTTTGCCTTTGTCATTCAGCTGGCGGGCGGACGCGGCCCCCTGCCAGACTGGCAGCAGCTGCGCGCCGCGCTGGGCGTACCGCTCCGCACGGAGGAAAGCGCGCCAAAGCCTGCACCCGGCAGCACCGCCGTGTATGTGCTGGATGTCGGGCAGGGGGACGCTGTTTTGATTTGTCAGGACGGTGCGTACTGCCTGATCGACACCGGCCCCGCCGAGGCCGAGGATGCACTGCTCTACGACCTGCATGCACTCGATGTCGAATCGCTGGACTATCTGGTGCTCACGCATCCCCATGCCGACCATACCGGCAATGCCCGGGCGCTGCTTTCCGATTTCCCGGTCAAACAGCTTTTGCTGCCGCTGTGGGAGCCGGGTGCCGATGATACCGCCGACTGGCCCCGACAGTTGGCTGAATCTGCCGCAGAAAACGGCACCGCGCTAACCACAGCGGAGGCCGGGGATCGCTACCCGCTGGGCGGCGGCACACTCATGATTCTACAGGGCGGCAGCGGAGATGCCGCAAGCGTCAACGATATTTCGCTCTGTACGATGTTCACGGCCGGAGACTTCCGCTTTCTCGACACCGGCGATGCCGAGGAAGCCGCCGAGCAGCGGCTTCTGGATACCTACGGTTCTGCCCTGCATGCCGTGCTTTACAAGGCAGGGCATCACGGGTCGTATACCTCCAACAGTGCAGCCTTTTTGCAGGCTGTCAGGCCTGCCGCCGTGGCCGTCAGCTGTGGGCTTGATAATGATTACGGCCACCCCCACCGCGCCGCACTTGAAAATTTTGCAGCCGCCGGGGCCGAGGTGTACCGCACCGATCTGGAGGGCAGCCTCACCTTTCTATGGCAGAATAACACGCTCAGCGTGGAGACCACCGCAGATGCCTGCGCTCCTGCGGCGTAATAACAAGGAGTAACAAATGACGATCACCGAACAATTCAAAGCCAAACGCTGTGTTTTCTCGATCGAATGCTTTCCGCCGAGACAGACCACCCAGATGGACAAGCTGAAAACCACCCTGCAGCAGATGCAGACGCTCAACCCCGGGTTCATCAGCGTCACCTTCGGCGCGGGCGGCTCTGCCGGCGGCGTTTCCACTGCCGAGGTTGCCGACTATATCCAGAACGAGCTGCAGATTCCCACGCTTGCGCATCTGATCTGCATGGGCAACGACCAGATCCGCGCGGCTGAGATTCTCGACCAGCTTGAGGCTGTCGGCGTCCGCGATGTGCTGGCCCTGCGGGGCGACCGCAGCCCCACCCGCCCCGAAAGTCCCGACTTCCGCCATGCGAGCGACCTGACTTCCTTCATCAAATGGAGGAAGCCTGATTTCTCGGTACACGGTGCCTGCTACCCGGAGGGACACCCCGAGGCCGACACTCTGCTGCACGATGTTGAGAATCTGCGGATCAAGCAGGCCGCCGGTGCCGAGCATCTTGTGACCCAGCTTTTCTTTGACAACATGCATTTCTATCGCTTCCTCAATCTGGCGCGCCGCGCCGGCATCACGCTGCCTGTTTCGGCCGGTGTTATGCCGATCGTCAAGCGCAGCCAGATCGAGCGCACGGTTTCGCTTTCCTCGGCCAGCCTGCCCTCGGAGTTTACCCGTATGATCTCCCGCTATCAGGACGATCCGGCCTCGCTGTATGATGCCGGCATCGACTATGCTGTCAAACAGCTGCGCGATCTGATCGAGGGCGGTGCCGACGGCATCCACCTGTATGCCATGAACGATGCCGCCGTGGCCGCCAAGGTCTACGACGGCATCCGGGATTTGCTGTAATGGAGCGCCGCAAGCCCGCCGCCATTGACCGCGCCACAGCGCTGCGCTATATGGGGGCCGCCGGTTGGACGCCGGACACTGCTACCGCAGCCCTGTTGGACAAGGCAGAGGAGCAGGTGCTGGCAGCGGCTGCTCCGCGCGCCGTTTACCGCCGCCTGCCGCTTGAGGACTGCGGCACAGATCTTACCCGCCATCTGCTCGGCTGTGGGGAGGTGCTGCTGCTGGCTGCGACCCTTGGGTCTGAGATCGACAAGCTGCTGCGCCGGATGGAGGTATCCGACATTGCGCTGGCAACCGCCGCCGATGCGCTGGCCTCCGTGCTGCTGGAGCAGGTCTGTGATGAGTTGGAAAGTGAGTTGCGCGCCGCTGTGCAGGCGCAGGGCGTTTTCATGACCGGACGCTATGCCCCCGGCTACGGCGATTGCCCGCTGGAACTGAACGATACCCTTTGCCTGACCGTGGACAGTGTGCGAGGCTGTGGTCTGGCTGTGACCCCCCAGCATCTGCTGACCCCACGCAAAAGCACCACTGCCATTTTAGGCATTGCCGATCACCCTGTGACCGGCACCCGTGCAGGTTGTGCGACCTGCCATCTACGGGATACCTGTTCGTTCCGCAAGCGCGGCACGACCTGTTTCAAACAAGATCGATAGGGGAGAATCGTATGCAGATCCGTGAAGTATTTGACCGTAAGCGCTTTGTCCTTCTGGACGGAGGCATGGGCACCCAGCTGCAGACCCGCGGCCTGCAGCCCGGGCAAAAGCCCGAGCTGGCCGCTCTGGAAATGCCGGATACTCTGACTGCCATCCACGCCGATTACGCCCGCGCCGGCGCGGACATTCTGCTGGCCAACACCTTTGGTGCCAACGCCAAAAAGCTTGCAGGCTGCCCCTGCACGGTCGAGCAGGTCGTTTCTGCCTCGATTGCCTGTGCGCGCAGCGCCGCCGCAGAAACCGGCGCGCTGGTAGCCTTGGACATTGGCCCTTTGGGCGAGCTGCTGGTTCCGGCCGGCACCCTCAGCTTTGAGGATGCCTACGCCGAGTTTGCGCAGGTCATCCGTGCCGGTGCAGCAGCCGGGGCGGATCTTGTCTTTCTGGAAACGATGACGGATCTGTATGAATTGAAGGCGGCCATTCTCGCCGCCAAGGAAAACTGCGCCCTGCCGGTCTTTACCTCAATGAGCTTTGAGAGCCGTGGCCGCACCTTTACCGGCTGCACGGTGGAAAGCTACGCCGTCACGGCAGCGGGTCTCGGCGCGGACGCCGTGGGCATCAACTGCTCGCTGGGTCCCAAGGAGATCCTGCCGTTTGCACAGCGGCTCTGCCGCAGCGTCCCCGCCGGTGTGCCGGTTTTTGTCAAGCCCAATGCCGGTCTGCCCAACCCGGACGGCAGCTACAACCTGAACGCCGAGGAATTTGCCGCCGAGATGAAAGCTTATGCCTCGATCGGCGTTTCGATGGTGGGCGGCTGCTGCGGCACAACGCCTGCCTTTATCGCCAAGCTGCAGCAGACCTTTGCCCCGCTGGTTCCTGCTGAAAAGATTCCTATCCGCCGCAGCTGTCTGTGTACGCCGGTTCGCTTTGTCGAGGTGGACGGTATCACCGTTGTGGGAGAGCGCATCAATCCCACCGGCAAAAAGCGTCTGCAGCAGGCTTTGCGAGACGGTGACAGCGCCTATCCCTGCGCACAGGCCGTAGCTCAGGCCGAGGCTGGTGCCCAGGTGCTGGATGTCAACGCCGGTCTGCCCGGTATTGACGAGGCCGCCACGCTGGAGCAGCTTGTCAAGGATTTGCAGGCTGTCACCGACCTGCCGCTGCAGCTCGACTCCTCGAATCCAGAGGCTCTGTCCCGTGCGCTGCGCATCTACAACGGCAAGCCCATCGTCAACTCGGTCAACGGCGAGCAGAAGACGCTGGACACCATCCTGCCCCTTTGCAAGAAATACGGCGCTGCCGTTGTCGGCCTGGCACTGGACGAGCATGGCATCCCGGCTGACGCCGAAGGGCGTTTTGCCATTGCAAAACGCATTGCCGCTGCCGCCAATGCGGCCGGTATCCCGAATGAGGATATTTACATTGATTGCCTGACGCTGACCGCCAGCGCCCAGCAGGAGGGTGCCGTCCAGACGCTGGAGGCGCTGACCCGCTGCAAAAAAGAGTTAGGTGTGCGCACGGTGCTGGGCGTTTCCAACATCAGCTTTGGTCTGCCGTGCCGTGGCTATCTGAACACCACCTTCCTGACAATGGCCATGTCGGCGGGGCTTGACCTTGCCATCATGAATCCTAACACGCCGGAGATGATGGCCGCCGTGCGCGCCTACCGGGTGCTGACAAGTCAGGACAAGCAAAGCTCCGACTATGTAGCCGCCTACGCCGATGTACAGATCCAGACCACCCAGACGAGCAAGTCCGCCGCCACCGTGGCCGAGGTCGGCGCGGCCGCCCCGGGTGGAGATGCACTGTTTGAGGCGGTGCGGCGCGGCTTAAAGGCCGAGGCCCGCGCGGCCGCAGACGCCGCCTTGACGATGCGGGAGCCGCTCGATGTCGTAAACACCTCGCTGATTCCCGCGTTGGACGCCGTGGGGGATGGCTTTGAAAAGGGAACTGTTTTCCTGCCGCAGCTGCTGCAGGCAGCCACCGCCGCCCAGGCTGCCTTTGAGTCCATCAAGGCGAAGATTGCCGCCTCCGGACAGGCGCAGGGCAGCAAGGGCAAGATCGTCATTGCCACCGTCAAGGGCGATGTACACGACATCGGCAAAAACATCGTCCGCGTTATTCTGGAAAACTACGGGTACGATGTGCTTGACCTTGGCCGCGATGTTGCCCCCGAGCGCGTGGTCGAGGCTGTGCGACAGACGGGTGCAAAGCTTGTAGGTCTGTCTGCCCTGATGACGACCACCGTCCCCAATATGCAGGCCACGATTGAGGCGCTGCACGCTGCCGGACTCGACTGTAAGGTCATGGTGGGCGGTGCTGTTCTTACACCGGACTACGCCCGCAACATCGGTGCCGATTACTACTGCAAGGACGCCAAGGCCAGCGCCGATCTGGCCAAACAGCTTTTGGGATAATGCCACCGCCGCGTTTCGCTGATGAAACGCGGTTTTTTCGCAATAAGTTGTAAAAAATGCAGGTATGCCCCCATACACCTTGCAGTTTCTGTAAAAATGCGGTATACTAGCTTTGTTTAGCGTTTTTGTACATTTTCCTTATTTTGTGTGGTTTACAGGAGTTTTCTTTTGAAACATGCTGCTAAGGTCGCCGCTTTTCTGGCGATTTTCGTCTTTTTAAATCTGATCCTCTGCTGCTTTATGCCGCCGGACAATGGATCCAGCCTTGCCATGTGGCGCAACTATTATCAAAAAACAGACATCGACTTGGCTGTTTTCGGCTCGTCCTTGGCTACTTGTGCCTTGCCAGAGGATGAACTTAGCCAGAACACAGGTCTATCCGTCTGTAGCCTTGCAACTAATATGCAATCCTGGGATATGACTGAGATTGCAGTCGATACGATATTGCAGGAGCATCATCCCAAAACCGCAATTTTGGTTATGGATTACTACAATATGGGAAGTGACCCCTATCCAAAGGCTCAATATGCTTTTCTGTACGGTAAACTGGAGACTGCACCTGTAGCGCAGATTCCCTCCGTATTACTGCACTACATGACAGGCAAAACAAACTTTTTCAAGGACACCTCACTTAACGCACTTATTCCTTGGCAAAGCGGCACTTGGCCTAAAGACTGGAAAGCGGCTATCACACAAGAGACAGCAAACATCAAAGAACGATTGCAGTCTAATTTTGCCGCCTCTTCTGTTGGCGAAATCGATGTATCCCATCGGCAGAATGCGCCAGATAAAACGATTGATTTCGATACCATTGGTGTTGAAAATACATGGAATTTTTCTGCGCATACATTTTTACAGAAAAGATATGACGAGCTTGCTGAAATCTGCGACCAATGTCGTATACATAATGTTGACTTGATTGTAATTTGTCCTCCGAAACCGGTACTGGATATTGTCAGTTATGAAAATTACTTTGAGACCTACCAGACCTTCTGCGATTTTTTTGCGGCGCACGGAGCGACCTATTATGATTTTAATCTTGCAAAAGATTCTTTATTTGAAAATAAAGAGCTTTCCTACTATAGTGATCATACTCACATGAACAAAACCGGCGGACGAGCCTTCTGCCAGTCGATGGCAAAGTTTCTGCAGCTGCGTCAGAGCGGCGCGGATGTCAATGCCCTATTTATAACTCCGCAGGAATATTTAGCCCGGGTAAATTATATCACGAATGTTTATTTTCTAATTGAATCGCATAGTGACAAATTTATTCTGCTCGCAAATTGCTACCACGGCCCCAGTGTACAGGCAGAGTATGAATACCTTGTCAAGGGTCCTAATGACACAGAATACCACACTTTTTCAAATTATACAGACCGTTCTTGGGCTGAATATCCTGTCACGGAGCACGGCACCTACACCTTCCGCGTTAATGCTCGTGTTGTAGGCTCTGATGTTCCTTTTGAACGCTACTATGAGCAGCAAGTTGATTATTAACAGAAAGAAAGGAAAACTGTGGAGATTTACTCATTTGCATTTGTCCTTCTCGTCACAGTCGGGCTGGTGCTGTATTACACCGTGCTGCGCCGCTGCCAGTGGCTTTGCCTGCTGGCGATCAGCCTTGTCTTTTTTGCGGCAAGTGGTTGGCAGGGAATTTTCTTTCTGCTTTTTACAGCACTGACAGTCTGGGGCGGCGGGCTGTGGCTTGCCCGTCTTGACGCCGACTGCGCCGCACGGCGCAAAGCGCCCGGCATCACAAAGGACGAAAAGAAAGCTGTCAAGACCAAGACACAGCGCCGCAAAAAGGGCGTTGTTGCGCTTGTGCTGGTCACAAATTTTTTAGTGCTGGGCTATTTTAAATATTGGTCATATTTTGCACGCCTGCTGTCCGGTGCGGTGGCAGCCACCGCACCCTCGGCGCTGGGGCTGGTCATGCCGCTCGGCATCAGCTTTTACACCTTTCAGGCGGTCGGTTATTTGATCGACTGCTTCCGCGGCCGCCACCCGGCTGAAAAGAACCCGGCTCGGTTTCTGCTGTTTATTTCGTTTTTTCCGCAGCTGATCCAAGGCCCCATCAACCGGTACGGAGCAATGGAGCCCCAACTGACCGCCGCGCATTCTTGGGAGTGGGAGCGCACCAAACGCGCCCTCTTTGTGATCCTGTTCGGTGCGATGAAAAAGTATGCCATTGCCAACCTGACTGCGCCTACGATTGCCGCGATCCTTGACCGGAACGATCCCACCCTCGCCGGGTCGATGGCACTGCTGGCGATCCTGCTCTATTCGCTGCAGCAGTATGCGGATTTTTCCGGCGGCATCGACATGGTGCTGGGTGTCGCGCAGCTGTTCGGCATTGAGATGATGCCCAACTTCCGTCAGCCGTATTTTTCCACCTCGCTGGGAGATTTCTGGCGGCGCTGGCATATCTCTCTCGGCGCATGGATGCGTGATTATCTGTTCTACCCGTTCGCGCTGACCAAGCCGATGCAGCGATTCGGCAAATGGGCCACCGGGCACTGGGGCAAGCACTTCGGCCGTGTTTTGCCGGCTGCAGTTGCCAACCTGCTGGTGTTCGCCGTAGTCGGCATCTGGCACGGTCCGCAGGCGCATTATCTTGTATGGGGCCTGTATAACGGTATGGTCATCGCCCTTGCCGATCTGCTCGAGCCTGCCTTCAAAAAAATGAACACTGCCCTGCATATCCCCACCGAGAGCCGTACATGGCATATCTTCCGCATCCTGCGGACCTTCGTGATCGTTAATATCGGCTGGTATTTTGATCGGGTGGGGCTTTCCCTCGGAGCCGCTTATCTGCGCAACACCTTTGTGAGCTTCCGCCCCGAGGCGCTGACTGCTGAGGCTCCCGCCGCCTTTGCCGCTGTCACGGGGCCGGCGTGGGGCATCGTTGCCATCAGCACTGTGCTGGTCTTTGTTCACAGCCTGATTGCAGAGCTGGGCCACGAGCCGTATACAGAGGTTCAGCGGCTGCCGCTTGCCCTGCGCTGGGGTCTTTTCTACCTTGTAATGTTTCTGGTCACCCTCAGCTTCATCTGCGTGACCGAGACCTCCGGTTTCCTTTACGCAAACTTCTAAGAAAAGAGATTTTATATGCAGACCAATATTCTGGATTGGCTTGAAGCTACCGCAGCCCATACTCCGGAGGGCGCCGCTGTCGGCGATGCGCAGCAGGACTACACCTGGGCGCAGCTGGCAGAAAACGCCCGCCGCGCCGGCAGCTTTCTGGCCGGTCATACCGCGCCGCGCTGCCCGGTCGCGTTCTATCTGGAAAAATCCGCGCCGGTTTTCGCCGCAATGCTCGGCACTGTCTATGCGGGCTGCTGCTATTCCGTGCTGGACACCCGCCAGCCTGCCGCCCGCACACAGCAGGTGCTGAACACCCTGCAGCCGTGCCTGCTCATCACTGACCGCGACCATGCGGACGCCGCCGCGGCGCTCGGCTGTTCCTGCAGCGTTTACCTGCTGGATGAGCTGCTCACAGCAATGGTACAGCCTTCGCTGCTGGCTGCACGCCGTGCGCAGGCTGTAGATGTAGACCCGCTGTACATCAACTTTACAAGCGGCAGCACCGGCGTTCCCAAGGGGGTCACGGTCAGCCACCGCTCGGTGCTGGACTTTATCCCACAGTTTGCCGCCATCTTTGGCATAAAAGCGCAGGACATTCTCGGCAATCAGGCTCCGTTTGACTTTGATGTTTCAGTCAAGGATCTCTACACCGCCTTATACACCGGTGCCAAGGTGCAGATCATTCCGCGTGCCTATTTCAGCCAGCCCACCAAGCTGATGGACTATCTGGCAGATCATGCGGTCACAACGCTGGTCTGGGCTGTCAGCGCGATGTGTTTTGTCTCGATCATGAACGGTTTCGGCTACCGCGTGCCTTCCGCAGTACGGCAGGTGTTATTCAGCGGCGAGGTCATGCCCATAAAGCATCTCAACAAATGGAAGGCCGCCCTGCCGCAGGCCCGTTTCGTAAACCTCTACGGCCCTACTGAGATCACCTGCAACTGCACCTACTACATCCTGCCGGACCGTGTCTTTGCCCCGGAGGAGGTGCTTCCCATCGGACACGCCTTCCCCAATGAAAAGGTTTTTCTACTGGACGAAAACGACCGCCTTGTCACCGAACCCGGCCAGACAGGGGAGCTGTGTGTTTCCGGCACGGCGCTGGCGCTTGGCTACTATGCCGACCCGGCCCGCACGGCGCAAGCCTTCACCCAAAATCCGTTGAACACCCGCTGGTATGAGCGCATCTATCGCACAGGCGACCTTGCACGCTGCGATGCGGCGGGGGAGTTCTATTACATAGGCCGCAAGGATTTTCAGATCAAGCACATGGGCCATCGCGTAGAGTTGGGCGAGATCGAGGCCGCAGCCATGCGCTGCGATGCTGTGACGCGCGCCTGCTGCATCTTTGATGCAGAGAAGCAGCGGCTGCACCTGTTCTATACTGGCAACTGCGAGAAAACGGCCCTGCTGGCCGCGCTCAAAACAACTCTGCCGCCCTTTATGCAGCCGAACACGGCCCTGCAGATGGACGAGCTGCCGATGAACAAAAACGGCAAGATCGACCGCACGGCACTGGCCGCACTGACCAAAAAAGGAGCCCGAAAATGACAGATGCCATTTTGCAGCAGCTTGCGGCCGCCTACGGCACGCCGACCTTTGTCTTCGATGCAGATGCCCTGCAGGCGCGTGTGCGCGCTATACAGGAGGTATTCGGCCCGGACATTAAGCTCTGCTATTCCATCAAGGCCAATCCGTTTTTGCTGCCCGCCATGTCCGCCGTCACTGCGCGGCTGGAGGTATGCAGCCCCGGCGAGTTGTCCGTATGCGAGAGCCTGCAGGCAGCGGATGCGCGTGTCATCTATTCCGGCGTCAACAAAACACCTGCCGACATTGCCCGTGCCGTTGCAGACGGTGCCGGAAGCTACACCGCAGAATCCCTTTTGCAGGTCCGCTATCTGCAGGAGGCTGCCCGCGCGGCGGGCCGCCGTCTGCCTGTGCTGCTGCGGCTGAACGCCGGCAGTCAGTTCGGCATGTCGAAGCAGGATCTTTTTTCCGCCTTAAAAAACCGCGCAGAAACACCGGATCTTGACTTTATCGGCATTCACTATTTTGTCGGCACCCAGCGCAAAAAGCTGACCTCCCAGCAAAAAGAGCTGACCATGCTGCAGGCACTCTATTATGAGATCGAGCAGACCTTCGGCCTGCGCCTGCCGGAGCTGGAATACGGCCCCGGCCTGCCCGTGCCGTACTTTGACGGCGATGACTTCACCGACACCCTTGCCCCCGCCAGAGACCTCGCCCCTGCGCTGCAGGAGGCTGCAGGGTGGGCACACCTGACTGTTGAGATGGGCCGCTTTTACACCGCCGAATGCGGCTTTTACCTGACAACCGCCATGGACTGCAAGGATCATGACGGCCAGCATTACTGCATAGTGGACGGCGGCATGAACCACCTGAACTATCTGGGGCAAATTATGGGAATGAAGCGCCCGCACCTGCGCCATTTTGCCGCGCAGCAGGGGACGCAGCAGGACTGGACACTCTGCGGCAGCCTGTGTACGACCAATGATGTTCTGGTGCGCAGCATCTCCCTGACCGGGCTGCAGCCCGGCGACCTGCTTGTCTTTGAAAACGCCGGCGCATACTCTGTCACAGAGGGACTGGGGCTTTTCCTCAGCCGCGACCTGCCGCAGATCGTTCTGTGGCAAAACGGCGCGCCGCAGCTTGTCCGCGCCCTCACACCAACTCACCCCCTCAACACCCCGTTGGGGGATATGTAAACCAAAAAGGAGCATTATTATGGAACAATTACTGGAAATCCTGAGCGAGATCAAAGAGGATGTAGATTTCACGACCTGCACCACGCTGATCGATGACGGCATTCTCGATTCCTTCGACATCCTGCAGATCATCTCCGCACTGAATGAAGCGTATGACATCTCTATCCCCGCCTCTGAGATCATGCCGCAGAACTTCAACAGTGCTGAGTCCCTTTACAAGATGGTGGAGCGCCTGCAGGAAGATTGACGGAAAACGCTTGCATTTATCCGGGACTTATTGTATAATACTAAAAGCGGACAGGGCTGAATTGCGCTGTTTCGCGTACAGATGCAGGTCCCGCGCGTGGGCAGCCTGTGAACCATGTCAGGCGGGGAACCGAGCAGCATTAAGCGGCGCTTGCCCAGTGCCGCGGTCAAGCCTGCATCT
>ERZ835980.3437-NODE-3437-length-12301-cov-8.103789_pt1 | contig 12301 bp, 18 predicted proteins | sample MGYA00519943_ERZ835980 | MGnify/ENA primary metagenome ERZ835980 (study PRJEB31850, sample SAMEA3708791) | human gut metagenome | biome: human gut; feature: human-associated habitat; material: faeces | place: China | collected 2014 ... | reverse complement strand
TAATGATGTGTCCGAAATGCGGAAAAGAAATGAGAAACGGCTATCTGTTCAGCAGCAAGGACGGCGCGTTCAGCTTTGCAAGCGAAGTGCCGAGCGCCTTGGAAAACGCCAAAAATGCGGAGGGATTTGTAAAGCTCACCGGGTTGAAGGTCGGTGGTCGCACGAGCGTGGAAGCCTGTTGCTGTGATGCGTGCAGAACGATCATGATCCAGTATTGAGAGGTGTAGTGAGAATGAGGCTCTATTTTGGAAACGCCGTCACTACGGCGACAACCTTGATGATTCTTGCCCTGTTGGGCTATATCGGCTATTCGTTCGTGAACCGTTCGAGCATTCAGTATTGGGGACGCAGGAGCCCGCTCCTTTCGGTGTTCGGTCTTGTGATATGCTGCTTTGCGGCGGCGCGGGACGGCCTGGACAAGACCATCCAGCACGCCATCGACGGCAGCTGCGCGCCGGGGCTGTTCCCGCTGGTCAGCGTACCCACCATCATCGGCTGTATCGGTGCGCTGCTGATCATCATTGCCGCCGTCGCCACGCCTATCGCAAAGACACAGCACTCCCGCGAGATCTGGTTCTATGTGATGTCCGGCGGCGCTGTACTGAAAATCGTGACAATGGAGATCGCACGAATCATTCTCTGAAGGGAAAAGGCAGCACATTTTGACGGTGAGATACCGCAGTTTTGAGAAAGGGTTCACGAGGATACAATGAAAGACTTAATAGTATATGTTCACGGAAAAGGCGGCTCGGCTGGGGAAGCCGAGCATTACAAAACACTCTTTCCGAGTCACGAGGTAATCGGGTTTGATTACCGTTCGCAAACGCCATGGCAAGCAAAGAAAGAGTTTCTCACATTTTTCACCGAGCAGAGAGGCCGGCGTGAGCACCTCACCTTGGTTGCCAACAGCATCGGGGCTTTCTTCGCACTGTCCTCGCTGGATGAAACACTGGTTGACCGGGCTTATTTCATCTCCCCAATCGTGGATATGGAGAACTTGATTTGCAATATGATGCAATGGTCGAATGTGACCGAACAGGAGCTTGCCGAGAAACGGGAAATCGCCACGAATTTCGGAGAAACGCTGTCTTGGGATTACCTTTGTTATGTGCGGCAGCATCCGATCATCTGGAATGTCCCCACCTGTATTCTCTACGGTGAGCATGACAATCTGACATCGATTGAAACAGTATCGGCATTTGCCAAGCAGCACCATGCTGATCTGACCGTCATGCCCGGTGGCGAGCATTGGTTCCATACCGAGGAACAGATGCAGTTTCTGAACCATTGGATCAGAGAACGCAGCTTGAAAGATGTCTGCGGCTGATGATACTTAACGGCGTGAACGATGAAACAAGAATAAAAGTAAGAGGGAGGCAGCGGGAATGGAGCTTCAGGAACTGCACTCATACATACAGGAACATCAGCCGAACACTTGTCAGATCAGTGTACTTCAGGACGGAAACGAGATCTACTCCGCAGAATGGAATGGCTATCAGCGGACGGATTGTGTCCATATCGCGTCCGCGACGAAAAGCGTGATGGCACTGCTGATTGGCATCGCTATCGACTATAAAATGATTGGCAGTGTGAATGATATCCGATTTGGACGATATTTCTTACCGTCCTATGATGGGAGAATTTATCCTCTATTACCGAGGTAAAATCGTCGGCGGAATCTATGATGACAGGTTGCTTGTAAAGAAAACAAAAGCTGCTTTGGAGCTTATGCCTGCGGCAATTTGTGAGATTCCGTATGAGCAATTTGTGAGATTCCGTATGAGCAATTTGTGAGATTCCGTATGAGGGGGCTAAAGAAATGTTGCTGATGGATGAAGTTGACAGCAAGGAGTTTCTTGCAGAGCTGTTTGAGGCAATGTACGAGGAATTGCCCATGCCAAAACGAAGGAACAACGGAATGTGGTAGAAACTGCATTCACGGAAGGGGGAAAATAATCATGATGGAAAATGTTCTGTCTTTTTTGCGCGCGGCAGCGCCGTGGATCTCGATGGGACTGCTGATCGCCTTTCTCTGTGTGCGGCCAGCGATCCGCAAGGGTAAAGCAGAAGACGATTACGCAGAGGAGGGGATGTGCGTCGGCATGTGCCTCGGTCTTATGATATAGCTCAAACGCCAGCCCGTAGGCAATCGTCCTTCCGGAATCGTTTTTCCAGCGCAGGTCGAGCCGGAGATTCACGCTCCCGCCGCCAATACGCATGACCTCAAAGCCTACTCCCTCGGCATCGCTTCCCGCGTCAAGAACGCGAAGCAGCTCGTTCTCCGGAAATTGTGGCTTCGGCTGCTTCCCGCAGCGATAATATGTCACCGCCGCAAACGCACATGCGGCAATAGCAATTATGGCAAGAACAACCATCCATATCACGGAAACCTTTCGTTTCATCATGGTGCACCTTCCTTTCTATTTTTCGTTCTTTCTTCCTGCGGCTTAGCAGAAACACGGGATTGGGGTAAAAGTTCAAATCCTCCCGTCGCTGATTTCAATTTTCCTTCCGCACAGATCGGCGTACCGCCGCTCATGCGTCACCAAAAGCACGGTGTTGCCCCGGCGGTTGACGGCGAGCAGCAGCTCCATGATCTCATCCGCCGCCTTTTTGTCAAGGTTCCCGGTAGGCTCGTCAGCAAGGAGAATCACCGGGTCGTTGATCAGGGCGCGGGCGATGGCCACGCGCTGTCTCTGTCCGCCGGACAGCTCACTCGGCAGATGCTTCAGGCGGTTCTCAATGCCCAAAAAAACCGCCAACTCCCGCGGCTTCGTCTTATCCGGCTTTTTGCCGTCCAGCAGCAGCGGCATGATGATATTCTCCTCTGCCGTCAGAATGGGAATCAGGTTGAAGTCCTGAAAGATATAGCCGAGCTTCCGTCTGCGTATTCCGGAAAGCGTCTCGTCATCGGCTGAACAGACGTCCACACCGCCTACCTCCACGCTGCCGGAGGTGGGATGCTCAATACCGCCGATCAGGTTCAGAAGGGTGGTCTTGCCGGAGCCGGACTGCCCCACGATGGCGACCATTTCACCCGGCGCAACGGTGAAGCTGACATGATCCACGGCGTAGATATCCTCATCGCCCTGCCGGAACACCTTGGTCAGATTTTTTGCAGTCACTGCATTCATCGGGAAATCTCCTTTCTGCATGGTCATAGCGACGTAATACGCGCTTGAGTGAGCGGTGTACGGGATGCCAGTAGGTAAGCATCAGCAACGCCGCCAGAGCCGCGTATACTGCGACCATCCCGCCGTCAAGGTGCAGCGGGGCTTTCTGCCATGCGCACAGCAGCGCCGTCAGCGGAAGGCTGATCAGAAACGGCGCGGCAACGGCAGCGCCGGCGGAGATCCCGTCCTGCCAGATATAGGAGCGGTATAGCGTCCGCTTTGACGCACCCAGCCTGTAAAGGGAGCGGATCAGCGGGCGGCTGCCCTCAATGTAGTCGCAGAGCCGGACGTAGAGAATCAGCAGGATGAGCAGAAACAGTGCTGCAAAGATGTATCCCAATAGCAGATACACGCCGGAGGACATCTCCCGCAGGAAATCCGACCCCGACTGACGGTTGGTGACAGCATACTCCGCGCCTGCAAAGTGCGCCTGCAGGGCGGTCTCCACCTGTGCGTTCATGGCAGGGTCGGTCAGGGCGATCTCGATGCCGGTTGCCGGCTCTGAGGCGATGATGTCCGCATACAGCTCATCGCTCACATAGATATCCAGCGCCCATCCGGACGGCTTCGTGTCCGTCAGCGCGGCCACCGTCAGCGCGGTCATATCCTCCGGTGCGGGCTGCTTGATACCCCCGTTTACATCGCAATACGCTTCCGACCGGCAAAGCCGCAGTACATCCCCGACGCCGCGTTCCGCCTTGCGGCTGACGGCGATCTCATACTTGGAAAGCGTCTGAGATGCCGCGCCAAGATCGCTGTACGGTCGGATGCGCAGCGGCGTCTCCACCTCCTCCGGGGACTCCGGCAGCAGGATATAACCGTCCGGCTCATATACGGGGCGCGTCTGCTTCACACCCACCAGAGAGGAAACATACGCTATGTCCTCAGTCGAAAAGCCTTCTCCGTCATGGGAGGAACGGGAAACCTTTAACCCCCATTCCTCCTCCGCGCCCGTGACCTGCAAGGCAACAGTGAGGATGTTGAACAGAAGCAGAAAAACCGCCATGACGGGAACGGAAACAGCAAGGCAGGAACGGAGGCTGCGGTTCGTGCGGCTGCGCCACAGGCCGCAGAGGGTTGCCGCTGGGGTGAAACGCCGCCGGAGGGGCTTTCGTCCACGCTTGACCTTCGGCGCATTTTCCGCATCGTTCAGAAGCGCCCGCGCAGGCTCGCGGCTGTACCGGTGCAGGGTCATGCCCAGCGACAGTCCCAGTGTAACGAAGAAAACCGCCAGATGGAGCAGAATATTCATCGGCTCCACATGAAAGATCAGCCACGCGAGGCTGTCGTGGCGGATCTCAAGAAACGCCGTGAACAGCGCTTTCAGCGATACGACGGAAAGAACCACGGCGCAGGCTGCCGCAAGCAGGAACACCGCCGCAAGCTCCGCGGCAAACAGGGCGCTGATCTGACGGCGGCTGGCTCCGTAGGCGCGGAGCGTCCCAATGTCAGAGGTAAAGCGCTTCAGATGACTTCGGTAAGCGGAACGCACCACCGATACCGAGAGCAGAATGACCAGCATATTGACGAGCAGAAGGCTTCGCTGCCCCGAAAGATGGGACGGATCGGTGGAGATCCCGTGGGCGTATTCATAGCTGAACGCAGTAGGGAGCAGGGCTTCGTTGCCAGACGCTTCCATGCGCTTGCGGATCTCGTTCTCAAAAACGGTCACGCTCTCCGAATTCCTCCATTCCTCGTCCGACAGAATATGCAGATAGATGGTGCCGTCACGATAAACGGGCGCGGACAGTCCGCGGATACCCTCAAAATATGGCACATCCGCTTCCGTTGCGTTCCCAATGTGATAGGTTTCACCCGCGGAACGGGCAAGAAGATATTGCCGCGTACCCCAGGCATTGCTGTCCCGGTAAATGGAAATTAGCAGCGGCAGCAGAAACGCGCAGGTCAGCACCGCAAACAGCACCGCATGACGGCGGGGGCTGCGCGTGAATGAGCGCTTCATATAGAGCAGATAGGTCATAAACAAGCCTCCTGTCCAACACGGTTTATAAAATGGCGGCAGGGCAGCGACCTTGCTGCGCAAAGCCACTGCCCTGTGTATATGGCCTGTGGGCTTTGCGGTGTCAATTGCGCCTACGGGTCGATGTTTTATGTACCAAGTTTCCTTTTTATATGTCCCTATGTGGCTCCGTAATTGTTGCCACCGCCTCCCGCAGTTCCGCACTGAACTCGTCGAGATCGCCGAGTGTGATCACTCCCTCATTGATCATACGGCAGATGATTGGAAGAGGATCCGATCCTCTCATGGAGATCTGCACGCCGGCACAGCGTCTATCCTCGCGGATGCGCTTGCATAACTTCCAAAACTTATCAGCTTCGGAACCGTCTCCACGCAACAATTCGATAAATTCCTTGTTCAGCCTCCCGATATAAGCCTCCTGCCATCCGGCAAGCTTGCTTCGGAACAGGAGCCAATCCCGTTTAGAACTCCAATTGGATTGCATGCTTTTGCCTCCTCTCCTTGAACTTCATTAATCATCCTGATTTCTTTCAAATTCACGGAACAGAAAGTGAAAACGCTGCTGTGCCGCACCATACACATCAATATTCAGATATTCCCTTTTCGCCGTCTCATGTTTTACATCGCAGCGCATATTTATTATATAACAAAAAGTGCATCAAGTAAAAACAATCTGCAAATTTTAAGGAGTTTTTAATATTTAGAGCTCCTGTTTTTCACTGTATTCGCTCTTCTTAATAGCTTTAGGGCTATTGTATGATATGGGGGTGTTCTTTACACGCCACACCCGTCTTTTCTTCAGCTTCGCTCTTCCCGGAAGCTCTCACGCCGTGCTGGCTGTTTTCTTTGATTATGGCATCCCACCTCATGGGGTGGCCTCGGCGCGGTTTTTGTGTTGTTCATCGAGCGGAAAAGAGGACTGCAGAGAATACCGCAAAGCCCCGCCGGAATTGCTCCGGCGAGGCTTTGCTTTTGACCACATAAAATGCCACAGACAGGTGTGGAACACATGGGAGATGCGGGTCACAAGATGTTAGAAAAGGAATTAAAATCGAGAGAAAACCACCAAAAACGGCTGAAAAGTGCAGGAAAAACAATGCGGTAGCTCTTTGCCTATCGCGGCGCAGGATTTGCGCTGCGGATTCGATAAAACGGAATTTGCGTTGATTACTTTACAGTAAACGGAGTCCATTCTATGTGGTTGTACTCCATCACATCTTCTGCCTTTCTCATTCCCAACTTTTCGTAAAATGGAATGGCATTTTCGTTTGCAACCAGATATACAGCAGCATCTTTTTCGCCGCCTGCTAAAGAATGTGCTGTTTCCATCAATTCCGTACCGATCCCTTGGTGTAAATAGTCTCTGTCTACACCTAAATCAGTTACATAAAGCCAATAGGCATAGTCGGTCAATCCAAATAGGACACCGACAATTTGATTATCCCTGTTTCTTGCAACAAGACTGATTGATACGTGATCAACCAGCTTTGCTATACTTTCCTCGAACCGTTCCTTCGGATACTGCGACCCTAAATCCGTACGCTTTAGAAATTCGATATATTCTATTGAGGATATTCGCTCCTCTTTAATCTGAACGTCTTTGCACATAAGCGCTACCTCCATGAATTCTGATTTGCTTCATTATAGCAAACCCGCACCCAAAACACAATCGCAGCCTCCCGACACCGGGCGGCTGCATCCCGTTCATCCGTTCAATGCCTGTCGCCTTTCTGCCGTTTTAACTCCGCCAGCTCCGCTTTCATCTCCGCGATCAGCACCTTCAGCTTCTCCTCGCATTCCTCGCGCGTATGCGCATACACATTCCGCGCGTGCTTTTTACCATCGGGCCACTTGGGAGAGTAGCGGCCTTCGAAGAGATGGTCGTTGATCTCACTGACGCAGCCGGTGCCGGATCTGCGCTTGCGGCCCACATAGGGCTTGAAGTCGGTCATTCTCGGCTTTTCCGCCGTGGCCGGGTCGGTTTCCCGCCCCGGCTCTGAAGCGTCCTCCTGCGGCGCTGCCTTGCCGATGCCGCGGTCAATGTTGGCGGCGGCCGTGAGCCGCATGTCGTCAGTGATGTGGGTATAGCCGTGCAAGAGGCCGACGCCGCTTGCCGCGCCGCGATCTACGTCCGCCTTTCGGTGGAGGACCCCCACACGCACAGCGTAGCTTGATTATACCGCAGCGCCAGGGCGGCGTCTACCGGTTGTCCTTACCGCTCCGCATCGCAGCCGCGCTCCGTCAGCAGGATCGCTTTGCGGTTTCGTATTCCGGGGATCCCCCGCAATTTGATCAATCCCTCCCGCCGCAGACCGCAACCCGCAGCGCCAGGCCGGGGCAAAACGGTTGAAGCATTGCCGGTAAATTCTGCCCGATGCGGATTGACAATCCATATAAGAAGCTGCATGGAATACAGGGAGGATCACACATGGATCAGCTGATCGGCTTGCTGCGGGCTGAAGCAGTTAAAACAGGACAATGCCTGACAAAATGACGGTAAACGGCACCGAGTATGCCGTGCTCCGGCTCCTCGGGAAAGGAAAGGGCGGCTATTCCTATCTTGTGACGGACGGAACGGCGCAGTACGTCCTGAAGCAGATCCACCACGAGCCCTGCGAATACTACACCTTCGGCGACAAGCTGCAGGCCGAGCTGCGCGACTATGAAACGCTGCGCAAGCTGGGTATTCCTATGCCCCGGCTGCTGGCAGCGGATGTCCCGCAGGAGCGCATTTTGAAGGAGTACATCGCCGGGCAGACGGTGGCGGAGCATCTCAAAGCGGGACGGATGGAACCCGACTGGCTCATGCAGGTGCAGGCCATGTGCGGCCTGCTCTATCCCGCCGGGCTGAATATCGACTACTTCCCTGCCAACTTCGTCCCGTGCGGCGGAACGCTTTACTACATCGACTACGAGTGCAACGCCTATATGGAGCAGTGGGACTTCGAGCACTGGGGTGTTCCATATTGGACGGTGCCGGTACCGGAGGGGACGGAGAACGCATGAAGCTCTCCGGGGAGGACCGGCTCCCCTATGCGGCGCCGGCGCAGCTCGTTATGGAGCTGAAAGCCGGGGGTATTTTTGCAGGTAACGACGAAAGAAGGACGGCCTTTGGGCCGTCCTTCTTTTTGCCGTATCAGTCGTCATAGGAGGTGGCGTTGTAGGTCACCTTGCCCTCGAGGCTCTCGTTGTCTATGCCGATGTGGATGCTGTTCCACTGGGTCTCGCTGCCCTTGTAGAACACGCGGGTCAGGGCCGTGCAGTTTCCGAAGGCGCCCTGCCCGATGGCGGTAAGGCTCTCCGGCAGCTGCCCGCTGTCGTCGCAGAAGGCGCAGGCGCCCACGGACGTGACGCCCTCCTCCACCACGACGCGGCGCACCGCCGGCATATAGAACGTCCAGGGCCGCGTGTACCACTGGGAGCCGCTGCTGCCGCTCATCCGCTGGAAATCGCCCATGGGGCCGCTGCCGCGGATGGTCAGCGCACCGGCGGCATCCAGCAGCCAGCTCAGATCGTCGCCGCAGGTGCCGGAATCGTATTCGTTGTCTCGTTCTTGCTCAGGCTGGTGTACTGTCCGTTGGCGCCTACCACGGTGTAATAGTAGGTGGTGTCGGGCTGCGCCGTGGTATCCAGATACTGACCGTCCACGGCGGTGCTGGTCAGCGACGTCCACACGCCGCTGGGCGAGCTTCTGCGGTAGACGAGATACGTCTCCGCCACGGGGTCGGTCCGCCATGTGACGGTGATGCCGTCGCTGCCGGCGGCTGCGCCGCGCAGGACAATGGTGTCAGGGTACGGGGAGTAGTCCTCGCGCATAATGGTCATCTGTTCCCTGGAGTATACCTTGGCGTATAGCCGCAGTCGACGACCGTGTAGTTTCAAGTGCCTTTGGCGATGGAATATATCTCTCTGTACAGCTTGTCATAGGCCGCCCGCTCCAGCTCCTCCAGGTTCCGCGCACCCGGCCCGTCGGACGTGGCGCTGTCCGCCGCCGTCTGCGCGGAGGCCGCACTGCGCTGCATGACCTCCGCCGCCCAGACATCGGTGACCTCCAGCGGCAGCAGGCTCGCCGCCATCAGCAGCGCCAGACACATCGAAACGATCCGCTTCTTCATACGATCCTCTCCCTTTGCGCACACACCGCGCCTTATGAGATTTGCCGAATCGGCATATATATTCAGTATCGCTATAGCACAATTTGTGGAGAATACAATATGCTGGCTGCATAGTGCCCACCGTTTTTATCATCAGTTGACAAGGGCAAGCACGGTTTTGACGGGCAGAAATGCCCGCACCTGCCAGCGATGGATATTCGAGTGATTTTTGACTTTTGAGACGCAGGCGGGCGGGGCGCCCGCCAAGGCGAAAAGGACAAAAAGCGCCGGAAAGACGCGCTGGCAGGCGTGTTTGCCCTTGTTAACTGATGGTACCGTTTCTGCACAAAAAAAGAACGGCAGAGCCGTTCTTTCTCTTTGACCTGTCACGCAGCGGGCGGGCATTCCTCTCCGGACGCAGGAGCTGCTGCAAGGCCCGCAAGGCCGCGGCGGCAGAGCACGCAGCCCGCCGCGGACACCGCCGCCATGACGGCCAGGGCGTACCAGCTCTCCGCCGCGCCGCCGAAAAGCCCCAGCGGGTCGTTCATGACGTTGAAAGCGGCGTGGGCCGCAAAGCCCGGCAGGATGCTGCCGGTGCGGCTGCGGAGAAGACCGAAAACCAGTCCCATCAGGAACGCATAGGCCATCTGAACGGGTGTGCCGTGGGTCACGCCGAACAGCACGGCCTGCAAAACCACCGCCGCCCACACGGGCATGGCCCGCTCCAACCGGGTCTGGATGACCCCTCGGAACATCAGTTCCTCCGCCAGCGGGCCTGCCACGGCGATGGACAGCGCCGGGATCAGGCCGGTGGACAAAAGAAGCTCCATGTGGTCGTTATAGTCGGTCAGCCACGCCGCCGGCAGCAGCATCAGCGCCAACTGCACCACCACGAAGAGCCCTATGGCGGCAAAGGCGCAGAAGGCCGCCGTCCAGCCGGAGCAGCGGCGCAGCCCCGCCGCCTCCCCCAGCGGCTTATGCCGAAGCCGGAACCACAGCAGGATCGCCGCCGCAGTCAGCAGGTAGGACAGCAGCACCGCCGTCTCCGCACCGCCGAGCATGCTTCCGGCGTCCGCACCGCCGGCGACGGCAAGAGCGGCATAGACGATGCCCGCCAGGAGCTGCACCGCCAGAAAGAACAGCAGGTACAGCAGGGACTTGCCCACCGCGGTCAGAACGCCCTTGACGGAATATGTGCGTTTGGTCTCCATATGCTCCACTCCTTTCTTTTGCCGCAGTATACCCCACCCGCGGGGCGGTGTCTATCAACCTCAGGTTGCATCCGACATTTCCGGCGCAAAACCGCGCAACCTCAGGTTGTCACCCCGCAGAAAGGGAGGGAGAACACGGCGTTCTCCCTCCCCTTGGTGATTTTTCAGATCTTCAGGTCGCAGGCCATGCTCATGACGGCGCGGCCTCCCACCCGGACGGTGACGGCATCGCCGCCGGCGTACAGGCGGCTGCGGATCTCCGAGGGCCGGTGCATGTGTTCGCCCTGCAGAAACACATTCTCCTCCTCCGGCTGCACCATGCCGTGGCGGTAGAGATAGTAGGTCAGCGCGCCGTTGCTGGTGCCGGTGGCGCACTCCTCCGGAATGTCGTACAGCGGCGCGTAGTTGCTGCACCAGGCGGTGCAGCCATCGCCGGGGCAGAACATGTGGACGCCGGTGACGTCATACTGTCTGGAAAGCGCTGTTACCGCCGCCTCGTTCTGGACGGCCCGCAGCAGGGTATCGTGGTCCCGGACGGGCATCATGATGTCGGCAAGGCCGGTGGAGACGATGGCGGGCAGCAGCCCCTCCGGACGGTCGGCGGGCGTCAGGCCGTAGGCCCCGTACAGCGCCGGCAGCTCCTGCTCCGTCAGCTCCCGGAGCCAGTGGGGCGGGGCCATGTCCATCCACACCGTGTCGCCCTGCACCTCGATGCGCAGGTCGGCGGCTCGGGTGTGGGCGGTGACGATACCGTCGCCGATGCGGCCCAGTCTCCGCAGCAGGGCGAAGGACGCAATGGTGGCGTGACCGCACAGCTCCACCTCCCCTGCCGGGGTGAAGTAGCGCAGCGTCACGCCGCCGTCCGGCTCTGCGGTGACAAAAGCCGTTTCGGAGTGCTTGAACTCCGCGGCGATCTGCTGCATCACCGCATCGTCCAGCGGGCGGTCCGGCAGCACCACACCGGCCTGGTTGCCGCCGAACAGCCGGGCGGAAAAGGCGTCCATGACATAGGCTTCCATAGGCATCCCTCCACAGTTTTTTTGATCAAGATGATTATATACTGTCCTGCTCTTAACGGCAAGTAGATTTGACAGAACGACTTTTTTTCGTTAGAATAGAATTGTATATCCCAAAGGAAAATCGGAAAGAAAGGAACTTCATCCAAAATGCTCAATGAGCGAAGTCTGTTATCACAATTCCTGCATTTCGTAGCCGCTACGGTGGCATCCCTCATGGTTTTCAGCCTGTACTCCATCGTGGATGGGCTGATGGTATCCAAGGGTGTGAACGAATACGCCATGGCGGCGGTGAATCTGGCGGTGCCGTTCACCAACGTGCTGTTCTCCATCGGCGTCATCTTCGCCGTCGGTACCAGCACCATCATCGCCATCTATCTGGGGCAAAACCAAGGCGAGAAGGCCAATAGCCTGTTCTCCCAGAACATCGTGCTGCTGACCTGCATCGGTCTGATCATCACTGTCCTTGTCTTCGTATTTCTGGAGCCGTTCGCCGTGCTGCTGGGTGCAAAGGGCGTAACGTATCAATATACCATTGACTATCTCCGGGGCCTGGCCCCCTTCGCGCTGTGCTTCATCGTCTCCTATAACATGGAGGTGCTGATCAAGACCGACGGCTATCCCCGTCTGGCCATCCTGACGGTCATCACCGGCTGTCTGGCCAACTGCGTGCTGGACTATATCGCCATCTTCGTGCTGGATCTGGGTGTGTGGGGCGCGGCCTTCGCCACGGGACTTTCCCAGCTTCTGACGTGCATCATCTATCTGCGCCACTTCCTGGGCGGACACAACACCTTCCACTTCGTAAAGTTCAGGATGGACTGGA
>ERZ835980.3425-NODE-3425-length-12348-cov-3.839421_pt1 | contig 12348 bp, 12 predicted proteins | sample MGYA00519943_ERZ835980 | MGnify/ENA primary metagenome ERZ835980 (study PRJEB31850, sample SAMEA3708791) | human gut metagenome | biome: human gut; feature: human-associated habitat; material: faeces | place: China | collected 2014 ... | reverse complement strand
GGGCTTTCGAAATACCGACGCAGATCTGTGTTCTGGGACATATTACAACTCAGATTGAAGCCGTCAAAAACGGTGCTCCGGCGGATATGATCTTCCAGTCTATTGCCGGAAGTGAAAAAGGCAACAGAGCTTTTGGTTTTAGTGCTGAGACGGTGGAAGAAGCTATGGCACTTCTGAAGGAAATTACCGCTGGAATGAGGAATTCGACGGCCCGGAGCTGATCATCCAGAATGTGACCAATCTGACCGTTCGCGGCTCCGGCGAGGAGCGGACGGACAAGGTACTCTCCTGCGTCCCCCGGTACGCCGATGTGCTGACCTTTGAGAACTGCGCCAACATCTATGTGACCCATATCACCGTGGGCCATACCCAGGAGCCCAGCCAGTGCGCCGGAGGTGTGCTGCATTTTATCAACAGCCAGGATATTCTGGTGGAGGACTGCGACCTCTACGGCTGCGGCACCCTGGGCGTTGACGCGGACAACAGCCTGAATATACAGGTCATCAACAACCTGATCCACGACTGCAGCTATGGCGGCGTGCAGTTTTCAAACTGCCAGAATGTCCGGGTGGACGGAAATACCTTCCGGGATCTGGGAATGGAAGACTATCCGGGAAGCGTATTCCGCATCTACGACAGTGTGAACGTCACCTGCAACGGAAAGGACGCCATTCCCTTTCAATAAAAAGCATAAGGAGCGTACCCATATGGAAACACCCAAAATCTTTGAAAGCGAATACCGCTTCTGCCTGCTGCTCTGGGAGCATGAGCCCATCAATTCCACGCAGCTGGCCGCCCTGTGCAAGGAAAAGCTGGGCTGGTCCAAGGCAACCACCTATACGGTGATCCGCCGTCTGGCTGACCGAGGGGTACTGAAAAACGAGAACGCCACCGTCACCAGTCTCGTGACCAAGCAGGAGGTCCAGCGCTCCCGGCTGACGGAGATGGTGGACGAGACCTTTGAGGGCTCTATGCCCGCCTTTATCGCCGCCTTTTCCCACAGCAAACGGCTGTCCAAAAATGAGGTGGACCAGCTGCGGGAGATGATCGACAACTACAAGGAGGAATGAGCCATGCGCGCCCTCTTTTCCAATCTGCTCACCGCCAGCGTCAGCGGCAGCATCGTCATTCTGGCGGTGCTGGTATTGCGGCTGGTGCTGCGGGAAACCCCCAAGAAATTCATCTGCATCCTTTGGATGGTGGCAGGGCTCCGGCTGCTGCTGCCCGTCCCCCTGCAAAGCAGGTTCAGCTTACAGCCCCCAACCATCCGCCTGCCCCAGTCGGAAACGCTGCAAACCTACCTCGTGCCCCTGTGGTGCATTGTGGCGGTTTCGCTGCTGTGTGCAAGCCTCATCTCCTATGCCCATCTGCGCCGCCAGGTGAAGGATGCCCGGAAGATCCGGGGCGGCTGGGAGTGCGAGGGGCTGGAAACGGCCTTTGTGCTGGGCTTTCTGAAGCCGAAAATCTACATCCCCGCCGGGGTCAGCGACAACACCCGGCAGCAGATCCTGGCCCACGAGCGCACCCATCTGGACAAGGGGGATCACTGGATCAAGCTCATTGGCTTTCTGGCCCTGGTGCTCCACTGGTTCAATTCCCTGGTGTGGGTCAGCTACATCCTGCTGTGCAAAGATATTGAGATGGCCTGTGACCAGCGGGTGGTGCAGTTCATGGATCTGCCGGAGCGGAAGGCCTACTCCGCCGCCCTGCTGGATTGCAGCACCCACAAGGTCCACTACGCCGCCTGCCCTGTGGCCTTCGGCGAGGTCAGCGTGAAATACCGGATCAAATCCGTGCTGAGCTACAAGAAGCCCGTCTTCTGGATGAGTCTTTTGGGCGTGCTGGCCATTGCCTTTGTGGCAGTGTGCCTGGGGACAAACCCTGTGGAAAAGCAGGAAGACCCGGAGGCCGCCCTGGTGCAGAGCAGCCAGGAAGACCCGGCGGACTTTTCTCCCGCCGCGCAGCCCCAATATCCCGAAAATCCAGACTGGGGCATCACCCTCTCCGTGGAAGATCTGACCGTCACCGGCGGCAAGCTGATTTTGAAAATTGCGCCGGAATTCTGCCGCACCCGCGATACCATAAAGGTTTCCGGTTCCCATCTGGAGCGCTGGAACGGAAGCAGCTGGGAGATCGTTCCTGTTCTCGCCGGCAATGCGGAGCTTTATCCGGAAACGAACTACGGCTTCTCTTTGGGACAGGATACCACCCAGAGCACCTATAGGGATTTGGACTGGTCGCTCACATACGGAGCACTCTCTGCCGGAGATTACCTGATTGCCATGAATATTTCCGGTGAAGGCCTATCCGGCAGCTTCTGCGTTCCCTTCCGCATCTATCGGGAAGCCCTGCCCAGTGCCCAGGAGGAAGCCCTGACCCGATGCACCAACACCATAAACGCGCTGAACAGCAAAAGGGCCATCTCCCTTCTCCGTGGAGAAAAGAACGCCTTCAATGACGATGTCTCCCCCACAGCCAGGATCACCAAGGACGGCCAGCGGTACCGGCTGGACTACTACGCCGGAGAATACCTGGCTTCCAGCATGCAGACGGACTACAATTTCGCCGACCGCATGAAGGACATGCTGAATGATTTTCTGCCCGACGAGAACCGGAAGATCCTGTTCCCGGAGGGGGAATCCTGCATCGATGCCCAGCAGATCCGGTTCCGCTCCGCCTGGGCGGACGCGTCCGGCACGACCTACCAGGGCACGGACACCTACCGTTTTGACGAAACCGGCAATCTCACCCGGGTAGACCGGCTGGTGCAGGACGGCAGCGGCACCGTGCTCTCCCATGACTACCTGGAAGTCCTATCCCAGGACTACGGCGTATGCGTGAACTACATTGCAGACTGCGCCTCCCTGGACTATGCCGACTCCTTCTCCACCGGTGCGGATTCCCCCTGGAACATTTTCCTGCGGGTAGACGACGACCTTCTGCTGCCCACAGAGGGCGAGATCATGGTTTCCTGGCAGGGTGTCGGCAGGGGCAGCTACACCATGGACGACCGCTACTGGCTGGAAAAGAAGACTTCCGACGGCTGGCAGCGGCTCCAGGGGGACAGCACCTATCCCTTCGGCACCGTTCTGCAGCCTCTGAGCAGTATGAGCCAGATATTTTCACTCGACTGGAGCAGCACCTACGGTTCCCTGGACTCCGGTGTCTACCGGCTGGGCACCCGCTTCTACAGCGGCAGCGAGAGCATCATCCAGTATGCCCAATTTGCCATTGGCCCCACCGGGGGCATCCATGGAGCGGGCGCCGAAGAGGCCATGGCCCGGGTGGATGCGGCCATTGCCAAGCTGAAAACCGCCAGCTACCATGTAAAGAAAACAGAGGGCTACCCGGAGCACGGGGAACTGGTACAGAGCGAGGAAATCTTGCAATATGGAGGCGATTTGGCCGTTGCCATCTACAACGAGGGCACCTACAGCCATTGCCTTGTGGAATCCGGTGATGACCGGCTGTGGGACGGCTGGTACAACTATTCCTACTACCCCGGCCCTTACGACAGCTTCTATTTCCCCGAGGGACAGAGTGTCATCTCTGACAATGAGATCACCTTCCTCTACAGCAGCTCCCAGGCCTCTGAGGACAACCCTCTCACCCGCTGCACCTATCGGTTCGACAAGCAGGGAAACATCACGGAAATTGAGCGGGAGGGCTTTGGCTGGGGTGCATATGTTGTCCGCTACACCTTCCTGGACACCCCGGAAAGCGAGATTCAGCAGACCGTGGCGGATATGAAGGAAAACGACTACAATCTGTTTCTGTCATAACAAAGAACCTGTCCTTGCAGACCGGCACGCGCCGGTTTTGCAAGGGCAGGCTGCTTTTTCTTTTGCTTCCCAGCATTGCTTTTTGTTGGCTGATTGCAGATCATGGGCAAGCACAACACTCTTGAATGTAACTTTTTTCTATGCTATACTCTCTATAGTACTCTCTTTTTGCCATTTTGCGTCTTACAAGGAGGTACGATGACATGAGTCAGGAACAGTTTGCCGCATTGCTCCCCATCGTCAGTGCTGACCTCATTGGTGAAATCACCGCGGCGCAAGGCATAACAGAATCCGATGCCATTCAGCTGCTGTATCGTTCCAAGCTCTACGCTGCCCTGAAGCAGGAGGAAACAAAACTATGGCAATACAGCACCCCTATGCTGTATGCACTCTTCGTTCAAGAGCTGTCCGGGAAAGAATTGACCTATCCTGACGTTTAGGAGAAAAGCCATGAGTCAAGAGACGAAATTTGCAATTTTCTGTTTGGAAAGCTATAAAGTGCATCGGAGTCTAACCGGAAAACAGGCCGTGGAACTGTTTGAAAAATATGGTGTTTTGACTATATCCGTGAATTTTATGACGTGCTGCACACGACCGGGTATCAATATATCAACCATGACATTGATCTGTATCTGAAGGCACGGAAAGCGGAAGTACCGGGGTGACCCGTAGGAAGAGAGCTTTCCACGCCCAAAAATGCCCCCGGGCAGGTCTGCCTCGCAAAGAGGTTGGCTTGCCCGGGGGGCATTTTCTAAAAGGTCAGGAATTCCGCATCCGGTTCCGGTACTCGTTGGCGTTGATGCCCTCCAGCTTTTTGAAGGTTCTGGTAAAATGGGCGGCATCGGCATAGCCCACCATTTCGCCGATCTGGCCGATTTTCAGGCCGGGGTTTTCCAGAAGGCGCTTGGCATTCTCAATGCGGATGGAATTGAGGATATCGTAGAAGCTCATCTCCATGTACTTGTTCAGAAGCTTGCTCAGGTGCCACTGGGACACATAGCACCGGTCCGCCACCTCCTGCAGCGTCAGCTTCTCCTGGTAGTGCTCGCGCATATAGCTCACGGCGGAATCCACCAGGAAGCTGCCTGCGCCCTGGTGCTTTTCCTCCTCCTCGGGCTGCTCCTCCTGAGGTCGGGCGGAAAGCTCTTTTAATTTGGCGGTCATGGCTTCCAGGGCCTCATTGATCTCCGCCATTTTGGTGGGCTTCAGCAGAAACCGGGTGACCCCCAGGCGGATGGCCTCCTGGGCATAGGAAAAGTCCCGGTAGCCCGTCATCACCGTCACCTGCATATCCGGGAACTCACTGCGCAGCCCCGCCAGCATGGTCAGGCCGCTCTGCCCGGGCATCCGGATGTCCGTAAAGAGGATATCCGGCTTTTCCTGCCGGATCAGGTCGTTGCCGGACTTGGCGTCAAAGGCCGTGCCCACCACCTGGCAGTCGTAATTCTCCCACTTGACGACCCGTTTCAGGCCCTCCAGAATGACAGCCTCATCATCAATCAGAACAACACGGTACATTTTCTCTCTCCTCATCCATTGAGCTTTAGTGCGGCCTCGATGGCCTTCTCCGGCGTGACCTTTCCCGTTACCACCCGCCGGATGTTGGTAAACAGATAGTCTTTTGCAGCTGCGGACATCCGGTCCTGCACAGCCCCCACCACACCGGTGAGTGCTGCATTGCAGTCTGCCGCAGACTGCTCCAGCGCGTTCAGGTCTTTCGGCACAGCGCCGCTTTTCAGAGCGGTGATCTCCGTCTTCACGAAGGTGCTCAGGGTCTCGTCACTGGTCAGCTGGCTCACAAATTCCACGGCTGCGGCCCGCTTTTGGGGATCGTTCCAGGCCTTTCTCGTGATAAAATAGCCCATGGAAATGCCGCCGATGGTATCCGTGGCCGGGCGCTCTCCCTTGCCGGGGACGCAGCAGACCACATAGTTTTCCAGATTTTGGGGATAGCTCTCCGCAAAATAGCCGCATTTCCAGGACCCGTCCACAAGAAACGCCGCCATACCTTCGGCAAATTGGATGACCGTCTCCGAATCGGTAGCCGTCATGGTATTGGCCGGGAAGTAGCCCGCATCGTAGAGCTGCTTCAGATCCTTCAGGGCCGCGATCCATTTTTCCGCAGTCTCGTCCATAACCAACTGCCCGTTTTCCAGCCTGGGCAGCTCCAGCTGGTTTTCCAGGCTGCCATTGTTCATGATCAGAAACTCAAACAGATAGTGGGGGATCTCCGACAGAGAGCAGGCAATGGGGATGAAGCCCGCCTGCTTGATTTTTTCACAGTCCTCCAGGAATTGCTCCCAGGTGTAGTCCGGCCCCGGAACCGCCACGCCGCTTCTCTCCAAAACCTGCCTGTTTACAAACAGGTTCTCCCAGTAGCCGGTGGAGGGCACGGCATAATGCTTGCCGTCCGCGGCCCGGGCGATCATAGCGGGCTTCATATTGGTGGCGTAGTCCGGGTACATGGTCCTTACTTCCTCGATGGACACCAGCTTGCCCGCCCGGATAAAGGGCTCGGCATCAGCATTGGTGAAGAAGAACAGCACATCCGGGTCAGACCCGGTTTCAAAATCCGTGAACACCTTGTAGCGCCACTCTTCACTGGCTCTTGAAGAATCGTCCAGCACACGGTTTCCTGTGGAGGCCTCGTAGGCTTCCACGGCATTTTCATAGTTTTTTCGGTTGCCATCGTCTGCGCCATAGGAGGTCACGACCTTCAGTTCGACGGTTTCATGCTGTGTTTCAGCGCCCATTGTGTTCTCCTCCTTCGAGGAGAACACCCGGCCTGCGCAGGCCGCAAGCCCCACACACAGCATCAGGCACAGCGCCGCCGCTGCAATTTTCTTCATTTTTCGCTCACCTCTCCGGATTCTTTTTCCGCCTGTGCGGCGCTCTCCCGCGGGATCACCAGCCTTGCCCGGATAACCCCGGGAGAAGCCTCCTCCACCGTCAGGCAGCCCCGGTCGCCATAGAGCAGCTTCATGCGCTTATACACATTGCGCAGGCCAACCCTGTGCTTTTCCAGCGGTGCGTCGGAGCAGATGCGCCGGATATTCTCCCGGTCCTTCTCCGTCATGGTGCCCTCGTGGAACACCTCCAGGGTGACTTCCTGCTCGGTCTGGCAGGCCCGGAGCGTCAGCTTCCCGCCCCGGTTGGGGGTAATGTCGTGCTCCACGGCATTCTCCACAATGGGCTGCAAAATGAGCCTTGGCACCGGTATCTTTGCCGCCTCTTCCTCAATTTCCCGCTCCACCTGGAGTCTGCCGCCCAGGCGCTCATTGATGATGAACAGGTAGGCATCCACATAGCTGAGCTCCTCTTTCAGGGGGATCTGGTTTCTGCCGTCCCGGTCCAGCACGGCCCCCATCATGGTAGAAAGGGCCTCGATCATGGCGCTGACCCGGTCGTCTCCCGCCATGCGGGCCTCCCAGTTGATGATCTCCAGCGTGTTGTTCAGGAAATGGGGATTGATCTGGGATTGCAGGGCCTTCATCTCCGCCCGCTGGGTGGCCCGCTGCTCCTGATAGGCCCGCTGGAACTGGTTCTCCAGCTCTCCGGACATGGTATTGAAGTTCCGGAACATCTGCTCAAATTCCCGGTTGGGGGCAGGGGCGGCAATCTGATAGCCCCGCTTGCCGGATTCTACCCGGGCATTGGCGTCTGCCAGAATTTCCATGGGACTTGTGACATTCTTATAATACTGCCGCACCACGATAATCATCAGCGGCAGCACCATCAGCACCACCATGCCGATGCCGAAGAGAATCCAGGGGTTCTCCGTCCAGGGATTGAATTCCTCCGTGGTGCCCGTCAGCGCCAGCACATGGCCATCCACCGTGCGGGTGCTGTAGAGGTCCTGCCGGACGGGGCGGGATTCCTCCCAGTCCACCGGCACGAAGCTGTCCTCCCGCAGCCGGTAGGGGTTCCCGTCCAGCCATACGCTGACGTTCTCCACCCGGACAACGGCGGAAATAGGCCGGAAAAAGGTATCCGCATCCAGAAGCATGATGACCGATGCATAGGGCTGGAAATTCATGTCCAGCAGATTCCGGACCATGTACAGCTCCCCGTCATAGGACAGGAAGCGGATCATGGTATCGGTTTTTCCCATCTGCTCCATAATATCCGGCAGCCTCTTCTGGAACTTGTGGATCAGATCGATGCCGGTGGTTCCGCTGGTCAGGTGGTAGGCGCTGACGGCCACGGAATCCTCCCAATAATGGACAATGACGCCCTTATACAGGCTGGTCCGTGTGAATATCCGCAGGTAGTCATTGGTCTGCAGGTACAGCTCCGCCCGGTCGCCGTTCGTTGTATAGCTCTGGTAGGCCTGCCGGATGAGACCGTCGTAGGACACGGATTTGGAGGCGGCAATGGCCTCCTCCAATCTGCTCTGGACCTGCTCCATGGCCTTTTGGGCGCTGAAATCGATCTCCTGTTCGATGGTCTGGCTGTAGGTCCGCTCAAAAAAGGCCCCCGCAACCGTCAGAACGATCACAATGGGGATCAGCCAGCAAGCCAGGATCATGGCAAGCAGTCCGGATTTTAAGGAAAAACGCTTCGCAGTTTTCTTCTTCATATGCTACCTCTGCCATTTCTCCCAGTCATTTCCTCCATTGTAGCACAAAGCCGGGAATCCCGCAAGGGGACTCCCGGCAATTTGTATAAATTACAAATCCAAGGCTTTTCGCCAGATGTGAATATAATCCAAAGCCTGGGCTCTGGTCTCGCCCTCTGCGGCCATACGCAGCAGGGGCTCCGTGCCGGAGAAGCGGCAGATGATCCAGCTTCCGTCCTTGAAGAAGACCTTGCAGCCGTCTGCCCGGCTCACATGGTCGATCTCTTTGCCGAAATCCGGCAGCTGCTCCTGCACAAAGAGAAGCTCCTGCAGCTCCGTCTTCCGGGCGGGCTTCATGGTGAAGGCCGCATCCTCATAATAGAGCATTCCGTACTTATCGGTGATCTCCTTGTAGAGCTCGGAAACGCTCTTTCCGGTGACGGCCAGCATCTCCACCAGCAGGGCTGCGGCATAGATGCCGTCCTTGCCCGCAATGTGGCCCCGCACGGCCATGCCGCCGGAGGATTCGCCGCCCACCACGGCATTGGTCTCGGCCATCTTTGCAGAAATGAATTTGAAGCCAACGTTCACCTCATAACACTTCTCACCGAAATCCGCCGCCACCCGGTCCAGCAGGTGGGTGGTGGAATTGTTCCGGACACAGGGGCCGGTCCAGCCCCGGTATTTGCGCAGATAGTAGTACAGCAGCACAAGCAATGTATTCGGGTGCAGGAAGTTGCCCTCCTCGTCGATGACGCCCAGGCGGTCCGCGTCGCCGTCTGTGGCCAGGCCCAGATTGCAGTGGTTGTCCACCACATAGTTGCTCAGCAGATGCAATGTGTCCGCGCTGGGGGCGGGCATTTTGCCGCCGAACAGGGTATCGTGCTGGTCGTGGATCACGTCCACATCGCAGCGGCAGGTCATCAGGATGGTCCGCAGGCTGCTCTGGCTGACGCCATACATGGGGTCTACCGCAATGCGCAGCCGGGAGGCTTTGATCTTCTCCACATCCAGGAATTGCAGGATGCTGTCGATATACTCGTTGAAGGGGTAGATCTCCCGGATCTTCCCCTGCTCCAGCGCCACATCGTAGTCCACCTCGGGGATGGCTGCGGGGTCGACCTTGGCGATCTCCGCCTCGATCTTATTGGTCACCGTCTTGTCCGCGTCCCGGCCCCCGGCGGTGAAGACCTTGATGCCATTGTAAATGGCGGGGTTGTGGCTGGCGGTGACCGCCATGCCATAGGGCAGATTATACTGCTTCACCGTGAACATGATCAGCGGCGTAGGCGAGGAGCGGTTGACGACCAGGGGCTTATAGCCGTAGCCTGCCAGGACCTCGGCCACCCAGTGGCAGGCCTCCTTGGACAGGAAGCGCCGGTCATAGCCCACGCAGACCTCCGTGCCCTCCAGGCCCTCGGCCTTCATGAGTCCGCACAGGCCCGCCGCCACCAGGCGGATATTGGCTTTTGTAAATTCATCGGCAATGACGGCACGCCAGCCGCCGGTTCCGAACTTGATCATCTTTTTTTCTCCTCTCTCAGCCCATGATAACTTCGATTTCACTGACGCTGCCCGGAGCCTGAACAGGGATGGAATCCACGGTCTCGCCGTTCAGCCGGATCTCCGCCACGCCCTTTTCCACGCCCTTGGGGTTCGTCACACGGATGCGGTACTCCGCCCCCCGCCAGATGCGGTCCACCGTAAATTCCTTCCAGTCCGCCGGGATGCAGGGGTCTACCGTCAGGCTGTCGAACTCCGGGCGAACCCCCAGCAGGTACTGGGTGGCCGCATAGTAGGCCCAGCCGGCGGAGCCGGTCATGAAGGGATGGTGGGCCTCGCCGAAGGTCGTATGGTCTCTGCCGGAGACGAACTGGCAATAGGAATAGGGCTCCGCCTTGCGGACCTCGATCCGGTCGTTCTGCATGGCGGGACACAGGGCGTCATAGAACTTCATGGCCCGGCTGCCCCGGCCCAGAACCGCCTCGGCGCACCAGGCCCAGGGATTGGGATGGCTGAAAATGGAGCCGTTCTCCTTCAGGCCCGGATAGACCCGGGTGACGAAGCCAATGTCGTCATCCGGCACGGTGAAGCAGGGGGCGTTCAGCATCAGGCCGTAGGGGGTATACAGGTACTCGTCCACGGCGTCCATGGCCAGCTTTCCCTGCTCGGGGTCTGCCACGCTGGAGAGCACCGCCCAGGTGTTGCTCTCCATATGCACCCGGCCTTCGGTATCCGCCTGGGTGCCGATCTTCCGGCCCTTGGCGGTAATGCCACGGATGAACCACTGGCCGTCCCAGAGCTCCTGGCGGCTGATTTTCTTCACGGCGGCGGCCATGGTCTCATAGTATTCCGCATCGCCGTTCCGGCCCAGCTTCTTGGCCAGCTCCACAAAATTGCAGATGGCCCAATAGTGCAGGAAGCTGACCATGGCGCTCTCGCCGCCGCCCAGGTTCAGGCAGTCGTTCCAATCCGCCCGCAGGCCCTTGCAGATGCCGTGCGCGCCTACCTGCTTGGCGGAGAAGTCCAGGATACGCGCTTCAATGGTATGCTGGCCGTCCGTTACATAATACCGGCCATTGCGAAAGCTGACCTTCGGCTCGTTCGCCGTATATTCGTTAAAGTCTTTGGCAATCAGCTCAACGCGCTTGCGCTGGATGCCCCGCTGGTACAGCTCACGAGGGTAGATCAGCTTACTGCTGTGAATGACCACCATCTGGTACGGCGGTGTGATATGAAAGGAAGCGGAGAAGTTATCCGCAGTGTTTTTCAGGCGCATCTCATTTCCTCCTTGATTCGCCAGATGTATTTTTCAGCTTCTTCCAGAATCTCAGCGACCTGCTGCTTACGCTTCGGGATGGTGAGCAAGGTGGGATTAAAGGTAAAGCTGTATTCGAGCCGCTGAATCATGGCATGAACAGCGGATTGCAGTTCGGTATACACCATCATCTCCTCTACGCTCCCAGCGTCCTCAAAGGACGATTTGATGGGTGTGTAGGGATAGATGGGTGGCTTTCCATCCACCACTTCAGGAGGCGCATAAGCCGCCTGAGAGCGGATGATCGGTTTGAGTTTTTGAATGCTGCCCATCGGATTCAGGGCAAGACTGATCTTCACTGCATCATCGACCCGGCGCATATTCTCCGGGGAAAGGTGTCCGACAAACTTCAGGACACGGCTTTTATCAATGGTGAAAATCTGTTCTGCCTGAACAATGGACGGCTTCAGGCCATCTTCTTCTACCTGACAATGCGTTGCCTGTGTTACTTTCTTATCTGTCTTACTTGTCAAAGCCGCGACAATCAAAGTCGGAGAGTAGATGTTGCCGACATCATTTTGAAGAATGACTGCTGGGCGGGCACCGTTTTGTTCGGAGCCAACGCCTGCCTCCAGTTTTACAAAATAGATGTCTCCGCGTTGGAACTTCCAATTCGATTCCAAATGCGAACCTCCATTCTGATATGCAAAAGCCCGCTGCTTTTTTGCAGCGGGCTTTGCTCAATTCATGGTGGTAATTGATTTTAGGGATTCTATCGCATCCCTGCGGGTGAATGAAAACCGGATTCAGCGCGGCATGACAACGTAGTCGTAGCCACGCCGGGTCTGGCAGACCGTGCAGGTTTCCATGCATCTGTCCTTGTTCGGCACAATGGCAATCTTGAACGCCTTGGTTTCAACGTAGTGCCGGAGGCAGACACCGCAGAGGGTACGGATGGACTTGACCATCGCAGGAGTCAGCTTCATCTCATGGTAGATCTGACGCTCTTTGATGGTAGGATTCAGTTCATCCATAGGCTTACCTCCTATGTGTAATTAAAAATAAGCGGGTAGTTATGTAAAGAACAGGAGCAACCGAAGACTGAAAACAGCATCCGGCTGCTCCTGATAAAATATGTTTAGGTCTCTCATATTCGCCCTCGGCTCCCTGAGAGTGGGGAATCATCTGGCGGCGGGCTTGTACCGCTCCATTGGCATCTCAACCACCCCGTCTACTTTCTGACCGGGCCG
>ERZ835980.3422-NODE-3422-length-12356-cov-3.530120_pt1 | contig 12356 bp, 10 predicted proteins | sample MGYA00519943_ERZ835980 | MGnify/ENA primary metagenome ERZ835980 (study PRJEB31850, sample SAMEA3708791) | human gut metagenome | biome: human gut; feature: human-associated habitat; material: faeces | place: China | collected 2014 ... | reverse complement strand
CCGGAGACACGGCCGGCGGCGTCCATATCAATGCCGTCAAAGCTCTCCATGATGTCGGTGTGATAGGGGATGGGGAAGTCAGGCACCTTGGCCTCGCCGAAGCGCTGGACCTCTACGTTGGCGGAATCGTCCGGGCCGATGGGCACGGAGGGGTCAATGATCTGGGGGATCTGGAGCATGATGTGGTGGACCTTCTCGTCCAGCTCAGCTTCCAGCTTTTCCAGAGCGGCCAGCCGCTCAGCCTCATCGGTGACCTGCTTCTTCACAGCCTCGGCCTCAGCCAGCTTGCTGGGGTCCTTCTTGGCCTGACCCATCAGCATGCCGACCTGCTTGCTCAGGCGGTTGCGGTCGGAACGGAGCTGGTCCGCCTCCTGAATGTTGGCCCGGCGCTGGCTGTCCAGCTCGATGACCTCATCCACCAGAGGCAGCTTCTCGTCCTGAAACTTCTTCTTGATGTTTTCCTTCACAATGTCGGGATTTTCCCGGATAAACTTAATGTCGAGCATAGTTCATTCTCCTTGATCGATTTGATCGAAATAATTGTAATGATAATGTTTACTTGTTCAAAATCGCTTCTTTTAATTCCTGATACCGCTGGGCCGGAGGCGTAACGCCTTCCGTATTGGTGCTGGGCAGAAGCTCGTCCAGATGCTGGTCGCTGATCTCCTGAAGGGTCAGGAGGCAGCCGTCCAGATTTCCGGTGAGATACTCCTGCTGAAGATTGTAGAGGGCCAGCAGCGCCTGAGACGTTTTCTCCAGATCGGAGATGCTGTCGGAAATGACCTTCAGCTCCTCCTTGGCCTCATCCCGTTCTGCTTCTGTTTCATCCAGCCGCTTCTGCAGCTCGATGATCTGCTCCTGTGTTGCCTGGATCTCCTGAATGGCGGAGACAGAATTCTGCAATTGTCCCAGTGCCTCCGTGTTGCTCCGCTGATGGGACAGCATGGAGAGAAACATCAGCAGAAATGCCGCCAGGAACAGGATCAGAATATAGATGATAACGGGCTTCTTGCCGGTTTCCGGCGTTTCTGAGGATGCGGGCGTCACCTCGCCTCCGTCAGCTCGTTTTTCAAATTTCATGCATGAGGTCCTTTCTTTAATTGTGAGACCTTGATGACGGCCAAAGCGTCCAGCAGGTCGTTCAGATCGTCCACGCCGTAATATTCCAGCTCAATCCGACCTTTTTTACGGCCGGGAACGATCTTCACACCGCGGCACAGCCGGGCCTTCAACTCATTTTGGGCCTCTGCCAGATAATCCACCTCGTCAGGATCTTTGGCCTGCGCCTCTTTCTTCTCGGCGGAAAGCCGTTTGACCAGAGCCTCTGTCTGCCGGACGGAGAGTCCGCCGCTGACAATGGCGTTGGCCGCGCTTTCCTGCAGGGAAGGGGAGAGGGGAACCAAAGCCCGGGCGTGACCGGCGGAGAGTTTGCCCTCCTCCACCAGCTTTCGGACGGAGGGCGTCAGTCCCAGCAGCCGCAGGGCATTGGTCACGGCGCTGCGGGATTTGCCTACCCGCTGGGCGGCTTCCTCCTGCGTCATGTGGTAGGATTCGATCAATGACTGAAAACCGGCGGCTTCCTCCATGGGATTCAGGTCCTCTCGCTGGAGGTTTTCGATCATGGCCAGCTCGGCTGCCTTGCGGTCATCGGCCTCGATCACGATGACCGGAACCTCCTGTAAGCCCGCCAGCCGGGCTGCCCGCCAGCGGCGTTCTCCGGCAATGATCTGATAGTAGCCGGATGACAGCTTTCGCACGGTTAACGGCTGAATGATGCCGTGCTGTGAAATGGAATCCGCCAGTTCCTGAAGAGATTCATCATCAAAGCGCTTCCGGGGCTGTGATGAGCAGGTCTCCACCTGTGAAATGGGAAGTGACAGACTGCCGCTGGACTCGGTTTTCATCACATCGTCGCCTAAGAGGGCGCCGAGTCCTCTGCCGAGACCAGAGGGCTTTTTTGATGCCATAGAAGCGCTCCTTTCTACTGTTTTTTCAGGAACTCGACTGCGAGTGCCTGATAGGCCTCCGCACCGCGGGAGGTGCGGTCATAGGCCGTGATGGGCTTTCCGTGGCTGGGCGCCTCAGAGAGCCGGACGTTCCGGGGGATCACTGTGGCGTAGACCTTGCCGGGGAAGTAGTGCTTGACCTCTTCCGCCACCTGCATGGCCAGATTGGTGCGCCCGTCGAACATGGTCAGCAGAACGCCTTCCAGCGCCAGCTTCGGGTTCAAAGAGCGCCGCACAATGCGAACCGTGTTCATCAGGTCGCTGAGACCTTCCAGAGCGAAATACTCGCCCTGAACCGGAACCAAAATGCTGTCAGCAGCACAGAGGGCATTCAGCGTCAAAAGCTCCAAAGACGGCGGGCAGTCAATGAAAATGAAGTCATATTCCGCCGCCAGCTGGTCCAGCGCGTCCTTCAGAAGAAATTCGCGGCGGTCCATGCCGATGAGCTCAATGCCGGCACCGGCCAGTGCCTTGTTGGAGGGAAGTACGTCTCCGTATCGGGTGTGCACCACCGCGTCTGCGGCGGGCACGTCGGAGACCAGCACCTCGTAAATGCCTTTGGAAATGGTTTTGTCCACGCCCATGCCGGAAGTGGAATTGGCCTGTGGGTCAAAGTCGCAAAGCAAGACGCGCTTGCCCTGCTCCGCCAGTGCTGCCGCCAGATTGACACAGGTGGTGGTTTTGCCCACGCCGCCTTTTTGGTTTACGATGGAAATGATTTTTGCCACAGGCCACCTGCTTTCCGGGCCACAGCCCTGTTTGATGCACGGCATAAGTGCCGTGGAGCATTGCGGTGCAATGACTCAGCAAATAGTATTATAACAAGGAGCCTGCGGTGTTTCAAGGGTTCCTGTAAAAAAATGCGGTTTTGCAGTATTTTTTATAAAAACAATTTTTGGGAAACTCAGATTCTACTGGTTTCACGTGAAACATTTTGTTGGCGGCGGCTGTAAAGGAAACTCCGCTGACAAAAGTCAGCGGAGTTGTTTCACGTGAAACATGAAGCGGAAGCGAGAGCGCTTCACGGCAGATCGGTTTGCAGCAGCAATCCGCTGCGGGGCGGCAATGTCAAGGGAATTGCATTGTCAGTTGGGATGAAGCGCTGACCGGTAAGCAGATCCCGGGCAGGCGGCGCAGACCAGGGCAGCGATAAGGCCTGAGACACATCAGCGGCATTGACCACGGTGGTCAGAAGCTGACCATCCAGCTCCCGGGCAAAGATCAGCAGGGGACCGGAGGTCCAGATCCAATGAAGAACGCCGGCTTGCAGTGCCGGGAAGGAGCGCCGGAACCGGGCCAGTTCCGCAAAGTGCGCTTTGAGATCAGTATCTTCCTGCGCCCAAGGATAGCCGGCCCGGTTAAAGGGATCTTCCCAACCCTCCATAGCAGCTTCATCTCCGTAATAGACGGTGGGCGCGCCGGGGAAGGTAAAGAGGATCAGTGCCGCCAGCCGCAGCCGCTCCAGGCCAATCTGGCGCTGGGCGGGGGAGAGGCGGTACGCTGCCCGGTCTGCCTTGTTGTCCGGTACGTTGTCAGCGCCTAAAACGGTAAGGATGCGAGGGGTATCGTGGGTACCAAGGAAGTTCATCAGGGAGAGGAATGCCTCCGGCGGGTAGTTTTCCCGGAGGGTTTCCAGCGTTTCCCGGAAATCGTCAGCGTCTCCACCCCGCAGGTAAGCGATGAGCGCCGTGCGGAAGGGGTAGTTCATCACGCCGTGCAGCTCGTGGCCAAGCAGATAGCGCCGCCGCTGGGAATAGGCCACCTTGGTGGTGGCGTCCTCCCAGACTTCACCCAAAAGGAAGCTGTCCGGGGCGGTTTCCTCCATAGCGGTACGAATTTCGGCAATAAAGTCATCCGGCAGCTCATCGGCTACGTCCAGCCGCCAACCGGAGGCCCCGGCCCGGAGCCAGTGGCGCACCACGGAGTCCTGTCCCCGGATGATGAAGTCCCGGTAGTCCGGCTCGTTCTCCTGAACAGCAGGCAGCGTCATGATTCCCCACCAGGCGTCATAATCCGTAGGCCAGGGATGGAAGGAAAACCAGTTGAAATAAGGGGAATCGGTGCTTTGGGCCGCGCCTACGCCGGGATAGAAGCCGTCGGCGTTGAAGTAGCGGCTTTGAGAGCCGGTGTGGTTGAATACACCGTCTAAAATCACCCGGATGCCCCGCTGTTTCGCTTCCCGGCAAAGGCGGCGGAAATCCTCCTCGGTGCCTAACATAGGGTCGATGCGAAGGTAGTCGGCTGTGTTGTAGCGGTGGTTGGAGGCGGATTCAAAAATAGGATTCAGGTACAGCACGGTGACGCCCAGAGCGGCCAGATCATCCAGCTTGGCGGTGATGCCATTGAGAGAGCCGCCAAAAAAGTCCCGGTTTCGTACCTCACCGTCCGGGTCCGGCGCCCAAACGGGCTGGTCGTTCCAATTCTCGTGGACCCAGCGGTTTCCCACCAGACCGGTAGGGTCCGGGAGGGAAAGACGGCAGAAGCGGTCCGGGAAGATCTGATAGACCACACCGCCGCCAAACCACAGAGGGGTGGCCGTTTTCTCGTAGACGGTGAGCTGCCAGCTTTGGATCTCCCCGGTCTCCTGCCAGCCGGATTGATCCAACAGGGCCGTGGAGCCATCGGAGCGGATCAGGCGGAAATGATACCAGAGCAGCTCCGGTTCTGAGGGGGCGGTGAGGACGCCGGTGAAGCGGGTACGCTCGCCGTCCACAGCCTCCGGCAGCAGCTCCATCTGGATCTCTTCACCGGAAAATTCCCGCCGCGCCACCAGGACACAGCGGGAATAGCCATCCCGGGTGAGGGGACGGACATGAAATACGACCTCGCTGCCGCAAGGGACAGCGCCAAAGGGCTTTTTACAGAACTCACTGCGGGAGTCGAACACAAAGGGATCACGCATGGGAGAGACCTCCGAATCAAGGAATCAGTTGATTTTCCGGGAAAATGGACGCAGTGTCCTCCCGGTCAAAGTAAGCGTTGATAATGTCCACAGCGGTGGTGGCCAGAACCGCGCCGGCGTCAGCCTTTTCCAATACCAGAGCCACGGCGATCTCCGGCTCGTCATAGGGCGCGAAGGCTACGAACACGCCGTTTTTCATGGAGCCGCCGATCTGGGCGGTACCGGTTTTCGCACCGGCGGAGACCACGCAGTTCTGGAAGGGACCGGCCACGGAGCCGCCGTTGGTGGTGTAGCCCAGCATACCTTTTTTCACAGCTTGCAGGGTGGAATCGCTGATGTTCAGGGTGTTGAGGGGCTCTGTGTCGCCGGTGGCGATGATCTCAGAGTTATCGTAGGACTTGACGTTTTTCAACAAATGGGCGGGGTAATGCTTGCCACCAGAGACAAGAGTAGCAATGTAGTTGGCAAGCTGCAACGGGGTATATTCCTGATTGGCCTGGCCGAAAGCTGCCCACGGGGCCTGATCCTGGCCGCTTTCGTTGACGGCCTGTCGGCCTGTGCTTTCACCGACCTCAATGCCGGTGGGCTCGCCGAGGCCCAGAGCGGAATAGTATTCGTTCAGTGTGTCCAGTCCCATGCGGTAACCCATTTCCATGAAATAGGTGTTGCAGGAATTGGTGATGGCGCTGGTGACGTTCATTTTGCCGTGTCCGCTGCGCTTCCAGCAATTCGTGTTGTTTTCCCAAGTGGCACTGGGGTATTTCCAGTAGCCGGGGTCAAAAATGGTCTCGGTGGTGGTGGTGACACCGGATTCCAGTGCCGCCACAGCGGTAGCGGGCTTTAAGGTGGAGCCGGGGGCGTAGGGGCTGTTGGTGGCGCGGTTGGTCAGGGGCTTGGCGGGATCGTCCCGCAGCTCCGCAAAGTCCTTCCGCCAGGTGGAGAGGTCATAGGAAGGGCAGGAGGCCAGTGCCAGAATTTCGCCTGTACCGACTTTGACCACAGCGGCGGCGGCACCCCGGCTGTCCAGATGGTCTTTTTGGTTCAACTGGGCTACTTTAGCGGCCAAAGTGTCCTCCACCGCCTGCTGGAGCTTGAGATCCACTGTCAGCTCCACGGTATAGCCGGAGCGGGGCTCTACACTATAATATTCACCGGTGATCTTTCCGTCGCTGTTGACGGAGATCATCCGCTTGCCGTCCGTACCCCGGAGGTAGTCCTCAAAGGCGGCTTCTGCACCAGAGAGGCCGATGGTGTCATCCATTAGATAGCCCCGATCTTCCCATTCATCGGTATAGTCGGGGATACGGCCCACGGTGCCTAAAATATGGGTGGCGTAGGTGGTGGCGTACTGCCGGGCGGAGGAGCGGATGATCTTGGCCCCCTGAAACTGGCCGTCGCTGATGAGGGAGCAGAAGGCTACATCCACGTTCTGCACCAGAACGTAGGCATTGTTGTTGGCACCCAGCTTCCGCAGCTTCAATTCGTACCGGACACCCAAGATCAAGCGGGCATCGCTGTCGGAATAATTGTCGGAGAGCTTCATATCCTCCCGCATCCAGTCGAAGAGCTTGGCGGGCGTGACGCCGGCGTTCAGCAGGAGGGAATTGGTCAGCGCGGCGCTGTTGGTCTGCTTCAAAAGCTCCGTATCCTTGGCGGCGGCCGGGTCCAGAGCAGTTTCACCCTCCCTGGGGGCCTTCAGCAGCTCCGGGTGCTGGCGGACATAGACGGCCAGCAGCTCCCGGGTGGGCTTCAGGTCCCGGAGGTAGGAGAAAAAGCGGCTTTTCTGAGTGTCGGTAAGGGTATCCACGGTGAAATGGGCCGCGCCGTCCAGAGAGAGGGGGAGGTTATCCTCCCAAGCGACCCCCTGATCCCGGCAGAGAGTGACCAGACGGAGGATGGCGTCATTCTGGTTTTCACCGGGCTTCAAAAGAGAGGCGTCAAAGGTCAGGCTGTAAGTGGATTGGTTGGTCACAAGGGTCCGGCCGGAGCGGTCAGTGATGATGCCCCGGGAGGCCTCCACATTTTCCATGCGGGTGATGGTCTGGATGGATTTGGCCAGATATTCCTCGTGGTGAACAACCTGGGTATTGAAAAGGACCACCAGATAAATGGCCAGCACTGCCAGCGCCATGGCAGCCATGACGCGGAATCTGGTGAGTTGGGAGGGGCGTTGGTTCATGATTACCTCCGTGGAAAGTCCTTAATCGTCAACATGAACGCGGAGATAGACCCGGCGGAACAGCCAGGTCATAGGCAGGCTCCACAGCAGGGAGACGCACAGCTCCCGCAGGGTGACGGACATGGCCGCACCCCATGCGGGATGGCCCTGAGCCCAAAGGACAATGCAGTGGAAGATGCCTGTCAGCAGATAGGCGGGCAGAGCCGCGGCGGCAGAGCAGAGATACCCAGCTGGGATCAGACTCTGGGACAGCAGTCCGGCGGCGAGGCCCACAAGGGGGAGGATCAGGGTATAAAAGCAGGGAATGGGGGAGGGGAGCAGCAGGTCGCAGAAAACGCCACAGGCAAGGGCGTAGACCGTGCCGGCGGCGGGGCCCTCAAAGGTGGCGGGGAGGGCGGCAATCAGGGGATAGAGAAAGGGGATAACGCCCCAGATGGTTACACGCTGGAGAAAAGCGGCCTGAACAACGGCCCAGACCAGCCCGGCCAAAGTGTACAGAGTCCATTTAAAAATCGTGGCGCTGCGGGCCAGCAAGGGGAATCCCTCCCTTCTGTAATGGTGAATGAACGGTAAGCGGTCAGCTTACGATCTCAAAGGATTTGATGATGCACACCTCCGTGAGACCGTTCAGGTCGGCGGCGGGGGTGAGGATGGCGTAATTAGAGGTGTCGGAATCGTCGGCCCGAAGCTCGGAGACAGAGCCGATGACCAGATCCGGGGGCAGATAGCCGCCCAGACCGGAGGTAACTACCAGGTCGCCCTCCAACAGCTGGCAGGAGGCGGGGAGGGAATCCAGCTTCAGCTTACCGTCGTCCATCAGGGCGAAATCGCCGCCGGCAATGCCGATGTCCTTGGTGCGGTAGACACGGGCGCCTAAGGAGGTGTCGGTGTCAATCACAGTCAAAACCGTGGACCAGTCGTGGCCCGCTTTGCTGATGCGGCCCACCAGGTTGCCGTTTCCGTCGATAACGCAGTCACCTAACTCTACGCCGTGGGCTGTGCCCTTGTTCAGCGTCAGGGAGGCGGTCCAGTTGGTAACGCCCCGCTCTGTGACGGTAGCGGTCTCGAAGTCGCTGAGGTCCCGGCGCTGCTGACGCAGATCCAGCAGGTCCCGGAGAAATACATTTTCCTGACTGGCGGCCTCGCCTTGACGAACGGTGGCCTCCATTTCCGCGATCTGCTTTTTCAGGGCCTCATTTTCCGCTTTCAGGGCGGTGACGTCCTCATAGTAATTCTGCTTGTCGGTGAACCAGCCGGATACGGAGGTGCAGACTGTCCGGAAAGGACTGGTAATGGTGTTGGCCAGATCCACCAGCGGGGAGGCGTTGGTGCTGAAATAGGACAGCAGAGCCAGCGCCACGGCGATCACCGCCCCGGCGAAGAGGATCCATAATCCGTGATTTCTCAGAAAATCCTTCAAGGAAGTTCTCCTTCTAAAAAGTTAAAACGCAATCGATTACAATAACTTAATGCCAAACTGAGCCAGCATCCGGCTCAGACGCAGGACAGGCAGGCCCATGACGTTGAAGAAGTCGCCCTCCAGACGCTCCACCAGCAACGCGCCCTTGCCCTGAACACCGTAGGACCCGGCTTTGTCCATAGGCTCGCCGGTGGCAATATAGGCCCGCAGCTCGGATTCCTCAGCGGGGCGGAACACCACGCCGGTGGCTTCGCTTTCCGTGAGTACACGGTCTCCCTGACGGACGGTGACGCCGGTGCAGACCGTGTGGCGGCGGCCCTGCAGCGCGGTGAGCATCCGCAGCGCGTCGGCCTCATCCTGAGGCTTGCCCAGACGCTGGTCATCCAGAAACACCATGGTGTCGGCGGTGATGACGATCTCCTCCGGGGTGCAGAGCTTGGCGGCGGCATCCGCCTTTTCCCGGGAGATGTATTCCACGATCTGCGCCGGGGTGAGACCCGCCGGGTAGTGCTCGTCCGTCTGGGGCACCCGGATGTCAAAATCCGTGATGCCGATGCGGTTCAATAATTCCTGCCGCCGGGGGGAGCCGGAGGCCAAAACGATGCGAGACATGGCGGCCCTCCTTACTTGCCGGTGGAGCCGAAGCCGCCCCGGTCGGGACCGGTGAGGTGCTCCACACGGGTAAAGACGAGAGGGGGCTGGTTCTTCATAATGCGGAACTGGGAAATGCGGGTGTTCTTGTCGATATGGACATCCCGTGTGGCGTACATGGGAACGCGCCACTGGTCATTGTCGCCCCGGTAGGTGTAGTCCACCACACCCATGGAGTTGGCTTGCAGCAGACCGTAGTTCTTAAAGGTGGAGCTGCGGGGCACCACATGGGCCTCGTAGCCCTCCGGCAGCTCGATGGCGACGCCCAGAGGGATCAGGCGGAATTCTCCGGCCTTCATGTCCACATCCTCGGCGGCGTGGAGGTCGATCCAGTCGGATTTGCCTGCCACATAGCACAGCTCGTCGATGCCGTCCACAAAATATTTTACCTTGATCTCTTCCATGTAAAACTCCAAAATCGAAAACAAATAGTATTATAAAGTATATATTATACAAATAGAACTGAAAACTTGCTGAAAAAGCGGGAAATTTCCGGTGAGACTCTGCCGCTGGGTCAATCCACGCCGCGATAATAGAGCCCTCGTGTGAAGGGGCCGGGGGCGGGGGCACCGGTCTGGTAGGCCCGGAAAATGTCCGCACATTCTGCGGGGGCTTCCAAGGTGAACCGCAGGCGGGCATAGGTCAGGCCACAGTGCTTCCACTCGGGCTTGTCCGCCAGCCACACCGGCGCACTGTTCTGGATCTCCGTCCGGTGGCCGTAGGCCGGGAGCAGCGGGAACTTTGCCCCGGTGCGGTCCTGAAGATCGTTTGGCTTGCGGCAGGGGGCCTGCTGGGGGACGGCGTCACCCGTTTCGGACAGGTGGCAGCCGGTTTCGTTCTGCACCAGACAGTTTTCCGTGATCATCAGGGGCAGTCGGCCGTAGACGATGGCCTCTGCCGGGATCAGCTTTTGGATGTCCCGCATCTGTGGGAACCGCAGCTCGAAGGACAGGCAGGCGGAGGAGAGCTCCTTGCGCCGGAGATAGTCCAGAGAGCGGCTGTTGAACACGTTGAGGCCGAAGTCGCCGCGGATAGTCAGCCCCGCGTCCCGCAAAAGGGGCAGATGGCCGATGTTCCCCGCCAGAGCGGAGGTGACGCCCAGCTTTTTGGCGTGAGCCAGCCACGTCTGGAGCTGGGGTTCATTTCGGTCCCGCCAGACACGGGGAAGAATGGCGCACCACTCCCCGGCAAAGTCCGGCAGCGCGTCCCGCTCCGCCAGCAGCTCCAAGGGGAGGTCGATGTGGGCGGGGGACAAGGGCAGCAGCGCTTCCGCCTGCGCCCAGGTTGTGACGGAAACGGTCAGGGCCGGGGTATCGGCGGTGCAGTCCAGATCCGGCAGGGGGGAGAAGTCCTGTTCCCGGCGGACCGGAACGGCACAACGGGCGTTCTCCAAGGCGGCCAGAGCATCCCGGCGCAGGGCGTTGACCGCTCCGGCGGAGAGAAACAGGCCGTCTGCTACATCGGCGGAGCCGTCCGTACAGCGGAAGGCGGTGCCGCCTGTCTTTTGCAGGCGGGCTTCCAGATCGGAAGCCGTCAGTGCCTTGTTCTGAGCCGGCTCCGGGATGGGGCCTTCGGCGGCGGCCACATGGCCGTCATCGTCCCAAACTGTCAGGGAAACCGGCTGTCCGGCCTGACAGGAGCAGGAGAAATGGATGGGAACGGTGCGGGCGTCATCCTTTTCGTATTTGGCTCGGGCGGCGGCAAACAATTCCTTCGGCTCCGGGGTGTTTTCAGGGCGGGTGCCGAACATGGCGGGGCCGTGGCGACCCTGCCAGTAGTCCGCTGTAAAGCCGGAGCGGGAGAAGGCCAGCTCCAGATCCTTTTTTTCGGCGGCGGTGGGCTTCCGGCCCTCCCGGATCAGACGGGCGTAAATGTCCGTGATGACCGCCACATATTCCGGGCGCTTCATGCGGCCTTCCAGCTTCAGGCAGCTGACATCCATTCGCTCCATGTCGGAAATGCGGTCAGCAAGGCAGCTATCCTTCAAACTGAGTGGGTAGGTGTTTTTGGCGGGGCCGTTGAAGCCGTAGGGCAGGCGGCAGGGCTGGGCGCAGGTGCCCCGGTTGCCGCTGCGTCCGCCAATGAGGGCGCTCATTTCGCACTGGCCGGAGTAGCACATGCAGAGAGCACCATGGCCGAAGATCTCGATCTCGGCGGGACAGGCCTTGCAGATGGCGGCGGTGTCCTCCCGGGAGCACTCCCGGGCGAGGACCACCCGCTCGCAGCCGTCCCCATAGACCTCGTTGGCACCGCCGGCGGTAAAGACGCTCATCTGAGTGCTGGCGTGAAGGGGGAGGTCCGGCAAGGCCTCCCGCAGCAGGGCAAACAGGCCCCAGTCCTGCACCAGCACGGAGTCCACCCCGAGACGGCAGGCCGTCCGGGCGGCATCTAAGGCCAGAGGCAGCTCCCGGTCCGTCAGCAGGGTGTTCAGGGTCAGAAAGACCCGGACGCCCCGGAGATGGCAGTACCGGATGGCATCGGCGAATTCTTCGTCAGAAAAATTTTTGGCGCTCCGGCGGGCGTTGAAGCTCCCCCAACCCAGATAGACGGCGCCGCAGCCGCTCTGGACGGCGGCCCGGAGGGCTTCCGGAGACCCGGCGGGGGAGAGCAGTTCCAGAGCCATTACTTGCGGTTGTCCAGACGCTGCTGAAGGCGGAAGATCTCCCGTTTCAGCTCGCTGACCTCGGCCTGAGCCTTGGAAGCCTCGTCCAGATAGCCTTTGATCTGGCTCCGAAGCTGCTCGGCGGCGGCCTGAGATTTGAACAGCTCGTCCGTCAGGTTGACGGCAGTGAGCACGGCGGCGTCAGTGCGGCCCACCTTGGCATCGTTCATGACCTCGGTCATTTTGTCGCTGACACAGCTTCCTACCTTCTGCATGTAGGCGGAAGTCTCGTCCGCTACCAAGGTGTATTCCTCTCCGCAGATGGTGATGACAACACGGTTTGCCATTTGCGCATCCTCCTTTTCTATGTACGTCCTGCGTTGGGACGCAATACACAATATTACAGCATCCAGTATAGCACAAAGGCCGCAGGTGTTCCACAAAAATCGTGGGAAATCGAAAAAGTTTACAACTCGCTGACGGCCCTCTTGCCGTAGGGGAAGATTTCGTGTAGAATAAGGGCTGAATGAAAAGGAAAGAGGCTGTCGATAAAGTAGTAAATTCTCCGCAACGGTAAGGTAGGGCAGCCGTTAGCG
>ERZ835980.3381-NODE-3381-length-12505-cov-3.137992_pt1 | contig 12505 bp, 9 predicted proteins | sample MGYA00519943_ERZ835980 | MGnify/ENA primary metagenome ERZ835980 (study PRJEB31850, sample SAMEA3708791) | human gut metagenome | biome: human gut; feature: human-associated habitat; material: faeces | place: China | collected 2014 ... | reverse complement strand
TGTCCGCATCAATCAGGATCGCCAGTTTCAGGTCTTCCATGGCTTACTTCCTCTCGCGCTTGGGCTGCTCAAAGTACATATACAACTGGCACGGAATCATGCCGTTGTATATTTTGCGGCGGCGGGCGGCCTTTTTGCCAAAATGCTGCTCAAAGTCAGCATCGGCGGTGATGGCATACAACCCCTGCGCCGGGTGGCGCTGCCAGACCTGGCCCAGCGTTTTGGCCAGGGCGGCGGCATAGCGGCGCAGGGCGGGCATCCGCACCCCGATGACGCGCTCCCACGCCACCCCCGGCATGAGGGCGGCATGGAAGGCACGGTATTTTTCATCCCGCAGGGCAAACAGGGCTTCGGTGATCTCTCGCATGGGCGGCCTCCTTTTGGGGCTTGGATGATAGGATTCTACCGCAAATAGGGTAAAAGCGCAAGAAGGGGCGGCCTGACCCACAAGGGAGGGCAGACCGCCGGAAGAAAAACATGGATAATATCAGTGCTTGGGGACCAACAGGGCCCGCATGGCATTGAGGATGGCCAGCACCAGCACGCCCACATCGGCAAAGACAGCGATCCACATGTTGGCATCGCCGGTGGCGCCCAGCACCAGTACCAGCGCCTTGACCGCCAGGGCGAAGATAACATTCTGCCAGACGATCTTCATGGTGCGGCGGGAAAGCCGAACGGCCAGCGCCAGCTTGCTGGGGGCATCGTCCATCAGGACGATATCAGCGGCCTCAATGGCGGCATCGCTGCCCAGGGCGCCCATGGCGACACCGACATCGGCGCGGGCCAAAACAGGAGCATCATTGATGCCATCGCCGACGAACACCAGAGGAGAACCGGTTTGCAGCAGCTCCTCCACCGCGGTCACCTTATCGGCGGGCAGCAGCTCGGCCCGGTATTCATCCAGGCCAAGCTCCCCAGCCACAGCCTGGGCTACGGCGGTCTTATCGCCGGTCAGCATCACGGTCTTTTCCACGCCCTCGGCCTTGAGGGTCTGAATGGCCTCGGCGGAATCGGGCTTGGGGGTATCGGCGATGACCAGATAGCCGAGGTAGTCCTTATCGGCCGCCATGTGGATAACGGTGCCGACCTCGGCGACCTCCCGGCAGGGAACGCCGATTTCCTTCATTAGGCGCTCATTGCCGGCATAGATATGCCGGCCGTCAATGACGGCTTCAATACCGCGGCCGGTGTGGTCCTTGGCGTCCTCGATCTCTTTTTCGATGGGCTTGCCGTAGGCGGCCACCACCGACTGGGCAATGGGATGATGAGAGAAGCTCTCGGCAGCGGCGGCGGTCGCCAGCAGGTCGTCCTCGGTTCCGGCGGCGGGGACGATATGGGTGACGGTAAAGCTGCCCTTTGTCAGGGTGCCGGTCTTATCGAATACGACGGTTTTGGCCTTAGCCAGCGTTTCCATATAGCCTGCGCCCTTTACCAGGATGCCGCAGCGGGAAGCCCCGCCGATACCGCCGAAGAAGGTGAGCGGTACGCTGACAACCAGCGCGCAGGGGCAGGAAACGACCAGGAATACCAGGGCACGCTCCACCCAGGTGCCCCAGGGCTGGGAGAAGAACAGGGGCGGAATAACCGCCAGCAGGGCGGCGCCGATCACAACGCAGGGGGTATACCAATGGGCAAAGCGGGTGATGAAGCTTTCCACCCTGGCCTTTTGGTCGGCGGCGTTTTCCACCAGCTCCAGGATCTTGGCGGCGGTGGATTCGCCGTAGGCGCTTTGGGTCTGAACCGTAATGACACCGGTGAGATTTACCGTACCGCTGACCACCGGATCGCCCTCCGCCTTATCCTGCGGCAGGCTTTCGCCGGTCAGGGCGGCGGTATTCACAGCGGTGGAGCCCTCCAGAATCACGCCATCCAGCGGGATCTTTTCGCCGGGGCGGACGATGATGGTCTCCCCTACTTCCACTTCATCGGGGTCCACCTTTTCTTCCTGTCCATTCCGCACCACATTGGCGTAATCGGGGCGGAGATCCATAAGCTGGGTGATGTTGCGGCGGGTCTTGCCCACGGCAACGCCCTGGAACCATTCACCGATCTGATAGAACAGCATAACGGCGACGGCTTCCCGGTAATCGCCCAGTACAAAGGCGCCGATGGTGGCGACCGACATGAGGAATTCCTCGTCCATCAGGTCACCGTGCAGGATCTTGCGGATAGCACCCCACAGGACATCCCAGCCGACAATGAAATACGGCACACAGTAGGCCAAAAGCTGCCAGATGCCCTCCAGCGGGAGAACGAACCACACCAGTGCCAGCAGTACCGCCGCGGCGATAATGCGGGCCAGATGCTTTTTCTGTTTTCTTGTCATTTCGGTAATCCCCTTTCCCCGGTGATGGCGGAAAATATTACTTGAGCAGGATGCGGCAATCGGGTTCCACGCGCTTGCAGGTCTTTACCACTTCGGCCAGGATGTCATCGTAGCGGGCGTCATCGGCCTCCAGGGTGAGCTTCTGGGCCAGGTAGCTGACACGGGCATAGGTCACGCCATCAATTTTGGAAATGGCTTCCTCCATCTTGGCGGCGCAGTTGGCGCAATCCAGGTCTTCCATCATATACATCTTTTTCATGTCAGTTTTCCTCCTTGGTTGAATGATTGGTGGGATGGGAATGGTGGTCATGCTCGGTCAGGTGCTCAAAGCCCTGCCCGATGATGGTACGGACATGGTCATCCGCCAGGAAATAGTAGATGGTCTTGCCCTCCCGGCGGGAGGCGACCAGCTTATTTTCCCGCAGCACCTTAAGCTGGTGCGAGATGGCAGATTGGGTCATGCCCAGCAGCTCCGCGATGGCGCAGACACACAGCTCCGATTCAAACAGCGAATACAGAATCCGCATGCGGGTGGTATCGCCGAACACCTTGAAGAGATCCGAAAGGTCACAGATCAGCTCCTCCGGGGGCAGCTCCTGCCGCACCGTTTGCAGGATGGCGGTGTGGTCATGCTTCGGCATCATTTCAACCTCCATTCATATGTTTTCTTGTTCATATGATAGCGCGCTCATATGTTATTGTCAACAGCAAATTTGATTTTTCTTTGATAAAATATCAAAAAACAGGGGCGGCGGGAGGAATCGTCGGATGCGGCGTCGCTGCCCTTGACAGGCATCAGCCCGTCTGCGCCGGGCATAAGCCTGCCTGCGGGCGTTCCTGGCCTCCGGCCGATCCCTCCCGCCGCCCTGGAAAAGGACGCCAAAAAGCCCGGAAAACCGAGGTTCTCCGGGCCAACGGGGAATATCAAACTCAGCGGTAGTCTTTCCGCTCGTTTAGGCGCTTCTTTTCTTCGGGCTTCAGGTCCAGGCCGATGGTACCGCCGGGGTTCATGGTGTAATCGGGGTCAAAGTAATTCTTGAGCACCCGGAACACCCCGTACTCCTTCTCGCCGATATAGCCCTCCAGCCAGGGGGCAAACATCTTGCCGATGCCATGGTGGTGGGAGATGGCCGCGCCGGATTTCTGGATGGCATCCAGAATGGTGGTGTGGTAGCGCTTAAATTCAGCGGCATCGTTCATCCGGGTGATGAAGATGAAGTACAGGTTGGCGCCCTGCGGGTAGCAGTGGCTCATGTGCGTGGTGACGATGGTATTGGGCAGCGCATGGCAGACCGCGCGCACATCGCGGTGCACCTGCGCCATATTGGACCAGTTGACGCTGCACTCCAGCGTATCGGTGATGACGCTGAAATCCATGAGGGTATCGCGGAGGTAAGGGTCATTGAAGCGGCCCTTTTCCCAGCTCTTGGTCACATAGCCGGTCATGGGCATGGCACCAAAGCGGCGGGCAATGCGGTGGATGTTCTTCGCCACATTTTTGGAAAAGCCCTTTTCGCCATCGGTAAAGCCCAGGAACATACAGCGCTCCATATCCTTGTAGCCCAGCTTATCCAGCAGCGGCGCCAGCGGTGTTTCATCCACATTGTAGAGCTTGAGCATCAGGTGGGTCTCTTCGGGGTCGGAAAGGCGAAACACCGAGGAATAGCCGCATTCGCACTGCATCATCTCCCGGGCGGCCGCCATGGCGGTCTCCCAATCCCGGAACATGTAGGAGAAGCGCTTTCGGTTTTCCGGCTGCCAGCGGAATACCTTGAGGGTCACTTCGGTAAGGACGCCGAAAGTGCCCTCCGAGCCCATCATGATCTGGTTGAGATCGGGGCCGGTGGCCTCCCTGGGATAATGGGGAGTGACGATGCGGCCGATGGGGGTGGCGTACTTCTGCGAAAGGACGATATCGGCGATGGTGCCATAGTAGGTGCTGTTCTGGCCCGCGCCGCGGGTAACCACCCAGCCGCCCACGCTGCTGTACTCGAAGGACTGGGGGAAATGGCCGCAGGTATACTGCCGCTTGGCGCCAAAGCGATTGGGGGCATCCTGCAGGGCTTCCTCCAGCGCGGGGCCGGAAAGCCCCGCCTGCACCGTGATGGTCTGGTCCACCTCATTGAAGCTGAGGATCTTATTGAAGCGCTTTCGCATATCCAGCGAGATGCCGCCCTTGATGGGCTCCACGCCGCGGGTGACGGAGCTGCCGCCGCCGTAGACATACAGCGGGAGCTTATGCTCCGCCGCGTAACGGACAAGCTCTTCCACCTGCTCGGTGGTATCGGGGTAGACCACCACATCCGGCAGGCTGTCGATCTGCTTGTGCCGCAGACGCAGAAGATCGTAGCCGGTGCAGCCATAGGCCACCGAAAGTCTTTCGTAATCCCCCGTGGTAACAAATTCTTTCCCGACGATCTTTTTCAGCGCCTCCAGGTGCTCCGGGGCGATGCGAGAGGGGTGATCCGGGAGAGAGACCTGATCAAAGCCGATATCATCGGTGTAGTCCCGGAAGTCCTCATCGGTCATATGGAAGGCTTCCTTCATCATCTTGGGGTACTTGAAAAACTCGGGATCGCCCCAGCGGAAGATGGAACGATAGCTGCCCGCCGGGGCGGGAGTCAGCAGCCACTTGGGCTCGAAGCCTTTGTACGGTTTATTGCTCATGGTCATTCTCCTTTTCGGTTTTCTCTTCCAGCAGGCCGGAGGTGATGATGATATCCACCCCCAAGCCCAGCACATTGGGCAGCACCGTTTCTCCCCGCTTCATCGGATGGGTCACACGGGCGCGGTTAATTTCCCGCATGACATCGAAAATTTTATCCTTGGGTATTTCGGCCGAGGTGCGTACACTGATGACCGGGACCTCCGGAAAAACGGTGCGCACCGTGGTGCAGAGGGTGCGGGTGGGGCAGGTCATCTCGGCCGTGGCGAACTGTTCCCCCCGTTTACAGGCATTGCCGGTGACGGTAAAACGGCCGTCCCGCTCTTCGATGCGCAGGGTGCAGCCCCGGGGACAGACAATGCAGGTCAGCTCAGTCATGCTCCATCACCTCAATTTCCAGTTTGATCTGCGAAGCCGCGGTCAGCGCCTGGGCGGAAAGATCCAGCTCCAGCCGTTCCATCTCCGGCGGGCGGAGGAAGGGGTACCGGCGGGTGTATACTTCCCGGCCATCGGCTGTAATGACAAGGCGGCAGGGGCCCAGGTTTTCCCGACTGCGGAAGTAGACAGTCACTGCGGAACGGTCGGCTGCAACATCCAGCCGCTGGGGCACAGCATACAGCAGCCCCTCCCCCGCCATGATGGGAATGAGGGTTCTTTGCTGCCCCGGACGGTACCGGGCCGCGCTTTTTCCGGCGGCTTCTCCGCTTTCGGAGACATAGTCCACCAGGTCATTGACATGCAGGGCATTGCCGCAGGAGAATACACCGGGGACCGAGGTCATCAGCCCGGCATCGCAGATGGGGCCTTTGGTTTTGGGATCGATGGCCGCGCCAAGGCCCTCGGCCAGCTCGTTCTCCGGGATGAGCCCGACCGAAAGGATGAGGGCATCGCATTCCACGATCTGTTCGGTGCCGGGGATGGGAACCATGCACTCATCCACCTGGGAAATTTCCACCGCAGTCAGTCGATCCTGCCCAAAAACGCGGGTGACGGTATGGGAGAGATAAAGCGGGATATTGTAATCATGCAGGCACTGGTGGATATTGCGGGTGAGCCCGGAGGGGGTGGATTTGGCCTCGTAGACGCCCAGCACCTGGGCGCCCTCCAGCGTAAGGCGGCGAGCCATGATAAGACCGATATCCCCGCTGCCGAGAATGACGCATTTTTTGGTGGGGAGCAGCCCCAGCAGGTTGGTGAAATGCTGCGCCGTCCCGGCGGTAAAGACCCCGGCGGGGCGGGTGCCGTGGATGGACACCTGCTTTGCCGTCCGTTCCCGGCAGCCGGTGGCCAGCACCAGCGCTTTGGCGGCCACCGTTTCCACGCCATCCCGGTTTACCAGGGTGACGGCAAAACCCTCAACGGTCTTTTGGATGCGGGTGACGAAGGTGAGGGTCCTCGCTTGCAGCCCCAGGGCATGAAATTCATCGGTGAAGCGGCCAGCGTATTCCGGGCCGGAGAGCTTTTCCCCATACCGTACCAGGCCAAAGCCATCGTGGATGCACTGTTTGAGGATACCGCCCAGGCGGGCTTCCCGCTCGATGAGAAGAATCTGGGCGTCGTTTTGGTGGGCAGCAATGGCCGCGGCCAGCCCGGCCGGTCCCCCGCCGATGACCAGAACATCAACGGTAAGCATGCTTTCTCCCTCCTTCGTCATTTGGTTTTGCCATAGGTGATGACCGCTTGCTCAGAGGATTTTCTGACCTCCTCCAATGGGCAGTCCAGGTATTCGGCGATGATCTGAGTGACCAGCGGCGAGCAGAACCCGCCCTGGCAGCGGCCCATGCCGGGCCGCACCCGTTTTTTGATGCCATCCACCGTGGGAACCGGGATGGGCGAACGCAGGGCATCCAGAATTTCTCCCTTGCTTACCTCCTCGCAGCGGCAGATGATGATGCCGTAATCGGGGTTCTGCCGGATGAGGGCGGCCCGCCGCTCATCGCTCATTTCCCGCAGGATGGGCGGGCCGTGACGGATGGGATCGTAGTTTTCGTTCTTTTCCACCGGTTTAAGCGTAGAAAGATAATCGACCGCCATTTTTTCGATATCCAGCGCAACGGCTGGGGCAGTGGTAAGCCCTGGAGACTGGATACCGGCACAGTGCAGAATGTTGCCGGTTTTGCGGCCCATTTCGATGATGAAGTCCTCTTCGAAGGTGGGGGCGCGCACCCCGGTAAAGTAGGTAATGATATCCCCCTGGGAAAGGGTGTGCATGGTGCGCTGCTGCTTTTGGAACACATGGTCGATGCTTTCCCGGTGGGTTTCGGTATTCTCTTTTTCCCAAGTTTCTATGGCATCGGGGCCAACCAGCAGGTTATCGTGGACGGTATGCAGAATGCCGCCGCCTTTGGAGTGGTGAGTGTTCCGGGTGATGTCCATGACCGAAGCGATGGTGTGCATATAGGCCCCGGCCTTTTTATCCAGGATGGAATTGGTGCCGCGGCGGGGATGAATGGAGAAGAAGCGGTCCCTCGCCATGGCGGCGATCTCCTCCGCGAAGACGCCGGCGGCATTGATGACCAACGCGGGATAAACGGTGCCGCGGTTGGTGGTGACGCTATGTATTTTGCCATCCTGTACCTCCATGCCCAGCACGGCGGTATTCAGCGAGACCTCGGCACCGTTCTGCACGGCGTTTTCGGCATAGGCGATGGTAAGCCCATAGGGACAGACACAGCCGGAGGACGGATTGGAGATGGCGAAGGCAAAACGGAGATTGGGCTCCCGGCGGCGCAGCTCCTCCCCGGAGATGAGCTCGGTATCGGCGATGCCATCCCGCTTTTTACGGATGAGGCAGTAGAGGGCGATGAGGGGCTTGAGCCAGGCTTTTTCGAAGCAGACATACTGCCCTACCCGCTTAAAGGGAACATCGAGCTCCCGGCAGAGCTGATCGTACATGGCATTTCCTCGGCGGACATAGTGGTGCTTGAGAGAGCCGCGGGAAAGATCGATGCCGGGGTGGACCTCGCCGTCATTGCGGCCGGAAGCCTGCAGCGCCAGATCGGCTTCCTTTTCCACCAGCAGGATATCCAGTTGCCACTTGGAAAGCTCCCGGGCGATGGAGGCCCCAGAAATGCCCCCGCCGATAATAAGGACATCCGGCTTTCTGCCTTCCAGCGCGGTATCCCGCAGAGTGGGCATGCGGATGGGCTGCTCCCCTGCCTCATCGCAGCGGATATCATTGACCACATGGGTGGTACTGTATTTTTCGGCCGCCAGGGAACAGGCCTCTATCACTTTCTCCCAAGTGGGCAGTCGACCGCTGAGGACAATATTTCCCTCCGAAAGCGTGGCCGTTACCGCCGGGCCAAAGCGTTTTTTCAGCCGCCGGTTTATCCTGCGGATGTTCATTTTCCGGCACCTCCCGTTCATGTCGGCCAAACGGCCGACTCTATACCAAAATGATACCGCCTGCCGGGAGAGATGTCAAGAAGGTAAATGACCGGATGAGAGAAATTATTCGCAAATTTTACACCGCCGGGCAGGATGGACAGCCGTCCGCTTTCATGGTACAATTCGGGGTAGAAACAGGAAAGGAGCTGGCATATGGCCGCACCGAGAAAGGATAACATCAAGGAAAAGATATTGCAGGCCACCACCGAGCTGCTCAAGACAACCGCACTGGCGGAGATCTCGCTGGCGGAGATCGCGGCGACGGCCGGGATCTCCAAGGGGACGCTGTACTACCACTACAAAACCAAAAACGAGGTTTTTCTAGATATCACCCAGCGTTTTTTGGATGAACAGTGGGAGGATCTGATCCGCTGGACCGAGAACAAAGAGAAGGACACCAGCCTAAACCGGCTGGTGCGGTATGTAGCGGAGCGGGATATTGCCTCTGCCGGACTGCGCCTGCAGCTGCTGGCGGAAGCCCAGCTGGGCAATGAGACTCTGCGCCAGAACCTGACCACCCTGTATCAGAACTTTCAGGGATTGATCCGTGGGAAAATAGCCGAACGCACCGCGCTGCCGGCCGATTTTTTGACCTGGCTGCTGCTGTTGGTCTGCGATGGCATCATCGTGCAGGAATCCATCGGCAACGCGGCCTTTGACCGGGAGGCCTTTCTTACCGAGGGGATCCGGTATCTGCGGAAGCTGAGCGCCGCGCAGCAGGAGAACGACTGATTTTACGAAAACGAATGGAACGATAACGGAAAGGGGGGCACCGCCATGGCACAGAAGAATATCACGCTGGGACTGGTGGCCCATGTGGACAGCGGCAAGACCACCCTGACCGAAGCCATGCTGGTGGGGGCCGGGGCGCTGCGGCAGGCCGGGCGGGTAGACCATGGAGATGCTTTCTTGGACACCCATGCCCTGGAGCGCAGCCGGGGGATCACCATCTTTGCCAAGGAGGCAAGGCTGACCCTGCCCCATACTGCCCTGACACTGCTGGATACCCCCGGGCACGCTGACTTTGGCGCGGAGATGGAGCGGACGCTGGCGGTGCTGGACTACGCGGTGCTTATCATCAGCGGGACGGACGGCGTGCAGGCCCACACCGAAACGCTGTGGCGCCTGCTGGAACGGTACCGCATCCCCACTTTTATTTTTGTGAACAAGATGGATCAGCCGGGCGCTGACCGCGCGCTTATTCTGGAGGAGCTGCAAAGGAAGCTCTCCCCCGCCTGCCTGCCTCACGATGCCGAAGCAGAAGCGCTGGCGCTGTGCGATGAGCGGCTGATGGCGGAATATCTGGAGAGCGGAACACTGCCCGAAACAAATTTGGCTGCCGCCCTTGCCCGGCGGGCATGGTTCCCCTGCTGGTTTGGGGCGGCGCTGCGGCAGGAGGGCATTGCCGAGCTGCTGGAGGGGCTGGACCGGCTGACCCTGGCCCCGGCCTATTTGCCGGACTTCGCGGCAAAAGTGTATAAAATCTCGACCGACGCGCAGGGCAGCCGGCTGACCCACCTGAAGGTGACCGGCGGTACGCTGAAGGTCCGCATGGCCCTGCCGGGCGGGGAGAAGATCACCCAGATACGGCTGTATAACGGGGCCAAATACCAGGCGGTGGAGGAGGTCCCGGCCGGGACGATCGCCGCGGTAACCGGCCTGAGCCAAAGCTATGCCGGGGAAGGTCTTGGCGCCGAGCAGGAGAGGAGCTCTCCCCTGCTGGAGCCGGTGATAAGCTGCCGGGTGACGCTGCCGGAGGGCACCGACCCCCATACCGCACTGGCACAGCTGCGCCAGCTGGAGCAGGAGGACCCGCAGCTCCACCTGGAGTGGGAGGAGCAGAAGCGGGAGATCCGGGTGCGGCTGATGGGAGAGATCCAGCGGGAGATTTTGCAGAGCGTGGCCATGGAGCGCTTTGGACTGGCCATTGGCTTTGAGGAGGGGAGCATCCTTTATAAGGAGACCATCGCCGCCCCGGTGGAGGGCATTGGCCACTATGAGCCGCTGCGCCACTATGCCGAGGTGCATCTGCTGATGGAACCGCTGCCCCGCGGCAGCGGGCTGCGATTTGAAAGCCACTGCCCCACCGATAAGCTGGATCTGAACTGGCAGCGGCTGATCCTGACCCATCTGACCGAAAAGACCCATAAGGGGGTACTGACCGGCGCCCCCATCACCGATATGAAGATCACGCTGATCGCCGGGCGCGCCCACCAAAAGCACACCGAGGGCGGGGATTTCCGGGAGGCGACCTACCGGGCGGTGCGGCAGGGACTGCGCATGGCGGAGAGTATCCTTCTGGAGCCGTGGTGCCGCTTTACCCTGACGGTGCCGGCCGAGCAGCTGGGGCGGGCACTCAATGATTTGCAGCAGCGGGAGGCCGAGACCGAGCCGCCGGAGCTGCTGCCGGAGACCGCCACCCTGCGGGGCACGGCGGCGCTGGATGCCCTGCGGGACTACCCGGCTGAGGTGCTGCGGTTCACCCGCGGACGGGGACGGCTGAGCTGGGAGCCGGATGGCTACGCTCCCTGCCGCCGCCCGGAGGAAGTAATAGCCGCCTGCGGCTACGACTGCGATGCCGATACCGCGAATACGGCGGATTCGGTCTTTTGCAGCCGAGGGGCCGGACACACCGTGCGGTGGGATGAGGTACCGGGTATGGCGCATATCCAGACGAATGTGCTGAAGGCAGACGAGGAGCCGGAGGAACCGGCCGTGACCCGGCAGCGCAGCGAGGCCTACCGGGGCTCCCTTTTGCAGGATAAAGAGCTGATGCGCATTTTTGAGATGACCTACGGGCCCATCAAGCGGCGGAGCGGCGAAGCGCTGCATACCCCAAAGCCGACCGGGAATAGCCCCAAGCCGGGGAAAGCGGCGCCCCTGCCCGAAGGGCCGGAATATCTGCTGGTGGACGGATATAATATCATCTTTGCGTGGGAGGAGCTGGCCGAGCTGGTGAAAACCGACCTGGACGCCGCCCGGCACCGGCTCATTCAGATCCTGTGCAACTACCAAGGCTACCGGCGGTGCGAGCTGATATTGGTCTTTGACGCCTACAAGGTAAAGGGCAATCCCGGCAGCATTGAACGGCACCATGGCATCAGCGTGGTATACACCAAAGAAGCCGAGACAGCGGATATGTATATCGAAAAAGTGACCCACACGCTGGCCAAGGAGCACCGGGTGCGGGTGGCGACCTCTGATGGACTGGAGCAGATCATCATACTGGGGCACGGGGCAGTGCGGGTACCGGCCCGGCAGTTCCAGGAAGAAGTGCGGCAGGTGGAGGAAGCCATTCGGGAGATCCTGGAGAATATGTAAAAACGGGGAGGCTGCCCAAGGCGGGCGGCCTCCTCTTTGATACTGTGGATGGGGATAAGGGGATCGGTGGCGGAGCCACAGCTGGGGCTCCGCAGAGATTTGAATTTACACCGTGCCGGTAATGACCAGCTTGGTCACGCCGGGGGTGATGCGCCACAGACCGGTTTCGGCATCCTGCACCGCAGTGGCCGCCGGGACGGTAATGGTGCCGGCTGTGGTGGCAAATGCCCCCGTGGCGGTATCATAGGTGTAATCGGTGCCAAGGGTGAGCGGGGCACCATCTAGGGTAACAGTGAGGCCGCTGAGGATGGGGTCGAAGGTATCGCTGACCGTTACGAAGTCGGTGGCAGCCGTGGCGGTATTGCCGCTGTTTTGCAGGTAGAAGGTATAGGTGACCGTTCCGTTTTCCACCACGCTGGTGGGGCTCATGCATTTACTGATGGAAAGCCGCAGCGTTTCCCCCACTGCGACCGTCGCCTGCGCCGTCAACGGGGTGGTCAGGCCGTCGCCGGTGATGGAGGCGGTATTGGTGATGGTGCCGCCTGCGGCAGGCGGGGCGTAGCCGTTGGGCTCGGCCTCGTAGATCAGCAGGGCATTGCCGCCCGCCGGTACGGTGATCCCGCCGATCACCAGCGGGGCGCCTGCGGTGACCGCCGGGGCGGGCTGCAGCGTGCCGTTGCTGTAATACTTGAGTGAGCCCTCCACATAGGTGAGGGGCACCCGGGTCTCCCCGGCAAAGGCGTACCCGCCCAGGTCATCGGTGACGGTGAGCCCGGTATAGGCGGCCGCGCCGCTATTGC
>ERZ835980.3380-NODE-3380-length-12509-cov-4.940501_pt1 | contig 12509 bp, 13 predicted proteins | sample MGYA00519943_ERZ835980 | MGnify/ENA primary metagenome ERZ835980 (study PRJEB31850, sample SAMEA3708791) | human gut metagenome | biome: human gut; feature: human-associated habitat; material: faeces | place: China | collected 2014 ... | reverse complement strand
ATCAAATTGACAGTTTATTTAAGAATACCTTGCCGCATATTTATTAACTCCTTGTCTAATACTGAATCTAATTATATTCCTTAACCCTTTATTTGTCAAGCCTATATTTAAAGAACATAATAGAAAACTGTTCTGACAGATTTAGAGTATGTGATATTTTACACAATAATATCAAGCAATATGAAAGATACTAAAGTCAAGCGAAAGAAAAAATGTTATGGATTATTTGAAAACGGCAGATGAAATTGTTGATGTCTATTTTGTCACATATATAGAGTCTTGTGATAAGAATAATAATTCACATTCTACATCTTGGAGAAATAGATATATAGGTCAAGACGGTGTTATCTATATTCTTAAGAATGGAAACAGACAATTCTTTGTTTGGCATCCTGTTGACGATGATTTTAAACCAATTACTTCTTTGGGAATTATTAGTTCCCGTGATGATTATTATATTAAAAAGAACAATCTATTAGTAACAACTCAGAATTCCATTTACAAATTCAGGCTTATCAACAAGGAGGTGAACACTGATGATAAAACTTAACAAAATGGAACAAAATGAATATAACGCTTTTATTGTTGCTGTTGTTCCTTCATTATTACCCGGCACATACCACTTTAGAGACTTTTTCACAAATAGAGTTACATCTGCAAGAATCGGTCGTAAATTCTATGAAGATGTTGTCAATGGTATATATCCGCATATTTCTCTTGTTGGGACAAAGGCTTCAGAAGGTTATATTTGTTCTTGAGTAAATACCTGATTTCTCATAATGTACTTGATGGCTACTCAAACGAGCAGCCATCTTTTTAATATGCCGGAATACCGTATCCGTAGATAACAGAGCTTCCGACAGGGTATGTTTTGGTTCTGCAAGTGTCGCCTGAGTTGCCCTCAACGGTATAGACTGTACCGTTTTCGCATTTCTGAACAATACCGGTGTGGTCTGTCACACCGTCGCCCTCCCAGTCAAAGAAAATGATTGTACCGGGCGAAGGCTCATACGAACCGTCTGCCCACTGTCCTCGGTCTCTGAACCATTGTACACCGTTTACACAGCCGGCATACTTTGGAATAATACCGGCGTCGATATATCCGCACTCGTTAGCACACCAAGAGACGAAGCAGGCACACCATTCTACACGGGAGTCAAATCCGTACCAAGACCAGTAAGGCTGACCGCCTACATTACCCACCTGTGACAAGGCAACCGTTACGATTTGGTCGTCGCTGTATCCGATACCGTAAAGCACCTGAGACCATAGTTGATTGTTTTCGTCCTTTAGCAGCTCGGCAAGATACTCTTTCTGCTCCTGATTAAATCCGTACATAGCCGCCATTTCATCAACGGTCTTGTGCGATACCGTGATATACAGGAAAGTTTCTGTTACTGTGGTTTCGGTCTGTACGATGTTGCCGTGTCCGTCGTCGCTTTCTTCGATTTCGGTATGGGTTTTCGTTTCCGTTCGGGAAGAAATATCGTTCATTTCCCAAAAAATATCCGACAGTAGCTGCTTCTTGGTTTCATCAACCGTAGCAACCTCCATCGGATTGTCGGGGTCGGTATTCACTTTAACAGAATAGACCGCAAGAACATCTTTCCAAACAGCTCTGCTTCCGCTCATTTCAAGCACATCATAGCTTACAGAGTTCTTTTCCTGTTCCAATCGGTCATCATATTCCTGATTGATTTCCTGAACGACTGTCTGCATTGACATTCCCGTGCCGGAATCCTCTCCCGAAAAGAAGATACCGAACACAGAACCTGCAATCAAGGCTACAAGACATAGCACAATAATTACTACCACCGCAACCCAACCGCCGGCAGCGATAGCGGCAATAAGACCTTTTACCGCCGCTATGATTGCTTTTACTGCGGCAATGGTGGCTTTGGCTGCGGCTTTAATCGTAGCGGCTGTTGCTTTGGCTGTGGCTTTTGCCGCCTGTGCCGCTTTCTGCGAAGCCTTAACTGTCGCCTGAGCTGTTTTCTGTGCCGCTTTTGCCGCTTGCTGACTGGTTTTTATCGCAGTCTTTGCAGTCTGCTCAGCCGTCTTAACCGATTTCTGTGCGGTCTTTGTTGCTTCTTTTCCGGCAAACTTAATGGTTTTCTTTCCGGAGGAAGTGGCAGACTGCTTTATGGTCTTTTCCGCCTTATCGACAGTCTTAATCGCAGAGCTTGTGTTTTGCGAAGCCTGTTTTCTCAAAGACTGCTCGGCTCGCTGCTGCTTGAAACGCTGAATACCGTCCTTTGCGGTGCGGATATTCTCTTTTGTGGTTTCAAGTCCCTTTCGTCCCGCCTTGTCAAACGCATAGGCACCATCGTGAAACACCTCGTCAATACCGCTTTCCAGTTTATCGGAAGCGTATTCCTCGGCAGAACTGCTGTTGGCATTTACCGACCGCTCCGCCTTTTCTTTTGTTGCGATATACGCCTGCTTCATTCGTTGGGTTGCGACGGCAGCCTTATCTATTGTTCGTATCGTACCTTTTGCATTGTCTTTCGTTTTAATATCAGCCATACAATCCCTCCTTCCTATACAGGCTGAACTACCTGTTGTATTATTCGTTTATTAGCTTCGCCACTACAACAAGTCTGCCGTTTGTCCGGGAATACTCACAGGTGGAAAGGGTCAGGAGCTTGTCGCCGTATTCGGCGGTTATGCCGGTTTCGTAAAGCGACAGTTTCTTGCACTTCTCAACATAGGCAGTGAAATCCTCGGCGGTGTCCGCATTGACGAACTGATAATATTTGAAGCTGTCGGGACTATCCGTATATACTACGGTTTTGAACACGGCAATTACTTCATAGGTCTGTCTATCGGTCAGCGTATCAAAGGATACTGTTTTGTGCTTTTCCCAAAAGCTCTTGTCCTTGAATTTCATAAGACCGGCGAACATAGAGCCGTCGTTCATATGATGACCGTAGATAATGATATTGTCGCTTGGCAGTTCCATATCGCAGTTTTCCTGAACATAAGGACAGCCGTAGTCGGTGTATGCCTTATCAAAGCCGTGCTTCAGATAGAAGTTCGGGTTGTCCTTTGACTGCATAACGGGATAATTGATTTTTGTGTCCTCAACCTTAATCCAGCCGACCATATCGTTATTTTGCAGATAAAGCTCCTGATACTCCGGGATAAAGGTCTTTTCTTCGGAGTAGTTCATCAGCTCTGTGGTTTCTTCAGGCTCGGTCTCCACAACCTCAATCAGATTGTCGTACATCTCAGCCTGCTTTGCAGAGTCGCAATAGTGCTTGATGAGAAAACCTGAACTGACGGCAAATACAATGCTGAAAGCACAGATTATGGCAATATAGATTTTGTTTTTCATAGGTGTTTCCTTTCTCATTTACAGAATAGGGCAAGGGTTATGCACCCTCGCCCGGTTTGGTTGTCATCAGCTTATACAGCTTCGTATTCTTCGGGAACTTATTTGCAAACGGCACAAGCGAACTGCCGACCTTAATCAATCCGTGTCCTGCGTCAACATTCGTGATATACGAAAGCTGGAGGTCAGAAATGTTAAGGAGCTTTGCAAGCTCAATTCTGTCGGTTGACGCCTGATTGAGCATAATCAAAAACTCGCTGTTTGCAAGCATAGTTCTCGCTGTATGGCTCTGCAAAAGGTCGTCCACATTCTGTGTAATGCCGGTGGCATAAGCGCCGTACTTTCTTACACGCTTCCAAAGCGTAAACAGGAAGTTTGCAGAATACTCGTGCTGGAACAGGAGGTAGATTTCATCAATGAAGATAAAGGTCTGCTTACCTTTAGCACGGTTCTGTGTAATACGGTTCAGAATAGAGTCGAGGACGACAAGCATACCGATAGGCATAAGCTGCTTGCCGAGGTCAAGAATGTCATAACAGATAAGTCGGTTATCCGTATCAACATTGGTTGGCTTTGCAAAGGTATTCAAAGAACCGTGAGTAAACAGCTCGATAGCAAGGGCGATTTCCTTTGCTTCCGGCTCGTCCTGTTTCAAAAGCTCCGCACGAAAATCCTGCAAGGTAGGAACAGTACCGGTATATCCTCTCTGCTGATAGTCTCGGTAAACACTTGCCGTACAACGGTCGATGATAGATTTCTGCTTTGCTCCGAGGTTTGTACCGCCGATAAGCTGTTCGCAAAGGGACATAATGAACTCGGATTTCAGGATAACCGGGTTTGCTCCGTCGCCGTATTCCTTGTTCATATCCATCGCATTGATATGGCTCGGAGAACCGGAGGTCTGATGAACGGTATATACGCCGTAAGGCATATCCTTTGTCTGCCCGAAACCGTTTTCATCACAGACAATGACATCTCTTTCATCTTCTTCTGCTGCGTCAAAACTGCCGGAAGATTTGAGATAGATTTCAAAGGTTGCTCCGTTTTCCGGTGTTTCAATCTGAGTTTCGCCGTCATCGGTGTGCTTGATAATGGCGATATTGCCTTTCATAACCTGTTCGGTAACATCATTTGCTGTCTGATTGTGTTCCACCGTATAAAGCTGCGGTTCAGCACCGACCTTGTGAACAGTCGTATCAAGCAGATAACCCTCGGACGGCGTGATTTCACGGATTGTCCAGTCATTATCACAGACATATTCCTTTGTGGTAAACTGCCCGTTCTTATCCGTCACATACTTGTCCACAAGGGTTTCGCCTTTATAGATACCGTAAACTGCTCCGGCAAGGGTAGCGTCGCCCTGCGGTGTGCCTTCCTCTCGGTCGCTCTTTGTTACGGTTACGCTGAACTTTTTGAGAATGTTCGTGAAGTTTCTTGTGGTTACTTCTTTCCAGTTAATCGGTGCGGTCTGATTTGCAGGCACAACATAACGGATTGCGGTATCCACTTCCTCAATGGTGTATGGGGTAGTGCCGCTGATAAGCACATCATCAAAAGAAGCAACACCGTTCTTATCTGTCACGGCATACTCATCGACAGCAATACCGGAAAGAGATGTGCCGTAAAGATGGAAGGTAACGCCCTCAACCAAGTTATCCTCAGAAGATTTGATGACCTGAAGATTACCTCTTTTGAGAACATTATTGAAATTGACCTTTGACACCTGACCGGCAACAACAGTTACTCTGTGAACCTCCTGCGGAACATATTTGTCGATAGACTGTTCTGTTACCGTGTAAACACCGGGCATAAGGTTATCCAGTTGGAATTTACCGCCGTTTGCGGTTGTTACAGTCTGATTGACACCGTTACCGCTTATGGTAAACTGAATGCCGTCAACCTTTCCGTCCTCACTTGTCTTTACAATCTGACAAGAGCCGTAGCTTACCTTCATTTTGACAAAGCCGCTGACAGGGTCACTGACCTCCTGAGCATAAGTGACCACATCCTGAATGCCGTTTCCGTTCTGATGGATACCGTCAGACCATACGACAACACCTCTGCGGACACCGTTCTTTTTTGCGGCTGTGATGGTAAATTCCTTGCTCGGAGCTTTCTCCATCGAAACAGTCAATTTGTTTCCGCTGACAGAGAAAGAAACCCCGTCAATGTTTGCCGAGAAGTTGTAATTGCCAAGCACACCGTTTGTATCGGTGAGAGTAGCAACATACTTGCTTCCGTTCCATTCAAGCTCGTTTACCTTTGCAGAACCGCTTGACCTTGTGCAGAAGCTCGGCACTTTGGTGTGATTCTGAACACTTGTTACCATACTGTTGTAGTACGACAAGATTTTACTGCGGAGTGGGTGTGCAGTGCTTACACATTCAAGCACGGCATTGTATCCGCTGGTAGAAACGTGATTAAAGCCTGCGTCTCTTTCTCCGACAATCGTTTCCCAAATCAAAATCTGAGTGGCATAAGCGTGTGCGATGCAGTTTGCGTCGCTTTCATTCTGCGACTTCCAGCTTGTCGAAATACCTCCACGGTAGCCGTACTGCAAGATACGACCGATAAGCAGGCGAATGTCATCGCCGGAAATCGTTCCGTTCGGGCTGATGTTATTAAAGAAGTTCTCGTCCTTTTCGGTGAGAGTATCTCCAGTCCGCTGACCTGTACCCGGTTCAATACAGTAGGCAATATTGCCCGAATACGAACCCATTGCACGAAGTCCTGTATATTTTGTGGACAAGCCTTTCCAACCGTTCATATAGTTGAGATTGCCGTGTCCCCATTCGCCGTTGTTATTGGTATCTCCGCTTCGGGGATAATCGACGAGGTACACATCGGCTTTTTCTCCTACGGCTGCAAAGGCTGTCGTTGCCCCAATGCCCGTAAAAGCAGTAAGGCTCATAACCGCCGCCAACATAAGCGAGACGGCTTTCTTGAATTTTGTTTTAACCATTGCGTTTTCCTCCTTGAAATGCAAAAACGCACCGATTTTACTCAGTGCGTCCGCTTAAAATTATTTTGTTTTAGCAGTAGCCGATATAGATGTTGTAATCCGTATCGGATAGCTTTTCTGTCCATATCCACACAGCGGTAAAACCCTCGCTGTTCTTGTATCGGTTCAGTCTGCTTTCAATATCAGACTTGATACCGCTTCGGTTAGGATTTGCGGATATGGGGTTGTCCCAACATTCTGTCGCCGTGATGTCAAGAGAAAGCCCTATGCTTACCGCATACTCTTTTGCGTAACTAACATAAGGGCTGACATCGAATGTCTGCTTGTGCGGCTCTGTCGGTTTCGGTTCTGCCGGCTTTTCAGTCGGTTTTTCAACCGGCTTTTGTTCGGCAGTTGTCTGTTCTTTTGGCTGTTCCGTTTGTTTTTCGGGTTCAGCCTGCGTGGTTGTCTGCTTCGGTGGCTCTGCCTTTGGCTTTTCGGTTGCAGGAGTATCAGCCGTTTTTTCTTCCGCCGGTTTTGTCTGAACAGTCGCAACCGTCTGCCTTTCAGCGGTTGATTGGCTTTCTTCTGCCGTAATCGGTGTTTCTTCCTGAACTGTCGTGCTTTCCGGTTCTTCTGCCGTTTCTTCCTGAGAATCTGTTTCGGTATTACCAGCCGGAAAAGAAGTCTCTGTTTTCGTAATCTCCTGTGCAGCTTCTTTGGCTGTGTTACCGTTACAACCTACGAGGAAAATCATCAGGCAGGCAAGAACACAAGGTATCAGCCTGTTTTTCATATCCATCGCTCCTTTCTGCCTTAATCGTAATCAAAACCGGTCAAAACATCAAAGGTGCGATTGGCTGAACTTTTTATCGTAGCAGACATTTTGCTTTTGCTCCAAATGTGCGAACCCTTTTATAGACAGCTATATGTTATTAGAGATAGATATACTCAAGGGAGATAGAGTATATTTTTCAGCAGGTTAATAGCCGGTATATATAGGGGTTAGAGTGTGAGAAAGGGGGAAGGCTATCGGCTGTCACGGTCGGCTCTGCTTCGCAGAAACTTGTTGTAATGCTCCAATGCCTTGCACACAAAATCCTCCGTTTGGCTTATGGGAATATTCTTCGGGATAAGCTGTCGAACCCTATCGCCCCTCAAAACAATTTTCTCCCTTTGGTTTGGTTTTTCCTCCGACATAATCGCTTGGATTGCTTCGGTTGTGAGCTTGCCCTCCTCAAAGAACTTTCGCATACGGATTGTTTGGTCGTGGGACGGGGTTGCGTCGTTCAGGTCGATTTCATCAACCACATCACGCTGACTGTCCTCATCGAGAAAAGACAATTCAACCGCCGGTCGCATTTTAATTCGCCCCTCATCAACATATTCCAAAAGTTCGGGAACAAGGTTTGTAAGGCGAATATATCTGCGAACTTGGGTTTGACTGTCACCCGACTGCTCTCCAATTAGTTGTGCTGTTTCTTTTCCGCTTGACTTCCAACCCACTGGGTCGGAAGTTAGGTCTGTTCTTTTGCCTTGTCTGCTCAATGCTTCCAAACGCATTTTGTAGGCATAGGCTTTTTCCGAGGGAAGTATCTTCGACCTTTGGTAGTTGCTCTCAACCATTAGAATCGTGGCTTCGTCTCGGTTCAGTTCAACGACCTCACAACGGAGAGTATCAAACCCGGCAAGCTCACAGGCTCGCTTTCGTCTGTGTCCCGATATGAGTTCGTATCTGCCGTCCTCTTTCTGCCTTACCGTCGCCGGAGTGATTACCCCTCGTTCCTTAATACTCTCAATGAGCTGTGCCATATCCTCGTCATCACGCACCTTAAAAGGGTGGTCGGGGAAATCGTCAATCTCAGTCAAGGGAATATCTCGGATTTTTGAAAGTTTTTCTTCATCTCTCTGTTCCTGCGTCGAGAATAAGTCATCGAGCTTCGTGAGAGTGAAGTCGCTCTTTCTTCCTGCCATCGGCTAACACCTCCTTTGTAAATTCGGTGTACGCTTTTGACACCGTGCTGCCCGGTTCGTAGGCAAAAATGCTCTTGCCTTTGGAAGAAGTCTCTGCGGCTTTTACGGCAATCGGGATATATGTTCGATACATCTTGATTTGACTACCGAAGTTCTCTCTCAGAGCTTCTACCGTGCTTTTGGCGAGGTTGGTACGGCTATCCACCAAAGTGAGAAGCATACCGTCAATCTTTAAGCCCGGATTGATACGCTTCTTAACTCGTGAAATGGTCTGAACAAGCTGCGTCATACCTTTTGCCGGTAAATACTGAGCCTGAACAGGAATTATTACGCTGTCTGCCGCAGATAGAGCATTGATTGTTACCATTCCGAGGGAAGGCATACAATCTATTAAGATATAGTCGTATTTCTCCTTCACTTCGCTGAGATAGTTTCTCAATGCCGTCTCTCTGCTCATTGCGTTGACAAGGTTAAACTCCATTGCTGAAAGCTCAAGGTTTGCCGGAATAAGGTCAACACCTTCGTCGTGGTGCAGAATACCGACCGTAGGGTCATTCATCGTTTCATTTATGACATCTGTGAGTTTCGTTGCAAGCGTGATACCCAAGTTGTCTGTATCCTGCCAACCGAGACAAGTGGTTAAGTCGCCCTGTGGGTCTGCGTCTATGAGCAGCACTTTCTTTCCCTGCATTGCAAGACCGACGCCGAGGTTTACCGTAGTGGTCGTCTTTCCAACTCCGCCTTTTTGATTGCATATCGCAATCGTTTTGCAGTTCGACACTTTGTGCGTCCTCCTTTCGTGAAATTCATAGCCATCGCAGTATGGCTATGTACTTGACCGGCTCATTTCCTAACCGGTCGGGCAATATTTGTTCTCAACACCCCTTGCCGAGCAATAAGCTCACGGGAAGTCACTAAGGAACAGACTGCTAATCTGTATCATAGGAATTTCACCTCTGCCGGGTACTCCGCCAGCTCCGTAGAGAAGTATCATTATCCTTCTGACTGTCATCGCCGTAACAGGGGCAACCTGTTACCTATACCGGGAGTTCTCGCTGTTCTGCAATGCAGAAGTCACGGCGTACCCGATAAGGTGGCTAAAATCATCAGAATTAAAGTCTTAGTGAATGGTTTATTCAGTTGTCAAAATACAAGTGAAAGGGCTGACCTTTTCGTGGCTCGGAATTAACCCCTTCACTTGTTTGAAATGGGAGAGCGTTTTTGGGGGGTGTTTTTTCAAAATTTCTTGAAAATTTTTTTGCTAACAAAAAAAGCCACCTACTTTCCTCTTAATTGAGGTCAATAGACGGCGGGTAGAAATATTCATAATTTTGGTGTATAATAGGAAATTAAGAGAAAGACAAATTTGAATTTGACGGAGAGATAGTATGGCTATTATTAAAAACGAAATACCGATTTTGGAGTTTGATACAGAGCAGACAGCAGTTCTTAATCCCACTCATGAAAATCTTGGTTTGAACTTACCCAAGAAATGTGTGTTCGCATTTCTTGGTGCTTACATAGATGAATATGCCAGTAAAAGTGATACCAAACAGGTATCCACTTTTGAGAGTGCAACGAAGCATTATCCCATTTACATCACCAAATACAAGGGTGAGGACATTGTGCTTTGTCAAGCACCCGTTGGTGCGGCAGCAGCCACACAGATACTTGATTGGCTGATTGGTTATGGTGTAAGAGAGGTAATCTCGGCAGGTAGTTGCGGTGCTCTGGAAAAGTTCCCCGAAAGTACATTCCTCGTACCAAACAAGGCTCTGCGTGATGAGGGAACATCTTATCACTATGCGCCCCCTTCTCGATTTGTGGAAATCAGCGAGAAGGCAAGAAAAGCAATTGAAGAAACCATTCTTGAGCATAGTATGAAATATCAGGAGGTTATAACCTGGTCAACGGATGGATTTTTCCGTGAAACCAAAGAAAAGGTGGCTTATCGCAAAAGTGAAGGCTGTGCAGTTGTAGAAATGGAATGTTCTGCTCTGGCGGCCTGTGCTGATTTCAGAGGGGCAACCTGGGGTATGATACTTTATACCGCAGACAGTCTTGCAGATGTTGACAAATACGACGAAAGAAACTGGGGCGGTAATGCATACGAATATGCACTTACGCTCTGCCTTGATGCGGTTATCAAATTATAAGAACAGTTAGAATCAATCTTTTTTTGTGATATAATTTTATTGAGGTGAATGAAATGAGGACTGAAAAAGAAATATACGATTTAGTTTTGAATTTTGCTTTTCAAGATGAGAGAATTAGAATTGTAACTCTTGAGGGGTCTCGCACTAATGTTAATATACCAAAAGACAATCTTCAAGATTATGATATTACTTTTTTTGTTATAGATATGGGAGAATTTTTGAAAAGCGATGACTGGCTTAGTGTTTTTGGTAACAGAATTATGATGCAAAAACCTGAAGATATGGAATTATTTCCTCCAGAAGAAAAAGGATTTTCTTATATAATGCTTTTTGATGATGGTGTAAAGATTGATTTAACTTTGTTACCTGTTTCAATGCTTGAGGAGTATCTTACTCGCGATAAACTTGTAAAAATCATGTTAGATAAAGATAATATGATTAAAACAGAAATAGTTCCCACAGATGAAGATTATTACATTAAGTGTCCAACAGAAAGAAAGTTTGATGACTGTTGTAACGAATTTTGGAATGTTGCAACATATGTATCCAAGGGCTTACTTCGTGGTGAAATACTATTTGCAATAGACCATATGAATGAAGTATTACGTCATGAGCTTCTTAGGATGATTAGTTGGTATGTCGGTACTGAAAAAGGATTTAATTTCAGTTTGGGTAAAAACTATAAATTTTTAGATAAGCATATTTCAAAAGAATTGTGGGATAACTTACTAAATACATATTCAATGAGTTCGTATGAAGAAATGTGGAAATCGTTTGATTTGTGTCTATGTTTGTTCAAAAAAATATCTAAAAAAGTGGCAGATTCACTTGGTTATAATTATCCTGATTATGATGAAAACGTTACAAAATATTTGGAAACACAAAAGAGAATTTCAAATAAATATCTTTATGGTAATAGGTATTGACAAATTCCAATTTGTCGAACTTACTCTAAATTAGCAAAGACCGCTTACATCGTGTAGGCGGTCTCTTTTCGTGTTCAGATATATTTGATTTTGAACTTTCTTCTCTTGGCTGAAAGCACCTTATAAAGAATATCATCTACTGCATCGGTGCATCTGCCTTGTGCTGTCAGGCTGTTCTTCAAACGAATAAGTGATTGTATCAATCTGCTATATTCGTCATCATTTAGATAGATATGGAACTTTTCTTCTCTCATAGTCGTTTCCTCCATTCATCGAATCTTCTTTTGATTACCGAAACATCTACTTCGACATCAGAATAAAGTAAGCGCACAATAACCCAGTGCCTTTAATTAAATATCCATTGGTGAGATAATTTAGAGTAAGTCAGACTAATCTATACACCTGGTTTAGTCCAAAAAGATCTAACCCTAAGGAGGTCTCATTTATGGATAAAGTTTCATCAGTTAAAGCTCAGCTCAGACTTCAGGAGTGGGCTGGACTGATTGCACAATGTCAATCAAGTTCCATGACAGTAGCAGCCTGGTGCGAGGCAAACGGCATTAATATTAAGTCATATTACTACTGGCTTAAAAAAGTCAGATTGCATACACTGGACAACATACCTGCTTTAACCGAAAGTCTTCCGGAAAAGCGTGAAGAGCCTCCGGTTGTATTTAAGTCGCTTGAAGTAACATCACCTGTCATCCAAATGCAGGCATCTGTAATTGTTCATCTTCCCCAGGCAACATTGGAAGTGGCCCAAGGGGTAGACCGGCAGACTGTGGAGGCAGTGCTTCTTGCACTGAAGTCCGTATGTTAGGCGACATTACGGCAGCCAAGGAAATATATATTGCTTGCGGATATACCGACATGCGTAAATCCATTGATGGTCTGGCTGCTTTAGTGCAAGAACATTTTAAGATGGAGCCATTCTCGCCGGCATTGTATATCTTCTGTGGCAGACGATGTGATCGCATAAAAGCTCTCCTGTGGGAAGGCGATGGATTTCTTCTGCTGTATAAGCGACTTGAAAACGGTAAGTTCCAGTGGCCAAGGAATAAAGACGAACTAAAACCAATAACTTGGCAGCAGTTCCGATGGCTTATGGAAGGTCTCAAACCGGAGCAAAAGAAAGTAATTAAACCTGCAAAAATTGCATCAATATATTAATGCAAAAA
>ERZ835980.3377-NODE-3377-length-12526-cov-3.414241_pt1 | contig 12526 bp, 7 predicted proteins | sample MGYA00519943_ERZ835980 | MGnify/ENA primary metagenome ERZ835980 (study PRJEB31850, sample SAMEA3708791) | human gut metagenome | biome: human gut; feature: human-associated habitat; material: faeces | place: China | collected 2014 ... | reverse complement strand
CGCTCGCCTACGACAGCTCCTTCGGCGCCGAAAGCCGCGACGTAAAACTCCGCGGAGAGGGATTTTTCGACATCGCCAAAGATCCCGAACGCCCCTTCACGGTCGAAGTGGAAGGGCTGCGCATACGGGTTCACGGCACGAAATTCAACGTGAACACCTCGCTCGAAGACCGGACCGTCGCCGTATCGCTCGTAGAGGGTTCGGTGGCCCTCGACTCCGGCAAAGGCGAACAGCGCCAGCTGTACCCCGGTGAAATCGCCTGCTACAACACCGCCACACAAAAGCTGGACATCTGTCGCGGCAACGTGGAGCTGGAATCCTGCTGGGCCGCGGGAAAACTCGCGTTCGAACGGCAGTCGCTGGGCGAAATCTGTCACTACATGGCACGCTGGTACGACACCGAAATCCACATCACCCCGGCCCTCGCACACAACTACGCCTACACGTTCACCATTACCGACGAACCGCTCGAAGAGATCCTGCGCATCATGAGCCGCATCAACCCCATCGCCTACACGTTCGCCGAAGACAACACCGTCACGATTTCCGAACTCGAATAAACCCTGCATTACGACCTTTAAAAACCCGATTGCCTATGAAGCGATAAACCGACCCCCTACCCGACCTTACCGCAGCGGCCCATGACCAATGCCGCCGCAAACTTTCCACAAACTTAAAATTTCAACCATGATGCACTTCAGACTATTTGCAATCCTCTTGCTGCTGGTCGCAGGCAGTACGACGGTTGTATCCGGCCAGACGCAGCAGGAACCGGCGCTCGACATGGAGTTCACGGACATCCCGCTTTCGGAGGCCATATCCCGTATCGAGAAGAACACCCGCTACACGTTCTTCTACGACGCCAAGCAGACCGACCTCTCCCAACGCGTGAGCCTCAAGGCGAAGCGAATGCCGATTTCAGCCGCCTTGAAGGAAATGCTCGCCCCGACAGGGCTGAACTTCACCATCACCGAACGCCAGATCGCCCTGATCCCGGCCCGCAAGGCCGCGGCCCGGCAGCGCACGATCGCAGGCGTCGTCAACGACTCGTCCGAAACGCCGCTGGCGGGCGTGGCCGTCACGCTCGTGGGCGACAATACCCGCGGTGCGGTAACGGAAGCCAACGGCAGCTTCTCGCTCACGGTCCCCGACGCCGACATAACGCTCAACTTCACCTATCTGGGCTACGTGAGCAAGAAAGTCGCCGTCCCCGCCACGCAGAACAACGTGAAGGTGTTCCTTACGGAGGACGCCGTGAAGATGGAGGATGTGGTGGTCGTGGGTTACGGAACCCAGAAAAAGGTGAACCTCACGGGCGCCATCGCCACGGTGGACGAAAAACAGCTGCAGAACCGGTCGGCGCCTTCGGTGGCCCACATGCTGCAAGGCTCCGTCCCGGGACTCACGGTCTCGACTTCGTCGGGACGCCCGGGCAATCCGGCCAGCCTCAACATCCGCGGCATCACCTCGATCAACGGCGGTTCGCCGCTGGTGCTGGTCGACGGCGCCGAAGGCGACCTGATGAAGATCAACCCCAACGACGTGGCCTCGATCTCGGTGGTCAAGGACGCTTCGGCGGCGGCCATCTACGGCGCCCGTGCGGCATTCGGCGTGGTGCTCGTGACGACCAAGAGCGGCGACTCCTCGGGCAAGACCCGCATTTCGTACAGCGGCCGCTGGGGCTGGAACGAACCCACCACCTCGACCGACTACGAGACCCGCGGCTACTACTCGGTCTACCTCAACGACCTCTTCTGGCGCTCCTACGCCGGAAACAACTACACGCGCTACACCGAACAGGACATGATGGAGCTGTGGGCGCGCCGCAACGACCGCACGGAGCATCCCGACCGCCCGTGGGTCAAGATCGACCAGCGCGACGGCCGCGACACCTATGTCTACTACGGCAACACCGACTGGTATCACTACCTGTTCAAGGACGAGCACCCGAACACGAGCCACAGCATCTCGCTCTCGGGAGGCAACGACCGTGTGGACTATCTGCTCTCGGGCAGCTATTACAGCGAGGAGGGACTTTTTCGCCAGCATCCCGACAAGCTCCAGAAGATCACATTCCGGTCGAAAATCACCTTCGACATCAACAAGTGGCTGAAGGTGAGCAACAACACCAGCTACTACAACTACAAGTACTTCTACCCCGGCCCGAGCGATGTCAATACGGCCTTCTCGTGGAGCACCGTACACGGACTGGCTTCGTTCGTTCCCGTCAACCCCGACGGCACGAGCGTCTACAACACGTCGTTCTCGAACTACCAGATCATGGACGGACTGCCCACGATCCTCAACAAAGACGGCCACACCAACGACGACCATACGGACAACATGTCGACCACGACGGAGCTGACCTGGACCCCGGTCAAAGGGCTGGAGATCAAGGGTAACTTCACCTACATGTTCAACACCACGCGCTACACCAACCGTCAGGTCAACACCGAGTACTCGCAGTATCCGGGTGAAATAAACACGCTCACGTCCGGAAAGATGGAGGACAAACTCTATGAAAAGAGCATGACCCACACCTACTATCAGGCCAACCTCTACGGCACGTTCGAACGCACCTTCGCCCGGGACCACAACTTCAAGGCGATGGTCGGCTTCAACTGGGAGACCAAATTCCTCAAGGACGTGGCCGCAACGGGTTACAACCTGCTCTCCGAAACGCTCAACGACCTGAACCTCGTGGGCCAGGGCGCCGACGGCGAAAAACGCATGGAGGTAGGCGGCGGTCAGAACGAATACGCCCTGATGGGCTTCTTCGGCCGTCTGAACTACGACTACAAGGGCAAATACCTCGTCGAGGCGAGCGGCCGCTACGACGGCACATCGCGCTTCAAGCGCGGGCAGCGCTGGGGCTTCTTCCCCTCGTTCTCGCTGGGATGGCGCGTCTCGGAAGAGGCCTTCTTCGACGGCATCCGCGACCAGTTCAACAACCTCAAACTGCGCTTCTCGTACGGCCAACTGGGCAACCAGAACGTCGGTTATTACGACTATATCCGCAAAATCTCGATCGGGAGTCAAAACTACCTGTTCGGCGGCGACAAGCCCACCACGGCGACCATCTCGGCCCCGGTGGCTTCCGACCTCTCGTGGGAGCGAAGCATCCACAAGAACCTCGGCGTGGACATGAGTTTCCTGAACAACCGTCTGGCCTTCTCCGCCGACTTCTACATCCGTGACACGAAGGACATGCTCACCGCGGGCATCGCCCTGCCGGCCACCTACGGCGCCGACTCGCCGAAAATGAACAGCGCCGACCTGCGCACCAAGGGCTACGAGCTCTCGCTCAACTGGCGCGACGAGTTCCAGCTGCTGCGCCGTCCGTTCTCGTACAGCGTGACGCTGACCTTCAACGACTACGTTTCGAACATCACCAAGTTCGACAACCCCGACCGCTCCTTCGCCAAGAAATACTACGAAGGCATGCGCTGGGGCGAAATCTGGGGTTACCGCATCGACGGACTGTTCGCCTCGGACGAAGAAGCCCGCAACTACCCCGTCGATCAGACGACCGTGAACGAGATCATCAACGCCTCGGCAGGAGCCGAAAAGGGACTGCACGCCGGCGACCTGAAATTCCGCGATCTGGACGGCAACAACGTAATCTCCATCGGCAAGAACACCGTCGACGATCCGGGCGACCGCGAAATCATCGGCAACAACCAGCCGCGCTACCACTACGGCGCCACGCTGGCGCTGCAATGGGCAGGCATCGACTTCTCGATCTTCTTCCAGGGAATCGGCCGCCAGGACTGGTACCCGGCCGCCAACGCACTGGCCTTCTGGGGTCCCTACGCACGTCCCTACGCCACCTACCTCCCCAAGAACTTCCACACGCAGATCTGGTCGGAGGAGAATCCGAACTCCTATTTCCCCCGTCCGCGCGGCTACACGGCCCTGCAGGGAACCAACCGCGAGCTGACGGCCGTCAACGACCGCTACCTGCAAAACATCGGCTACTGCCGTCTGAAAAACCTCACGGTGGGCTACACGCTGCCCAGGCAATGGACCCGCAAGGCGCTGATCGAGAGCCTGCGCATCTACTTCACGGGCGAAAACCTCTTTACCTGGTCGGGCATCCGCTCGGATTACATCGACCCTGAAATGGCCGCCACGAACGGCAACCTGCGTCTCTACCCCTGGCAGCGGACCTACATGTTCGGCGTGGACGTCACCTTCTAACCGCTTAAATGAGAAGAGTTATGAAAAAGATTCTATCGATACTGACCGTAGGCTGCGCCCTGACGCTTTCGTCGTGCGAGGACTGGCTCGACAAATATCCGCTGGCGCAGATGTCGCCCGAGACCTTCTTCTCGAACGAAAACGAGTTGCAGGCCTTCAGCAACACCTTCTACACGATCTTCCCCGGCGACGGCCTTTACAACGAAGGCTACGACAACATCGTGAAGAACGAAATCGCCGCCGAAATGCGCGACGGCCGCACGATTCCCGCCTCGGGCGGCGGCTGGACGTGGACCGACCTGCGCAAGTTCAACACCCTGCTCGAATACTCGGGCAACTGCAAGGACACCGACATCCGCAACCGCTACGACGCCGTGGCCCGTTTCTTCCGCGCCTACTTCTATTTCGAGAAGGTGAAGCGCTTCGGCGACGTGCCCTGGTATGCCAAGCCCCTCGGTTCGGCCGACCCCGAGCTGAAGCGTCCCCGCGACTCGCGCGAATTCGTCATGCAGCGCATGATCGAGGACATCGACTTCGCCATCCGCTATCTGCCGGCCGAACGCGATCTCTACCGCGTGACGAAATGGACGGCGCTGGCGCTCAAGTCGCGCTTCTGCCTCTTCGAAGGCACGTTCCGCAAGTACCACAGCATCGACGGCTACGAACACGACTGGAAATGGTATCTCGAACAGGCCGCCGACGCAGCCGAGGAATTCATCACCAACAGCGGCTATTCGCTCTACACCGCGACCGGACCGGCCACCAGCTACCGCGACCTGTTCGCCTCGGAGAACGCGCAGAGCGTCGAGGTCATCCTCGCCCGCGACTATAATTCGGCGCTGGGCGTCTTCCACAACGCCAATTTCTACACCATCAGCGCCTCGTACGGCAAACCGGGCATGACGCGCAAGATCGTCGACAGCTACCTGATGGCCGACGGTTCGCGATTCACGGACAAGGCCGGCTGGGAAACCATGGAGTTCAAGCAGCAGTGTTCGAACCGCGACCCGCGCCTGGCCCAGACCATCCGCACGCCGGGATACACGCGTATCGGAGCCACGACCAAGCTAGCGCCGGACCTGGCGAACTCGATCACCGGCTACCACGTCGTGAAGTTCGTCACCGGAACGGCGCAGGACGCCTACAACAAGTCGTTCAACGACCTGCCGATCTTCCGCTCGGCGGAGGTCTACCTCAATTTCGCCGAGGCCAAGGCCGAGCTGGGAACCCTCACGCAGGAGGACATCAACCTCTCGGTCAAACGGCTGCGCGACCGTGTGGGCATGTCCAACCTGATCCTCGACGACGCCAACAAAAACCCCGACCCCTACCTGTCGGATGCGAAGACCGGCTATCCCAACGTCACGGGTGCGAACAAGGGGGTGATCCTCGAAATCCGCCGCGAACGCACCATCGAGCTGGCGATGGAGGGATTCCGCTACTACGACATCATGCGCTGGAAGGAGGGCAAGACCTTCGAACAACCGCTGCTGGGCCTCTACATCCCCGCCAAGGGCGAGTACGACATCGACGGCGACGGAACGCCCGACGTCTATTTCGCCACCAAGGGCGAAACGCCCTCGACCACGGCCAAACTGACACTGGTGATCGACCAAGACATTCTCTTCTCCGACGGCGACCACGGCTACATCTCGCCACACAAGAACAACCCCGGCATCTGGGACGAAACCCGCGACTATTTCTATCCGATTCCGACCGACGACCGCTCGCTGACGGGCGGCGCCCTGACCCAGAACCCCGGATGGAACGACGGACTGAATTTTTAACCGCAAAACAAACCGAAAAATGTTGGAACTCATGAAAAAATACCTGATGACCCTGCTGATGCTCGGCCTGGCCTGCAATGCCGCAGCCTGCATGGAGGACGAACCGTTTTACGACACCGAAATTCCGCCCCACGTCTCGATCGACAACTCCAAGGGCGAGGGTGTGACACGTCTGGTGACCTACAATGTCGGAATCTTCAACAAATACATCAAGGACGACTACCAGCTCATCGCCGACATGATGAAGGAGATCGACGCCGACGCCATCTGCATGAACGAGCTCGACAACAACACCAACCGCACGCGCCACGTCTACCAGCTCAAGCATTTCGCATCCCTGATGGGCAGCTGGGACTTCGAATACGGTGCGGCCATGCCCTACGACGGAGGCGAATACGGCGAGGGCGTGACAACCCGCAAGAAGGCCGTGAATAAGTTTTCGGTGGCCCTGCCCAAGGGCGTGGGCGCCGAGCCGCGCGTACTGGTCGTCATGGAGATGGAGGATTACGTGATCTGCACCTCGCACCTCGACCATGTCTCTTCCGAGGCGCAGCTGGGACAGGTGGAGCTGATCACCAAAACGATGAAGGAACGTTACGGCGACTCCAGGAAGCCCGTTTTCCTGGGCGGCGACATGAACGCCACACCCTCGTCGGAGACGGGCAAACTGCTCCAGAAAGACTGGGAGATCCTGACCATCACCGGATTCGGGACCTTCCCGTCGGACAATCCCTCGAAATGCATCGACTACATCATGCAGCTCAAGGGCACGCCGAAGTGCGAAGTCGTAGGCTCGCAGATCCTGCGCTGGTTCAAGTCGGGCGACGTGACGAAAGCCTCGGACCACCTGCCGGTGATGCTCGACATCAAACTCCCGGCCAAAAACAAGTAGAACCCAAAACGAACACGACCATGAAACGATATGCTTCCATCCGTCTCGTTGCGGCCGCCGCGCTGTTGATTGCGTCGGGAGGCTGCAAGGACGACAATCCGGGAACGGGGCTGAACGGGCCCGCGGTGCTGGCGATCCAGAACGCCGGGGCCGAGCCGCTCCAGATCTCGCTGCTCGAACCCAAAACCCAGACGATCGACATCCGGGCCGTCGCCCGGTCGGTCAGTGCGGAGAACCTCACCGTGACCTTCAAGGTCGACCGCACGCTGGTCGACGCCTACAACAAGGCCCACGACACGTCGTACGAACTCGTGCCGGCCGAGGCCTACGAATTTTCGAAGAAGGAGGTGATCCTGCCCCGCTACAACGAGGTTTCGTCGACGGCGCAGGTGACGCTAAACAGCGAGAAGATGCCCGACGGCGAGCAGTACCTGCTACCGATCACCATCGAACAGATCAAAGGCGACGACGCTGCGCAGACCTCCGACGAGGGCAACGTCTACTACATCCTCTTCAACAAGCGCGTGCTGCCGCCCGCCCAGCTGCTCGACCGCGAAGGCTGGAAAGTGGTCCACTGCACCTCGGAATACACCCCGGGCGAAGGCAATCCCAAGACCGGGTGGGCCAAGGACGTGCTCGACGGCAACCCGGCGAGCTATTGGACCTACAATTTCAAGGCATCCGTCGGTCCGGTGGTCTACGTTCCGCTCTATTTCGTCTTCGACATGGGCAAGGAGGTGACCGTGCGCGGCGTCCGCATCACGGCCCGCACCAAAGCCGGCGGCGTACTGAACAATCCTCCGGGCGACATCACGATCGAAACGGCCAAGACCATCACGGGCGACGGCATGGAGAACGACGCGGACTGGACATACAGCGAACGATTCACCGGGACGAAGCCCGACGAGGGAATCATGTCCCACTCGCTCCATAACTCGGTCTATCTGGGTGAAATACAGCGGGCGCGCTACATCCGCTTCACGCTCCACATGTCGTGGAACAGCGGGTCGAGCGTAAAACCGACGCCGATGACCTACAAAGGCGGCACATTCGCCGAATTCGAAGTCTGGGGCAACCTCGAAGAACTGGACCTCGACTAATCCCTTATCACCCGCCTGCGGGAGCGTTCCCGCAGGCGGCTTTTTCAGCCACCACCCTTCCCCAATCCAATGAGAAAGAGCATTTTATTAATCTTCGTCACACTTCTCGCGGCAGCCGGCTCCGCCCGGAGCATCGACATCATCCCGCGCCCCGCGGAAATCACCGAAGCCAGGGGAGAGTTTCGGATCACGGCCCAGACCGCCATCGCCGCCGAAGGAGAACTCCGGCGTCCCGCCGAAATCTTCGCAACGGACATCGAACCCGTCATCGGGCGCGAAATACCCATGGCCGCGAAGGGCGAAATCCGTCTCCGGACATCCCCGTCCCTCGCCGCCGAGGAGTACACTCTTGCCGTGACGCCCCGTACCGTCGAAATTCTCGGAGGCTCCCCGCAAGCCGTGTTCTACGCCTTGCAGACACTCCGCCAACTCGTCGCTACCGACGGAACAGTACCCGCGGTCGTCGTCCGCGACAAACCCTGCTTCGCACACCGCGGCGGAATGCTCGACTCCGGGCGTCATTTCTGGACCGTAGACGAGGTGAAGCGTTTCATCGACATCCTCGCCATGCACAAGCTGAACGTATTTCACTGGCATCTCTCCGAAGATCAGGGATGGCGCATCGAGATCAAACACTATCCCCTGCTGACCGAGATCGGGTCCGTACGCAGGGAGACCGTCATCGGCCGATACGACAAGACCGACGAAAGCCGCAACCGATACGATGGAAAACCCTACGGCGGTTTTTACACCCAGGACGACGTACGCGCCATCGTGGCCTACGCCGCAGAGCGCTACATCGAGGTCATTCCCGAGATCGACATGCCCGGGCATATGCTCGGGGCGCTGGCTTCCTATCCCCAGCTGGGATGCCGGGGCAAGGGCTACGAGGTATGGACCCACTGGGGGATTTCCAAGGACGTGCTCTGCGCCGGAAAGGAGGAGACCTTCGAATTCGTGGAAAACGTGCTCGCAGAGGTGCTCGACCTGTTCCCCTCGAAATTCATACACGTCGGGGGCGACGAATGTCCCAAGGAGCGCTGGAAGGAGTGCCCCGCCTGCCAGAGGCGCATCCGGGAGGAGGGACTGGCAAACGAAAACGAACTTCAGAGTTATTTCATGCACCGCGTCGAAAAGTGGCTCCACGAGCACGGACGCGAGTTGATCGGATGGGACGAGATCATGCAGGGCGGAATATCGAAGTCAGCGGTAATCATGGCCTGGACGGATCAGTTCCGGGGAACGGACGCCGCGAGGAAGGGAAACCGAGTCATCATGACACCCAAGTGGAACTGCTACCTCGACTACTCGCAGACTTCCGATCCCGAGAAGTACGAGCCGATAGGACCCACACGGTACCTCTCCATGAGGCAGGTTTACCGACTCGATCCCTACGACCGCCTGAAACCCGCCGAGTACAGGAATATCCTCGGCATTCAGGGAAACGTATGGACCGAATATATCGCCGATTTCGGCCATGTGCAGCGAATGACGCTCCCCAGGATGGCCGCCATCGCAGAAATCGCCTGGGCATACGACCGGAAGGATTACGACGATTTCGAAAAACGGGCCAAAAGGCTCCTGCCGGAACTTTACGGAAACGCAAAACTAAAATTCTCGGAATTCTTCTTCGAGGACATCGAGTGAACAAAGCCGCGGAAAAGCGGGTCGCCTCCCCACCCTGCGGCCTGCTTTTCCGCAACGGCTTTTCGGGGAATCCCGATTTTTAGTACTTTTACACAGTCTTACGACACGCCATGTCAGATAACGAATACGACGTTCACCTGTGGTTGAGAATCGAACGGGGGGGGGGAAATCGCCGCCTTCCGGGAGTTGTTCGACCGTTACTATGCGCCGTTGTGCCGCTTCGCCGAGTTCTGGCTCCGCGACCGCGCTTCGGCCGAAGAGGTCGTACTCGACGTCTACACCCATGTCTGGCAGCACGCCGCCGAGCTGCGGATCACCGTCTCGGTACGCGCCTATCTGTTCCGCGCCGTGCGCAACCGGGCGCTCAACCGCCTGCGCGACGACCGTTTTTCCTACATTCCGTTCGAAGAGTTAGGCGAGGTTTTCGCCAGCCCCGAGTCGTTGCAGATCGAGACCGACGAGATCACGCAGCTCGTGGCCGAGGCCGTCTCGCAGCTGCCCGGCCGCTGCCGCGACATCTTCCTCAAAAGCCGCAGCGAGCAGCTCTCGAACGCCGAAATAGCCGCCGAAATGCATATTTCCGTCAAGACCGTCGAAGCGCAGATGAGCAAGGCGCTGCGTCGCCTGCGCAGCCTGCTCCACAAGGAGTGACCCGCCGCGGCCGCAATGAATAAAAACGGGAAAACGTGCTGTTTTTCCGTTTTTTTTCTACCTTTGTCCGATATGGAACGCACTGCAATCTTCCCCGGGTCGTTCGACCCCTTCACGCGCGGCCATGCGGCTCTGGTCGACGAAGCGCTGAACCTGTTCGACCGCGTGATCATCGGCATCGGCAACAACACCTCCAAGCAGGGGCTGCTGACGGTCGAGAACCGCAAGCGGCTCATCGACGACATCTACCGCGGCGATGAGCGCGTCGAGGCGTGCATCTACACCGGGCTGACGGGCGAATTCGCCGAGGCGGCAGGAGCCTGCGCCATCATCCGCGGCGTGAGGAACACCACCGACTTCGAGTACGAACGCACGATGGAGGCCACCAACCACCGCATCTACCCCGACATCACGACCGTCATGCTGTTCACCCCCTCGCCCGTGGCCGACATCTCGTCGTCGACCGTGCGCGAGGTGCTTTCGTTCGGCCGCACCGTGGAAGAGTTCATGCCCATAGGAATAGATATTAACAAATACCTGTAACATATGAAACATATGATGGAATTTACAGCCGAAATGATCGCCGGATTCCTGGGCGGCGACATCGTCGGCAACAAGGACGCCAAGGTACACACCGTTTCGTCGATCGAGGAGGGCAGGGCCGGATCGCTGGCCTACCTCACGAACCCCAAATACGAACCGTTTCTCTACACCACGGGCGCGTCGATCGTGCTGGTCGACCGTGCGTTCGAGCCTTCGCAGCCGGTAGCCGCGACGCTCGTCAAGGTGGACGACGCGGGCGCCTGCGTCCTGAAACTGCTCGAAATGTACAACGCCGCCAAACCCCGCCGCAAGGGGATCAGCGGCCGCGCATCGGTCTCGGAACGGGCGCAGGTCGGCCAGGAGTGCTACATCGGCGATTTTGCGGTCGTCGAGGAGGAGGCCGTCATCGGCGAGGGTTGCCAGATCTACCCCCAGGTCTACGTGGGCCGCGGCGTCCGGATCGGCGACAACACCACGCTCTACCCCGGAGTCAAAATCTACGAAGGCTGCATCGTGGGTGCGAACTGCATCCTCCACGCAGGGGCGGTGATCGGCGCCGACGGATTCGGATTCATGCCCAACGCTGCGGGCGGATTCGACAAGATTCCCCAGCTGGGCAACGTGGTGATCGAGGACGACGTGGAGATCGTACAGCAGGTAGCTGTCGAGGAGGAGGAGATCGTCGAGGAGCAGCCGTTCCTGGTCGCCGAGACGATGCCTTCGTTCCAGGGCGGTTCGCTCAACGATTTCCGCAACTGGGTTCAGAGCAAGGTCCGTTATCCGGCCATCGCTCAGGAGAACGGTATTTCGGGCAAGGTGGTGCTGACCTTCGCCTGAGAGCAAGTGCCCCTTACATTATAAAAAGAGAAATAAAAAGGAGCTGCTGCACAGTGTTTGTGCGGCGGCTCTTTTTTTGCCTGCGGAGGACTTGACAAGAATGATATAAAGTGATATGATTTTGATATCACAAAGAAACGCTTCCGCACCCTGTGAAGGAGGAAACTGTTATGGAAGAGAAAATTCTGCAGACTAAAAAGAACGGCATGGTCATGCTGCTGCTCACCCTGCTGGGCTATGCTGTTACCGTCCTGCTGTTTTTCTACAGCATCATTCTGCTGGACGAAAGCCTGTTTCCGGGCATCCTGCTCACGATCCTGTCCATCGCATACTGGGTGGCGGGCATCTTCCTGCTCTGCGGCCTGAAGGTGTTAAAGCCCCAGGAAGCACTGGTGCTCACCCTGTTCGGCGATTACATCGGCACCCTGAAGGGACAGGGGTTTTACTGGGTGAACCCCTTCTGCACCGCGGTGAACCCGGCAGCTGGCACCAAACTGAGCCAGAGCGGCGATGTGAACAGCGGCGAAACCGGCATGGCGGCCCTGCTTAAGGCAGGTAACAGCAGTTCCCAGACCGCAGAATCGACCAGCAAGAAGATCTCGCTCAAAATGATGACCCTCAACAACTCCCGCCAGAAGATCAACGATTGTCTGGGCAACCCGGTGGAGATCGGCATTGCGGTCATCTGGCGCGTGACCGATACCGCAAAGGCCGTATTCAATGTGGACAACTACAAGGAGTACCTCTCCCTGCAGTGCGACAGCGCTCTGCGCAATGTGGTGCGCATTTACCCCTATGATGTGGCTCCCAATGTGGATACCACCGGCGACGGCGTAGCCGATGAGGGCAGTCTGCGCGGCTCCTCGGAG
>ERZ835980.3374-NODE-3374-length-12535-cov-2.046554_pt1 | contig 12535 bp, 10 predicted proteins | sample MGYA00519943_ERZ835980 | MGnify/ENA primary metagenome ERZ835980 (study PRJEB31850, sample SAMEA3708791) | human gut metagenome | biome: human gut; feature: human-associated habitat; material: faeces | place: China | collected 2014 ... | reverse complement strand
TGCCATTACATGTAATGTATTCCAAGGTTCCGGTTATCAAAACCAAAAATGGGGTACGGAACGTAAGGTGGCTGATACATTTGAAGGTTACGACTTTCCGATTATTCGTTATGCAGAAGTTTTATTGAATTATGCAGAAGCTATGTATGAGTTGGGAACCACCGGCAAAGCTTTGGATGATGCTTTGAATATCTCGTTGAATTTGGTTCGTCTCCGTGTAAACCCGGATATGCCTAAACTGACTACGTCTTTTGCTTCAGAAAACAGTTTGAATATGCGAGAGGAAATCCGTCGTGAACGTACCATCGAATTGTACAATGAAGGTTTCCGAGTTGATGATTTGAAGCGTTGGAATACTGCTATTGTAGAGATGCCTAAACCTATTCTAGGAGTGAAATGGACAGGAACTGATTTTGCGACTTCATGGGCTGGCGCTTCTAATATGGCAAAAGACTCCGATGGCTGTTTGATCTTGGAAAATAGTCGGCGCTGGGGTGGTAAAAATGACCTGTATCCGCTTCCGGTAGATCAGTGTCAGTTGAATCCGAACTTAGGACAGAATCCGGGATGGCAATAATCAAGTCTGAATAACTTAAAGAATAAGAATCATGAAAAGAGATTATATAAAATATTTTGTTGGACTGGCGGCTTGTTCGTTTTTAGGTCTGACTTCATGTGATGATGATAAGGATTTAGGAGGAAAGATGGACGAAATGATTACAGTATCCACCATTACTCTTAACGAAACTCAATATGATGCAGGGAATAAAACAATTTGTCTGCTGAAGAACAAAGAACTGCAACTCTCTTGGAGTATTGCACCTGAAAATGCAACCGATGCTAATGTGCAATGGACTTCGTCGGATGAATCTATTGTTGCTGTTACACGGGAAGGTAAGGTCGTGACTAAGGATAAAGCAGGAAAAGCTATTATTACATTAACGCCGGAAATCGGTTTCGGTCCGGAGGCTACGATCGTCACTAGAACAGTTGAAGTTATGGACGAATATACCTATATGTCAGCCATCAATATAACTAATGTTCCGGCAGAAGAGATTGCAAAATTATATAAGGATGTCCGTTAGGGAGTCTGCTTTATGCAGACTCCTTTACTTATTCAGTAAAACAATAAAAGAAATAGAGAAAATCAATGATAAGTGTAAGGGATTTGATTGAATAAAGACTGAAAAAATAATATAATTATAATTTAAAGGGGAAGAAAATATGTCAGTTTATATTCAAAATTTTGTTAAATTTAAGCCGTTTTTAAAAGAACTGGTTTCAAGAGACGTGAAGGTGAAATACCGGCGTTCCATACTGGGGGTTTTATGGACACTGCTGAATCCACTTCTTATGATGACGGTTTTATCCATCGTTTTCTCAAATCTGTTTAAATTTGATATAGAGAATTTTCCGTTGTATTTGTTATGTGGGCAGGTTATTTTTAACTTTTTCAATGACGCTACGACAAATGCAATGTCAGCAATTATCGGGAGTGCATCTCTGATAAAGAAGGTGTATGTACCGAAATATGTATTCGTGATGTCAAGGGTGTGTTCCAGTCTGATCAATCTGATGTCATCCTGTGCAGCGTTATTTCTGATTATGATCGGTATGCGTGCGGAACTTCACTGGACAATGCTTCTTTCAGTTGTGCCACTTTTTTTGCTGGTGGTTCTGGCTCTGGGGATTGGACTGATTCTGGCGACGATTGCGGTGAAATACAGGGATGTTCTGCACTTGTATTCGGTGCTGATGGCAGTGCTGATGTATCTGACACCGGTTATCTATCCAATGTCGATTCTGCCGGAATGGTTATACCATCTGGTAATGATAAACCCTCTGACCAGTATTCTGATCATGTTCCGGAATGTTGTGATCTATGGCATACTTCCAGGTCTGGTGATGCTTCTGGTGACAGCAGCAGAAGCTGTACTGTGTCTTGGAGTGGGATGCTGGGTTTTTTATAAGCATCAGGATGGCTTTATCTTTGATTTGTAGGAGTAAGGATGGAGAAAAAAGTAATTGTAAAAGTAGAAGATGTTTCCATCAAATTCAGTCTGGCATCAGAGAAATTTGACGGATTTAAAGAATATTTTATACAGAGAGTAAAGAAAAAAATTACCTATCAGGATTTCTGGGCATTGCAGGATGTGTCGTTTGAGGTCTATAAAGGAGAAACACTGGGGCTAATCGGTGTAAACGGAAGTGGAAAGAGCACGATGTTGAAAATCATTGCAGGTGTCATGAAGCCAACCCGCGGCAGTGTTAAGACTTCTGGTGTGTTCGCACCGCTGATTGAGTTGGGAGCCGGGTTTGATTTTGATCTGACTGCAAAAGAAAATGTATTTCTGAATGGGACGCTTCTTGGATATACGAGAGAATATTTGGAGGAGCATTATAAAGAAATCGTAGAATTTTCAGAATTGGAGCAATTTATGGATGTGCCGGTGAAAAATTTTTCATCTGGAATGTTTTCACGGCTTGCATTTGCGGTCGCAACGATTGGGCAGCCGGATATTCTGATCGTAGATGAGGTATTGTCGGTAGGAGATTTCCATTTTCAGCAGAAATGTGAGGCGAGAATTAACCGGATGAAGGAAAATGGTGCCACGATTCTTTTTGTTTCACATAATATGGAGCAGGTGAGAAATTTGTGCAGCCGGATTGTATGGCTGGAACATGGAAGAGTTCGTAGTATCGGGGATGCAGATGAGTTGTGCAGAGAATATCAGGAAGCAGAATAAGAGGGAAAAATGAAAAAAATAAAAAAGATGGCAGCAGTCATTATACTGATTCTGATTGCATTTATTTATGGACATATTCATAAGACCCATGCGATTTATGACCGGACGGTTGAAAATGATCAGTATATCATGCTGGACGGATCACAGAGTCAGATAACACAGGAGTTTATCTGTGAGGAAGATTCGCTGGATGGAATTCAGGTGAAATGTCAGAATTTGCAGGAAGATCCAGAAGCAGAGATTCGAGTTTATCTTCAGGATTGTGAAAATGGAGGAATTGTTGCAAAATCTGTGAAGAAAGCAGGAGAAATCAAAACGGGCAAATTCAATGAATTTTCGTTTGATACGGTCAGCAGATGCAGAGGGAAGGCGTATAAAGTAGTGTTTGAGAAAGATTTTCTTGCACTTTATGCAGAAAAGACATCAGAAGAAGGAACAAATTTGAAAATAAATAGTGAAGAAAGTGAAGGAACTTTAATTTTAAAGACGGTTACATATCGGTTTGATATAGAAACATTTTGTGTATTTATGTTATTAGTATCGTACATCTGTGTTTTCTTTCAGTTTTTGAACTGGTTATTTTCCAGATAGTATGGAAGAGAGGACTTGAAAATGGAAAATGCTTTTTATATCGCAACATGTCGGTTTCATGTAAAAGAAAAAGACAGATTACTTATTACGGGATATTTTCTGGATAACAGACCAGATGGAAACCGGATTGAAATCCGGCTGGATGAAAAGAAACTATTTTATACAATGGATGGAATTCGTCTTCACCCAATGAAATTCCGCAAGATAAAAAAAAGACTTATTACCAAACAGTTTTTTTTCTGGGTACATCTTCCGAAAGACTGGAGAGAAGCGTCCAGACTGGAAGTATTGCAGTCGTATCGTGGAAAAGAAGAGTTGATGAAGACCTTTGCAGTCAGTGAATTGAAGAACCTGGAGAAATGGCTGGCAAACAGCATAGATAAGGTGAATACTGAAGAAAAAGGATTTTCAATCGAGGGATGGTATTATAACAGGAAAAATGCATCAATCCGGTTTTTAGATGAGAATCAGAATGAGCTGGAGATGAAAGAAGAAAAAGTACGGCGGCTGGATGTTTTGCGGGAGTATCCGGAATGTAAAAAAGAAGAAATTGTCGGATTTAAGGCATTTTATGAGGAAGTCGTTCCGCGAAAATTAGAAGTGTGCTTTGAAGAGGACGAAAGGCATGCGGAAGAGACAATGAATCTTAAAAGAAAACTGAGACGCCAGAAAATGCAGGATGATCTTCGCAAAGTCAGAATCTATTATCGTCAGTTTGGAGTCCGTGCGGCATTTATAAGGGTTGGTGACAAATTAAGTGGAAAAAACGGTACTGAGTATGAAGAATGGCTGCGAAGACATGAGCCGTCCAAAATCAGGCTGTATCAGCAGAAGAGAAAGAAGTTTGCCCGGATGCCAAAGATTTCGATTGTTGTTCCCCTTTATCGGACACCAGAAGAATATCTGCGGGAAATGCTGGATTCTGTAAGAAGACAATCCTATCAGAACTGGGAACTCTGCCTCTCAGATGGAAGTGGGGAAGATTCACCGATTACAGAAATTCTGAAAGAGTATACAAAGAAGGATAGCCGGATCCAAGTGAAGAATAATAAAAAACAGCTGCATATTTCAGACAATACAAATGTGGCACTGGATATGGCAACAGGAGATTATATCGCTTTTATGGATCATGACGATCTGCTGACACCGGACGCATTGTATGAGTGTGTGGCAGAGCTGAATGAATATCCGGATACAGAGCTTATTTATACGGACGAGGATAAGATTACAATGGATGGAGAAGAGTATTTCTTCCCTCATTTTAAATCGGATTTTAATCTGGATATGCTCTGTACAACAAATTATTTCTGTCATCTGGTGGTTGTTAAAAAGGAATTATATCAGGCGGCAGGAAAGTTGAACGGCGAATACGATGGTGCACAGGACTATGATTTTGTACTCCGGTGTGTTGAGAAAACCGATAAGATCCGGCATATACCGAAAATCCTATATCACTGGCGAGCATGCGAAGGATCTACAGCAGGCAGTGCAGACAATAAATCCTATATTGTGGATGCAGGTGCAAAAGCGGTAAGAGCGCATTACAGAAGAATGGGAATTGAAGCAGAAGTCATTCCAACGAAGTATCCGGGAATGTACCGGACAAAATATCCGGTGAAACAAACGCCTAAGATATCAATCATTATTCCGAACAAAGATCATACCGATGATCTGATCAAGTGTCTGCGGTCGATCCGGGAGAAAAATACATATGAGAATATAGAAATCCTTATTGTGGAAAATAACAGCCAGAAAAAAAGAACTTTTAAAGATTACAGAAGGATCATGTATGAGGATTCCAGAGTTAAAGTTCTGTACTGGAAAGGAGAAGGGTTCAATTATCCGGAAATCAACCAATATGGAGTTGACCATGCGGCTGGAGAATATCTGCTGTTCCTGAACAACGATACAGAAATGATCGGCAATGACTGTATTAAAGAAATGTTGAGCTATTGTATGCGGGAAGATGTAGGTGCTGTCGGAGCGAGAATGTATTACGAAGATGGAACGCTTCAGCATGGAGGAGTGATCATCGGACTTGGAGGAGTGGCAGGACATGCATTCCTTGGCATAGACGGAGATTCGCCGGGATACTTTGCGAGGGCGCAGGTGATCCATGATCTGAGTGCGGTGACCGCAGCCTGTATGATGATGAAAAAACGGGTGTATGAAGAAGTTGGAGGATTTGACTCGAAGTTTGCGGTGGCATTTAATGATGTAGATCTGTGCCTGAAAATACGAAAAGCCGGATATCTGATCGTATATGATCCATATGCGGAACTGATTCATTATGAATCCAAGTCAAGAGGATATGAAGATACGGAAGAGAAAATCGAACGTTTCCACGGAGAAGTAAATCTGTTTCAGACAAGGTGGAAAGATTTCCTGAAAAAGGGTGATCCATATTACAGTCCGAATCTGACACTGGATCATAATGATTTTGGACTGAATCATCTGGCAAAAGTGGAGAGGAGATAGGAGATGTTCAATAAAATGTCTCTGTATCGGGTAAAAAAAGGATTCGTATATCTGCGGTACTTTGGACCAAAAGAGTTTCTGATACGATTAAAAGAAAGAATCCGTATTCAGAAGATTGATTATGAAAAATGGTATGAGAATCACAGACGAACAGAAGAGGAATTGGAAAGTCAAAGGCAGGAAGTATTTGCGTATGCACCCCTGATCAGTATTGTCGTGCCGGTATATCAGGCACCGGAAGAATTTTTGAGACAGATGATTCTGTCTGTATGCCGTCAGACGTATAAAAATTGGGAATTATGTATGACTGTTTCAGATGAAGAGAGACACAGAATGGAAGAAATTCTGGAAGAGGATGAGTTCAAAGAAAAAGCGATTCACCTGATCGGTATTTCAGAAAACAGAGGAATTTCTGAAAATACAAATGCAGCGATAAAGGAAGCTACCGGAACATATATCGGTTTTTTGGATCAAGATGATCTGCTTGCGCCGGATGCATTGTACGAGATGGTAAAGAAGTTGAATGAGTATCCGGAGGTCGGACTTCTTTATTCAGATGAAGATAAAGTGACGGCAGATCTGAAAAAACATTTTCAGCCGCATTTTAAACCAGATTTTAATCTGGATCTGTTGCGAGCCAATAACTATATTTGTCATTTTTGCGTGATAAGAAAAAGTCTAATTGAAGAAATAGGTGGATTAAGAAGTGATTTTGACGGAGCACAGGATTACGATCTCGTTTTCCGCTGTGTGGAAAAAACGATAATGGCGCATGTGCCGAGGATTCTTTATCATTGGAGGGTACATCAGGTTTCTACTGCGGACAATCCAATCAGTAAAACTTATGCATTTGAGGCTGGACAGCGTGCCATAGAAGCACATCTGCTAAGATGTGGTGAACATGCAGAAGTTTTACCGGAACTGGATAGAGGGTTTTATCGTGTCCGGTATAAGATGCAGGGGAATCCAAAGATTTCCATTCTGATTCCCAATAAAGATCATATAAAAGATTTGGAGAAATGTCTACAATCGATTTCCAGATCGGATTATAAGAATTACGAGATCATAATTATCGAAAATAACAGCGAAAAAGCGGAAACATTTGCTTATTATAAAACAATAGAGTCAGACCGGATCCGGATTCTGAAGTGGGAGGGATCATTTAATTATTCGGCGATCAACAACTACGCAGTAAGCGAGACTGATGGAGAATATCTGGTACTTCTGAATAATGATACAGAAGTGATTGGAAAGGACTGGCTAGGAGAAATGCTTGCGAACTGCCAGAGAAAAGAAGTCGGGATTGTCGGAGCAAAGCTTTATTATCCAAATGGTCAGGTGCAGCATGCTGGAGTCATTGTTGGGATTCGGGGAATTGCTGGTAATATGTTCCGGGGACTTCCAAAAGGTTATTCCGGGTATATGCACAAAGCAAGTACTCAGCAGGATTTGTCAGCGGTGACCGCAGCATGTATGATGGTAAAGCGTTCTGTATATGAAGAAGTGGGTGGATTTGAGGAGCAACTTGCAGTGGCGTTCAATGATGTTGATTTTTGTCTGAAGGTACGCAGATGTGGATATCTTGTAGTGTATGATCCTTATGTGAAACTGTATCATTATGAATCCAGATCGAGAGGGGCAGAAGATAATGAGGAAAAGATCAGAAGATATCAGTGTGAGATTGATTATGTACGCCGGAACTGGTCTGAAATCATGGAAAAAGGAGATCCGATGTACAATCCTAATCTTACGCTGGTGAAGTGTGATTATTCTTTGCGTGAAAAAGAAGATGGATAGAGAAAAGATGGTGGTATTTTGATAAAGAACAATCAGCGGATGTTAAATAAAGCGCAGGTATGTATGGATGCGGGAATCATTGGTGCTACATATTTTTTCTCATGGTATCTAAGATTTAAAAGTGGGCTTTTTGTGCAGGACGCAGGGGTTCTGCCGGCGAAAACGTATTTTTCAGCTTTGTTTTTAATAATCCCTGGATATCTGCTTTTGTATAGTATTTTTCAGCTTTATATGCCGAGGAGGGTAAAAAATTACCGTAAGGAGCTGATGGATATCATCCGTGCCAATGGAATTGGATTTATGATCTTTATCCTGGTACTTTATTTTATAAAGCAGGAGCATTTTTCAAGACAGATGCTGTGTATTTTTTTCTTTATAAACATCTCGCTGGAATTTGCTTCGAGATATCTGATTCGCACAATTTTGTGGAAAATGCGAAAGCAGGGACTGAATCAGAAACATATCCTGATGATTGGAGAGAGTCAGATGGCAGAACAGTATATGGACAGGCTGAGAGAGAATCCAAAGTGGGGATATCAAGTGTTTGCCCATCTGAAAGATGAAGAAAAACTGGAAAGAATACTGGAGGGGAATGAACTGGATGAGGTTGTGATTGCGCTTCGTGCGGAGGATTATGGAAAACTGGAGCGGATTGTGGATGTCTGTGAGAAGGCAGGGGTACACACGAAAATGATTCCTGATTTTGGAAATGTGATTTCTACCAGGCCTTATATTGAGGATGTGCAGGGGATTCCGGTGATTCATGTCCGCAGAGTTCCACTGAATATCATGCGGAACAGGGCGGCAAAGAGGGCAGTTGATCTGATTGGGGCAACGGTTGCAATCATTCTTTTTTCACCGGTCATGCTGCTTACTGTGCTGGTGGTTGCCTTGACAGAGGAAGGAAGTGTGATCTACCGGCAGGAAAGAGTTGGACTGCATAACCAGGTATTTTATATGTACAAATTTCGGTCTATGATCATGCAGGATGAAGAAAAGGAAAAAGCAGAATGGTCTACCAGGAATGATCCGAGGATTACACCGGTTGGAAAGCTGATCCGCAGAACAAGTATAGATGAATTGCCGCAGCTTTTTAATGTGCTGAAAGGGGAGATGAGTCTGGTGGGACCAAGACCGGAAAGACCGCAGTTTGTGCAAAAGTTCCGGGATGAAATTCCATGTTATATGGTAAAACATCAGGTACGTCCGGGAATGACTGGATGGGCGCAGATCAATGGCTACCGGGGAGATACTTCCATTGAGAAGCGGATCGAATATGATCTTTACTATATTGAGAACTGGACAATGGTATTTGATATGAAAATATTGATTCTGACAATTTTTAAAGGATTTTTTGACGGAAGATGAAGATAGATGTGATCATACCGGTCTACAGACCGACAGAAAAACTGCATAAAGTATTGTACAGGCTCTGCAGACAGACGCACCTTCCGGAGCAAATCATTCTGTTACACACCAGGGATGGGATAAAGCTGGATGTTTCGGTTTGTAAAGACCGGGTTTCTGTTACAGAGATTCCGATTTTGGAAAAAGAATTTGATCATGGAAGAACCAGAGAGCAGGGAATCTGGATGTCAGATGCAGATATTGTGGTCATGATGACCCAGGATGCAGTTCCGGCAGATCCGTTTCTTTTGGAAAAGCTTTCAGAAGTATTAAATGAGCATCCGGATGCTGTGGCAGCTTATGCCAGACAGATACCGGATCAGAACTGTGGTCTGTTGGAAAAATATACGAGAGTTTTCAATTATCCCCCAAAAAGCCAGATTAAATCGCAGAAGGATTTGCCAAAACTGGGAATAAAAACTTATTTTTGCTCCAATGTGTGTGCTGCCTATCGGAGAGGAGTCTATCTGGAACTGGGAGGATTTCCGTATCCGGCCATCTTCAATGAAGATTTGATCTTTGCAGCAGGAGCAATCCAAAATGGATGGAAGATTATTTATAAAGCAGATGCACGGGTGATTCATTCTCATGAGTATACTTACAGAGAGCTGATAAGGAGAAATTTTGACCAGGGTGTATCGCAGGCATGTCATCCAGAAATATTTGAAAGAGTAAAGTCAGAGAAAGAAGGCATACACCTGATTTGCACACTTGTGAAAAAGCTTTTAAAAGAAAGAAAATATTTGCAGATTATACAGCTGTTTGTGGAAAGCGGGTGCAAATATCTGGGCTACCAGATGGGAAAACATTACCGACAATTACCGGAAAGTTTCATCATGAAACTGACAATGAATCATAATTACTGGAGAGGAAGGAATGATGAGGATGCTTAAAAAAATTGCAGGATGGTCATGGAAGAAAAAGATAATAGTGATTATTTGCGTAGTGTTGACACTTGTTCTGGGGGCGGCAGGTGCCGTATTCGGATATGCTGCCAGTAAAGTGAACAAAATTCAGAAGATTGAAGTAAAAAAAGAAACGTTGAAAGAGTCTATTACAGAAGAGGTGGAGCATAAAAGCGGATATCTGAATGTGGCAGTATTCGGGCTGGATTCTAGGGATGGGTCACTAGATAAAGGAAATCGAAGTGATACGATCATGATCGTAAGTTTGAATCAGGAAACTTATGAAGTGAAAATGGTATCGGTGTACCGTGATACTTTTATGCGGCTGAAAGATGGAAGTTATAATAAGGCGAATGCAGCCTATTCTTATTTCGGACCGGATGGGGGTGTTGCTCTTTTGAATGAGAACATGGATATGAACATTGAGAAGTATGTATCTGTGAACTTTAATGCCTTAGTCGATGTAATTGATGCGGTGGGAGGAATGGATCTGGAGCTGACTGATGCAGAAGTAGTCCACATGAATAATTATTGTGTGGAGACTTCTGAAGTAACCGGAAAAAGTTATAAGAAGATTGAGCCGGAAGTCGGAGGTAGCTATCATCTGAATGGAGTACAGGCGGTTTCTTATGCGAGAATCCGTTATACAGATGGTGGAGACGCGCAGCGTACAGTGCGTCAGAGAATCGTCCTTCTGAATATCATGCAGAAGCTGCAGCAGATGGACCTGACGACGATCAATAAGATTGCTGACAGTGTTTTTCCACAGATTGCAACCAATTTTTCTTTTACTGAAATTCTGAATTATGCGAAAGATTTTCAAAAATATAGAGTAGGTGAAACACTTGGATTTCCAAATGTAAGATATTCCAAAATGCTTTCTGGAGTGGGAAGTACAGAAATTGCAGATACACTGGCATCCAATGTTGCCGAGGTACATCAGTTCCTGTTTGGAGATACAGATTATCAGGTATCCGGGACGGTAAAAGGAATTGATGATGAAATAAACGATGCGCTTTCCAGTGGAAAATATGAGGAAGCAGACGAAACTGAAAAAGAGGATGAAAAATCGGAAGATAAGACATCTGAGGAAACAAATCATACAGAAACAAATATAAAAGTAACGGAAGATGGAAATGCAGGAACGGATTCCGGCAGTTCATCGGGAGACAGTGGTTCGGGTTCGCAGGCAGTGACAGAACCGCAGCAGCCGGATACAGAAGCACCACCGGATTACTATGAGGAAGATTACTATTACGGTGATGATTAGAGGAGGAAAAAGGAAATGAGAAAAAGAACAAAGTGGTTATGCAGTGTATTACTTGTTGCAACGATTGGTCTGACAGGATGTGGACAGAAACAGAAGACAGAAAGTACGGCAGAGAAAGCTGATGAAAATCATTTTGTAGGAGAGTGGATTGTTGAGCCGGAGTATGCAATCAGCAAGGTTGGAGATGAAAATACGCTGTTTGTAGATGGAAGGGGAGAAAAAAAGGCAATCCTTGGAACTGTAAAAGGTGCAATTGCTACAGTATGGCAGGACTGGAGTATTACAGAAGGAAAGCAGGGAGATGAGAAATGGGGGTGCATCCAGGAGCCGGAACAGCTGGAAGAGACTCTTGGCAATCTTGGAATTACAAAGGATAAAGAAATTATTCTGATCGGTGAGACCTTAGACGGATGGGGAGATGATGCGAGACTTCTCTGGGAACTCCGGGCAGCCGGATATGAAGATGTGAAGATGGTAGATGGCGGATGGAAGGCGTTGAAAGACAGTGGAATCAAGACACAGTTCCTCGCATCCAAACCGGAACCGGCAGAAGTAAAAATCGATGAAATTGATTATTCCCATGTGATGACAACCGAAGAATTACAGAAGAATTATGACGAGTACAAAATTGTGGATGTGCGTACTGATGAAGAATATGAAGGAGCAATTCTGTATGATGAAGCAAAGGGAGGACATCTTCCGGGAGCAATTCATATCCGGTACACAGATCTGTTCAATGATGCAGGATATCTGAAATCCAATGAAGAACTGACAAAAATGTTTGAGGATGCCGGACTGTCTAAAGATGATGAGATCGTCACTTATTGTACAGGAGGAATCCGCTCGGCATATACACAGCTGGTAATGGAAATGTGCGGATTTGAACATACATACAATTATGATCAGTCATTCTGGAGATGGGCTGTTGTTGGAGATGTAGAATAATGGTTAGCGTTTTGATGTGTACTTATAACCGGAGATTTTGTTTGAAACAGGCGATTGACAGCGTACTTTGTCAGACGTATCCGGATTTTGAATTTGTCATCGTAGATGACGGATCGACCGACGGAACAGAAGAACTGATTAAAAGCTATCAGGATCCACGGATCAGATATTTTAAACTGGATCAGAATTCGTTTTACTGTTATGCGGCAAATCAGGGGCTTGATCACTGCCAAGGAGACTATGTGGCATTTATGAACAGCGATGATGCATGGTTGCCGGATAAACTGGAAAAACAGGTGTCAGTTATGGAACAGAACCGAATGCTTGGTGCATGTTTTACAAGAGTGTATCTGGTAGATGAGAGCGGCAATGAGATATCGGAAGAATGCAGAGAT
>ERZ835980.3363-NODE-3363-length-12573-cov-2.356047_pt1 | contig 12573 bp, 11 predicted proteins | sample MGYA00519943_ERZ835980 | MGnify/ENA primary metagenome ERZ835980 (study PRJEB31850, sample SAMEA3708791) | human gut metagenome | biome: human gut; feature: human-associated habitat; material: faeces | place: China | collected 2014 ... | reverse complement strand
TTCAGATTTTTAAAGATGATGTGTTTTCACAGGCATTTTTTAATACTGTAAAGTTTGTAATCATTATTGTTCCGCTGCAGGGAATTGGAGCGCTTGTGATGGCACTTCTGATTAATAAAGTGACGCATTGTAAGAAGTATTTCAAAGTAGCATTCTTTGTTCCGGTGGTCATGTCACTTGCTGTTGTGTCAACACTGTGGATCCAGATCTACAGCCCGGAAGGAATTATGAATGCAATCCTTTCTTTCTTTGGAATTGATGCACAGCCATTCATCAACAGTGCCAGTCAGGCACTTCCATCCATCGCGATCATGAGTGCATGGCAGGGAATGGGATATCAGATGATCATCTTCCTGGGAGGAATCCAGGCAATCAATCCGGCGCTTTATGAAGCGGCCGAGATGGACCATGCAACACCGTGGCAGAAATTCAAGGACATTACCCTGCCGGAATTGAAACCATTGTGTGTGTTCGTTTTAATTACGATTACGATCGGAGCATTCCGTATGTTGGTACAGCCAATGGTTATGACCGGAGGAGGACCATCGAATTCAACGTATACGGTTGTGTATGATATATATGAAACAGGTACTGTTAACTGGGAAATTGGACTGGCATCTACAATGGCTATTGTATTCGCATTCTTTGTAATGATACTGACCGTGATCCAGACAATCGCAACAAGAGATAAGGAGGATCAGAATGTTAACAAAAAAGCAAAAAAGAAATAATTGGATACTGACGGTCGTACTTCTGATCGTATCATTGTTGTTCCTGTTCCCGGTTATCTGGATGCTGGCAAACTCATTCAAACCAGACGCGGCAATCACTGCTGATATGAACAGTATGGCGGCATTCATTCCACCGGCATTGAACGGCAATTTCTTTGAAAATTATGTATCTGTATTAACAAATACAGGATTTGTACGATACATGTGTAATACCTTGTTCTATGCAGCAATATTGATCGTACTTGGTGTAATTGTAAATGGACTGGCAGGATATGCATTGGCTAAGATTAATTTTCCATTCAAAGAACGCTGGCTTCTGATCATTATGCTTCTGATGATCGTACCGATGGAGACGATCATTACGATACATTTCCTGATCATTGCAAAACTTGGACTTCTGAATACGGTGCTTGGATATGTACTTCCAATGATCGTGAATCCGTTTAACATTTTCCTGTTCCGTCAGGTATTCCTGGGACTTCCGGATGATGTATATGAGGCAGCACAGTTAGATCACTGTGGACCGGTAAAATACTTTTTTACTATGGTTCTTCCAATGTCAAAGAGTGTAGTGGCAACGGTTAGTGTATTTACATTCCTGAATGTATGGAATGATTATCTGTGGCCGTCACTTGTATTTACATCCAGTGATCTTCTGACCGCGCAGATTGGTCTGAACTCCATAACATCCAATGATAATACAACAATGGGACAGACACTTGCAGTAATCACACTGATCACAATCCCTGTTATTATTATTTATGCACTGTTCTCCAAACAGATTGTAGAAGGTGTAACATCAACTGGTTCCAAGGAGGGTTAATGAATTATGAGTTTTATAGAATTTAAACATATCGGAAAAAAATATGCAGGAGCAGAACACAAATCAGTAGATGATTTTAATCTTAATATAGAAGAAAAAGAATTTATCGCATTTGTAGGACCGTCTGGATGTGGAAAATCCACAACACTTCGTATGATTGCCGGATTCGAAGAGATTACAGAAGGAGATCTGTATATTGACGGCAAAAGAGTGAACGAGACAGCACCGAGAGACCGTGGTATTGCGATGGTATTCCAGAACTATGCCCTGTATCCGCATATGACAGTAGAAAAAAATATCGGATACGGGCTGAAGAACATGAAGATGCCAGCAGACCAGATCAAGAAAAAAGTAGACTGGGCAATTGATATCCTGGGACTGCAGGAATTCCGTTACAGAAAACCGAAGAATCTTTCTGGAGGTCAGAGACAGAGGGTTGCACTGGGACGTGCAATAGTAAAAAATCAGAAGGTATTTCTGATGGATGAGCCACTGTCCAATCTGGATGCAAAACTTCGTGTCAGCATGAGAACAGAGATCAGCAAGCTGCATCGTGAAATGGGTGCAACGACGATCTATGTTACACATGACCAGGTTGAAGCCATGACTATGGCTGACCGTATCGTTATCATGAAAGAGGGCGTGATCCAGCAGGTTGGAAAACCAATGGAATTATATGATCATCCGGTAAACAAATTTGTTGCAGGATTTATAGGATCTCCTCAGATGAACTTCTTTGATGTTACCTTAAAAGGAAACGAAGTAACATTTGAAGACGGAAATAAACTGATGCTTCCGGAAGCTATTCTTAAGAAACTGAATGGTAAAGAAGGCGAGATGACACTTGGTATCCGTGGAGAGGATCTTAAAATGGATGCGCAGAACCTGGAACTTTATAAAGAAAATAAAATGAAAGCTGTGATCACAGATACAGAAGTCATGGGAAATGAGAATAACCTGTACTTCCAGTTCGGAGGCTGCCAGGCAGTTGCACGAGTTTCTAAATATGAGATCAGCCAGGTTGGAGATGAAATTGAATTTGTATTTATGCCATCCAAGATTCATTTCTTTGATAAAGAAACTGAGATGAATTATTTATAGGAGTGACGTTGATAATGAGAGAAGTAAAGATTTGTTTAGGGACAATAGAAAGAGTAAAAGATTTTGTCAATGCTGTGACGCGTCTGGACTGTGATGTAGATATTGTGTCCGGAAGATATGTGATCGATGCAAAATCAATCATGGGAATTTTCAGCGTGGATCTGTCCAAAGCGGTTGATCTGAGAATTCATGCAGAAGGCACTGAAGCAGAAAAAGCAATGGAAGTAATCAGTCCATTTATAGAAAAATAGAAAGTGAGCAGAATATGCAGAAAATATATGTAAAACCGAAAGACTACTGGATGAATGACCCGAATGGATTTATATATTACAAAGGTATGTATCATCTTTTTTACCAGTGTTTCCCGTATGCGCCGCGCTGGGGACGGATGCACTGGGGACATGTTGTCAGCAAAGATCTGGTGAACTGGGAAGAACAGGGGATTGCACTGTTTCCAAGCAAAACAGATGATCGGAGTGGATGTTTTTCCGGAAGCGCCATTGAAGAAGACGGCAAAATGCAGCTGTATTATACCGGTGTGAATTATCTTACAGAAAATCCAGAGGATATCAATTTGTGTGTGGATGAACATTTTGTTTCCGCACAGCTTAAGATAACCTCAGAAGATGGCTTTCATTTTGATAATATTAAAGACAAAAAGACGGTGATTCCAGTCATTCATGATGAGGGGATCGGAGATGCACGCCACACAAGAGACCCGAAAGTCTGGAAAGACGGTGAGAGATGGTACATGGTACTTGGAAGCACCATTGAAGATAAACAGGGAAAACTTTTGTTCTTTACAAGTACAGATGGAGAAGAATGGAAATTTGCGAATTCTGTAACCAGAGAAAACTTCGGCTGGATGTGGGAATGTCCGGATTATTTTGAAGTAGATAACAGGCAGGTAGTAATCTTTTCACCGATGCAGTTATTTAAAGACGGAAAAGCAGATGATGCACAGACCGTCTGTATGCAGGTGAAATTTGATAAAGAAACCTGTGCGATGGAACTGCCGGAAGAATATCAGTTTCTGGATTATGGAACAGACCTTTATGCACCACAGAGCACCCTCGATGAGGAGGGAAGAAGAATCCTGACTGCGTGGCTTCGCATGCCGGAGCCGGTGGATGGGAAATGGCAGGGAATGATGTGTATTCCACGTGTTGTAGAAGTAAAAGAAAATCATATCTATTTCCGCGTTCATCCGAATGTTCAGGCGGCATATACAAAAGAAATCTCTACACCATCTGAGGCGGACGAAAGTGGATATCGTCTGAGATTTTCCCTGGAGGATGGGGATAAAGTAGATGTCGGAGGATATGTGATTTCCAGAAAAGGGGATAAAATCTGTACTGACAGAAGCTGCCTTTTTGGAAAATATCCGAATCACAGAGTGAAATTTGAGACACCGGAGATGAAAGGATTTGAAATCGAAGTGTATGTGAATCCGAACCAGATCAGTGTTTTTGTGAACGATGGTGAAGCGGTGATTACCAATGCCGTGTATGATCTTGAAGAAAAGATTGAAGCAGATGTAGCGATAACAATAGAAACAATAGAGTGAATTTTTTAAATACAATAAACGTTGCAGGAAGTGAGCGCTTTCATTTTCTACAACGTTTTTTATTGAAAAATATTTCACTGGTACTTACTTTTGTTGAAAGTTTCTGTGGAAATCAGCTATAATGATGGTAGCTGATTTCTACAGAAAATTAGCAGAAAACTACCAGGAAAATCAGGAGGAATCAGAAATGAAAGTTGGATTTATCGGACTTGGAATCATGGGGAAACCGATGTGTAAAAACCTGATCAAGGCAGGTTATGAAATGGTAGTCACCACACATAATAAAGAAACTCTGAAAGAGATGGAAGCGTTTGGTGCGAAGACCGTAACATGCGGACGTGAAGTGGCAGAAGAGGCGAATGTGATTATTACAATGCTTCCGAATTCTCCGCAGGTGCGTGAAGTGGCACTTGGTAAAGACGGAATTATCGAAGGTGCTAAAGAAGGAAGTGTTCTGATCGACATGAGTTCGATCGATCCTACGGAAAGCAGGGCAATTGCAGCAGAACTTGCAAAAAATGGGATTGAGATGCTGGATGCACCGGTTTCCGGTGGCGAGCCAAAAGCAATCGATGGAACGATTTCTGTAATGGCAGGTGGTAAGAAAGAAATTTTTGATAAATATTATGATCTGATGATGACCATGGCAGGATCTGTTGTATATGTTGGACCAATTGGCTCAGGCAACGTTGCAAAACTGGCAAATCAGATCATCGTAGCTGTCAATATTGCGGCGGTATCCGAAGCGCTGACACTTGCCAAAAAAGCCGGAACAGATCCGGAGCTTGTGTATCAGGCGATCCGTGGCGGTCTTGCGGGTTCCACGGTTCTGGATGCAAAGGCACCGATGATGATGGATCGAAATTTCAAACCGGGATTTCGCATTGAACTGCATATTAAGGATCTGAACAACGCTTTGAATGCCGGACATGCAGTGAACGCGTCGCTTCCACTTACGAGTGAACTGATGGAGATTATGCAGGCACTCAAAGCGGACGGACACGAGAAAGAAGACCACTCCAGTATTGTGAAATTCTACGAAAAAATTTCAAATACAACGGTTACAAGAGAATGACCGTCAGAGACCAGAAGCCGGATGTGAATTTTCCCGTCCGGCTTTACGATTTTTTTTGTCGGTGTACATTTTTTCATCGGCAAGATTGATGTAGTCATTGAGTGAGAAGACAGAATCATCTGCAACCACAAATCCGATGCTTGCCTCGATTGGGAATGCCATACGGCTGTTTCTGGAAAGCGTGGCGAGTGAATCCAGAAGATTTTGTTTAAGGTTTTGCAGCTGTGTCTGATCATAGTCCGGTATCACACATACAAATTCATCTCCGCCATAGCGCATGGAGACAGAATTGTCAGGGCAGTGCTGCCGGATGACAGATGCGATACTGCTGATTGCAAGATTTCCCATATCATGTCCGAAAGTGTCGTTGATATATTTCAGATGATCGGCATCAATAAACATGATTCCGGCAGAACGGGATTCACCCATGCATTTCTGAAATAATGGAAGAGCTAATTTTTCGTAAGCCATACGGTTATAAAGTCCGGTAAGCGAATCGTGAATATAGAGCTGTGACAGCTGCTTCGTCTTTTTTCTCAGAATTAGCTTTCCGTAGAGCGCCTCTATGGCAGTTACAAAAGTGCGCAGTGTCTCAAAAAGAAACTGATGCTCTGTCAGATAATCACAGTTTTCGAGAATCAGATAACCTATTTCACGTTCACGGAAATGCACAGCGGCAAAAAGGTAAATATGTGCAGTTTCTGAATTGTCCGCATCGGGAAGAAGCTCTCCTTTTGACAAATCTATCTGAACAGATTTGTCGGCAGATGTATGGGGATAAACGACAGCCATGCGGTCGGGGTAGCCGATACTTTTATAGATGTCATCCGGAACTTCGGGGAGACTGTCCACATTTTCGAGCATAAAGATATCCGGATTCATGAGCAGATACAGGCTTCCGCATTCATGTCTGGTGAGCCAGGTATGCAGATGGTCTGCCAGTTCAGTGAAACTGTTGCAGTCAAGAAGAAAACGATCCAGTTCCATCATCCAGTTGAGCATATTTCCCTGACGGACTTCTGCCATGATCTGACTGGAAACATATTTTCCGGGATCAGCAGGAAAGAGGGAGGTGCACCCACTGCTTTCGCGGTATATACAACGGGTAGGCGAAAACACCTGTGAAGATTTAGCGGTGCCATTCCAGACATCAGCAAGAAGCCCCAGTGCATTATACATAATATGCGCTTTGGAAAATTCAACAGTCGTGATAGGCGGATAAAAGTTTATGGCCCTTGTGGCATTGTCGAATCCGGTTACAAGAAAGTTGTCCGGAACAGAAAATCCTGCTTCCTGTGCTGCAAGACAGACGCCGGCAGCAATGTTATCGTTGGCACACACAAAAGCATCAGGAAGAAGCTCTTTGTCCTGAAATGCAGCAAAAGCTCTGAGGCCTGTCTCGACTTCATAATTATGTTCATATATGCGGTTCGGATCGAAAGGGATGCCATGTTTGTTGAGTGTATCCCTGTAGGCAAGAAAACGTTGCTGATTTTCATAATTTCCGATGATTCCGCCGACATAATTGAGCTTTGTGCAGCCATGTTCAGCGATCAGATGTTCCACCAGAGAGCAGGTTGCATGGTAGTCGTCAATTCCGGAGAAGTAAAGATCCGGTACTTTATCCAGAAGAGAAATGACAGGAACCGAGGCTCTTCGGGCGCGGATTATGATTTCTTCCTTAAGTTCATGATCGGAAATAAGAGCAAGATCCAGAAGAATTCCATCGAAGTCTGACAGGCGGGGAAGTCGAAAAATGTTATATTCTCCGATATTATAGCTTTGATCCTGACTGAAATTTCCAAAACAGTGAAAAATATATAAATCTATATCAGAATGATGGTCAGAGATATAGCGGCGATATCCATGAAGCCATTCATGAGTAAGATATCGGGCCTGGCCATTTGTGATAAATGCGATTTTTTTCATGCTAATACTCCCGCAGAATGATAATTGTATTTATTATACCAAAATTTGACGAAAAAACCAGATTTTTGTGCAATTATATACAAAAAAGAGCGGCCTGTGAAAGCCGCCGGATTTTGTTTTATTTTGGCTCTTTGCCGGCGGCGAAGACCATCATCATTTCATTGGTAAGGCTGCTGCCGGTGTCCTGACAGATAATTTTGTCACGGTCAAACCACTGTGCTACAGAAAGCTCTTCATGATCCACCGTGAGAGTATCGTCCCCGTCTACATCGCAGAAAAATCCAAAGAGCAGAGTGCCGGAGAAGGACCATGGCTGACTTTTATAGTAACGGAGATTTTTGACTTTCAGACCGACTTCTTCCATAACTTCCCTGTGAACGGTTTGTTCGATTGTTTCGCCGATTTCTGCGAAGCCGGCGATCAGAGCGTATTGTTTGAAGCTTCTGCCTTCATATTTGGAACAGATGATCTTGTCACCGTTGGTGATACCGACGATCACAGCCGGCATCAGAACCGGATATTCCTGGCGTCCACAGGAAGGACAGTACATCATACGTTCCCCCTTGTCATGTATCATCGGCTGACCACAGCATCCACAGAAACGGCGGTTACGATACCAGAACCAGAGTTGATATCCGGTGATCACTGCGAAAGAGATATACTGTGGCTGTACATAACGGAGTTCACGGTTTTCATAAAAACCATAGCCTGGCAGCAGAGCAGTGTCCAGATCCGGAATCAGGTAAAAACGTTCCTCGTCAATAGAGAAAAGATAAATATAATTTTCATATAGATCGGCTACTTTGTCTTCCAGCTCGCGAAAGCGTGGAAGTGTGATAACATCGGAACTGTCCTCTTTGCGGAAAAAACTCTTTCCATTTTCGTAGGCAAGAATGATACTGTTTTCATCCGGTGCGACCGGTTTATATTCATTGTGATAAGTGTGCGGGGCAATATCCTGAATCATAAAAAATCCTCCTTTGGTTGCCTGGCCTGTATCTGTCGGAACACAGGACGGAAAATATAATTCAGTATAGGACATATGCAGAAAAAAAGCAATGCTGCTGTGAACGGAGTGAACAGTAACAAATCTGGTGTATTGACTCGACAAAATTACCAATGTGAAAGGCAGAAAAACAATAGCAGAACAGAGCGTTTTCCTGAATACATAAAATGATAAAAATTTGACAAAATGTTATGCGGGTTATTGACAGCAAACTGGCATCGTGTTATTATGATGTCAGTATAATTCCATATTGAACATATGAAGTGCAGATTGTTGTCCGCGTAGCAATCTGAAGAGGGAATCAGGTGCAAGTCCTGAGCGATCCGGTCACTGTAACAGAGGAGCGACTTTTCATTATCCCATTGTACATAGTATGAGAAGGGGAAAGGAAGCGATGATGCTGAAGTCAGGAAACCTGCTTTGTATGGCGAGGTTAAACTTCCGTGTAAAGTGTAACAACCAACTTAGGGTATCCGCAACCCAAAGCGTTGTCTGCTGATTGGAAGCAGGCATTTTTTTATGGAATTCGCCTGTTCGTATGAATTATACCTATGCGTTTGTGGTTTTGCCACCACAGACCAGAACCCTTTAGGGGTATGATTAAATGGCAGGCGGTACTACTCCGGATGCATTCGTTCCCTCCGCATATTTGAACGGATTCATTGTCTACCCCGGAGCAGTATCGCAAATCCTCTAAAATAAGTTTCGAAGATGACCAGTTCGGCAGTGCCGTGACTGGATTTTTTTATATAACGAGGTGAAAGTAAATGGAAAAACCATATTGGGAAGGGAAACACTATGCTTTTTTCAGCAATAAGGAATGTGAATATTTTCCGTGTCATGCAGGCGCAGATCCGGAGAACTTCAACTGTCTGTTCTGCTACTGTCCGCTGTATGCACTGGGAGATAAATGTGGCGGGAATTTCAGAATGACCGAGAAGGAAATTAAAGACTGCACGAACTGTCAGCTGCCGCATAAGGCGCAGAACTACGGTTACGTGACCGGGAAATACAGCGAGCTGGCGGAGCTGATGCGGAAAATGAGAGAAGCAGAGAAAGATACTCAAGAATAGTACGGACGCGAGGATGGGGAACTGCGTGCGATAAAACCCATACTGCCTGTTTGCAAATGAATATCCGCTTTGTTTACTGAACACGCTGCGTTTCCGAATTTCATACATGCGCTTATTAGCGATTGCTCCGCATAACTCGCTGTCGCTCAGACAGATGCTCCGCAACCGCAGCTAGCATGTACGAAATTTGCGGAAGCCTTGCTGAGTTCTGTAAACGGAGCGGATATTTTTTAAGACAGCCGTATCTTTTTATCGCGCAGATATTCCCAGTCCGCGTGTTCTGTATTTTCACATCAGATAGCTTTTTCCTATGTTCTCTTAATTTCACAACCAGCTCCTTTCCCCATGACCGGGAAGGCCTCGCCGGCCAGCAGCCAAAGGCTGCGGTCCACCCACGGGGCGTGGTGGCATCACAAAGATGATACGGAAAATAAGAGAAGAGGAATGAATGGTATAAAATTATAATAGTCTATAGGTGAAAAGGATATTTGCTTAAAATTATTAAATATTCCTATACACAGAAAAAAGAAACAACATCCTGATGAATTGACATAGTAAATTTCCGCAGATTCTGACTGCGCTAATGATGGCTGCGTTGCACTGTCTGAGCACCGGATGGTGCGAGTTTGCAAAAGCAGTGATTAATAAATGAGCAGAGAAATCCAAAAACACAGCACGTTTCATCCATGGCTTATCTATATTAAAAGGCAGGGATATTTTTTCGTCATCCCTGCCCGTTCTCATAAACTACTCTCTTTTATTTACTTTTTCTCTTTTGCTTTTTCATTTGCCAGTATCTCTTCTGCCATCTCCACTTCCGTCTTTTCATCTTTCGGAAGGATGATATTCAGAATAATCGCAAACAGCGCTGCCGGCACGATACCTGAACCACCAAAGATCAGATTAATACTTTCCGGAAGCTGTGCAAGTACGGCTGAATTGGAGCCAAGTCCATAGCCAACACCAAGTGCAACAGACACAATCGTCACATTTCTCGGAGACAGTGGCCATTTTGTGATAAGCTGAATACCACTGATTACGATTGATGAGAACATCATAACCGCTGCGCCACCCAGTACACTCTGCGGCATAATGGAAATCAGAGCGGCAAGCTTCGGAAACAGACCACATGCGATCAGGAAAATACCGCCGATTCCGATTGAATAACGGTTCACGACCTTATTCATGGCAACCAGACCAACGTTCTGGCTGAAAGAAGTATTCGGAAGAACACCAAGCAGTGCTGCAAAAGAAGATCCAAGACCATCACACATAACACCACCGGAAAGCTCTTTGTCAGTAGCCTCACGGCCAAGACCACCTTCTGTAATACCAGAAATATCACCAACTGTTTCAACAGCGGTAACGACAAACATGATACAGATCGGAACAATTGCTTTTGCATCAAATACCCATTTGACCGGCATGATCTTCGGAATTGCAAACCAGGATGCGTCTGCTACCTTACTCCAGTTGACTACCCAGGACTTTGTTGCTTCAACAACAGCACCTGTTTCATCGGTGTATGTAAAAGTAGTCGGCAACACCATTGCCATGATGGATACCAAAATATATCCTACAATGATGCCCAGCAAAATCGATGAAAAACTGGTGAATCCCTTTGTGCCGTGTTTCAGTGCTATGATCACAACCAGAACTACCGTACCTACAAAAAGATTTTCGAGAGAACCATAATCCGGTGCTGTACTTCCACCGCCGAAAGAACCGATTCCGACAGAAATCAGTGAAAGTCCGATAGACAGTACAACTGTACCAGTTACAACTGCAGGGAAAAATTTACGCAGTGGCTTTAAGAAACCTCCAAGTACGGTTTCAAACAGACCACCGATAAAGCTGGCTGCCAAAATTGCTCCATAACCGGCAACTCCGCTTCCCATCGTAACTGCCACGCTTTTGCAGACACCGATAAATCCGGAACTTGTTCCCATAACGATCGGAAGTTTACCACCAACAGGTCCGATCGTGTAGATCTGAATCAATGTAACGATACCTGCTACCAGCATGGCATTCTGCAAAAGCGCTACCTGCAGGGCACTTCCTGATTCGATACCACAGACTCCTGTGATGATCAGAAGTGGGGTCAGGTTTCCGACAAACATTGCAAGTACATGCTGCAGTCCAAGTGGAATCGCCAGTTTCAGCGGGGGCTTTCCATCAAGATCATATGGCGTTGCCACGTTTTTTTCTTTTGTTTCCATTTAGTTTCTCCTTTTCTCCTCTCTCGTTCGAGCCCTGATAAAATCAGCGGACATGTTACCGGCACTTCCACTATACGCGTGCAGCAAAAAAGGAAACAACAACCATCTTCATCTTTGAAGTTCTCTGTCGTTTCCTTTCAAGGTGCGGTTTCTCATGTTAGCGCACTAAATAACATCTCGATTATTTAATTATACCAGATTATTTTTATCTGTCAATTTCTTTACTTAATAGTATTCATGATCAATCTGTATCACCGCGAAATACTTGCTTCCCGGCAGTTCGTGTATCCGCTCTTTCAGCCAATTCACGATCTCGTTGTCTGTATAGGAAGTTTTTCTCGGAACCTCCACATCAAAGATCAGATTTGTTCTGGTCGATCCCCTCACCATGCGGAAATCATGCATACTGAACGATTCATCCAGAAAATGTACCATCTCTTCTACTTTTGCCTTCATCGCAAGAACTTCCTCATCATCTGTCACGATCGGATCCATATGGATCGTTGCGGAACAATGCAGTTTTTCCTGCAGTTCATGTTCAATATGATCGATCTGTTCGTGGATATCCTGAATATTTCCGTTCACATCCACTTCTGCGTGAAGTGAGATCATCACACGTCCCGGACCATAATCATGAACGATCAGATCATGTACACCATGAACCATCGAATGTCCCAGAACGATTTCACGAATTTCATTGATAAATTCCTGCTTCGGCGGCTGTCCGATAAGAAGGTCAATGGTTTCTTTCAGTGTAGAACCACCTGTATAAAGAATAAAGCATCCTACCAGGATTCCGAACCAGCCATCAAGAAGCAGTCCCGTATATTTGCTGATCAGTGTGGCGATCAGAACAAGTGTCGTTGCCACAGTGTCGCTCAAACTGTCAACAGATGTTGCTTTCATTGCTGCACTATCCAGTTTTTTACTCAGTGAACGATTATAAAAAAACATATATACTTTCACAAGAATGGATGCGATCAGAATCACACATACCAGTGCACTGCTCTCAATCGGTTCCGGGGAACGCAGTTTACCAAGTGATGACC
>ERZ835980.3362-NODE-3362-length-12573-cov-4.887282_pt1 | contig 12573 bp, 10 predicted proteins | sample MGYA00519943_ERZ835980 | MGnify/ENA primary metagenome ERZ835980 (study PRJEB31850, sample SAMEA3708791) | human gut metagenome | biome: human gut; feature: human-associated habitat; material: faeces | place: China | collected 2014 ... | reverse complement strand
GGTAGTGCTTGACGATCTTCCAGAATCCCTGGCGGCTCATGCGCTCGCCATTCATGTTGACGAACAGCGCCGTCTCCTCCGGGTCGGCCACAAGCTGCGGGCGCACCTCCTTCATGTAGTGCGAAAGCGCTTTGACCGCGGCGGGATAGAGCGGGATGATGCGCTCCTTGCCCTTGCTCTGCGCGCGGATAAAGCTCGCGCTCAGGTTGACGTCGTCCTCATTGAGCGAGATGAGCTCGGAAACGCGGATCCCCGTGGCATACAGCAGCTCGAGCATCGCGTGGTCGCGGTAGCCCTTGGCGTCCACGCACTGCGGCTGGTCGAGGAAAAGCTCGACCTCCTTACCGGTGAGGATCTCGGGAAATTTGTGCTCCACCTTCACCGCCGCGACCCCCTTGGCCGGGTTGATGTCCACCTCGCCGCTGAGCTGAAGATAGGCGTAGAATGACTTGATCGACGCGATGGAGCGCGTGATCGTCGCGGCCGACTTGCCCTTGCCGCCCATCCAGGAAACATAGGTGCTGATGACCTCCTGCGTCACCTGCGGCAGCGGCACGGGGCTGAACTCGGTAAGATACGCGGCAAACTGGTGCAGATCGCGCATATAGGAGCTGAGCGTATTCTGCGAGGCGTGCTTCTCCGCAGCGAGATAGTCTTCATATTGCTTGAGATAGTCGGCCACGGACGCACGCCCCCTTCCTTTTTGATATCAGCGCGCCGCCAAAAGCAGGAACTGCGGCACAAGCCACAGCTCCGCAAGCGCAGCGAGCAATAAACACACACAACAGACGCCGAAGCGATACCAGTACGCGCCGCCGTAGGTGACCGCACGTGCGCGCTTGCCGCCTCCGCCAAGCGAGAGCAGCAGAAGCGAGCGGGACTTTTCCATCGCCGCCATGCCGAGCACGAGCGTGCACGGCAGCACCGCTAAAAGCCGCAGCCCAAAGAGCGCCAGCAGCAGCGGAAAGCTCCCCCGCCCGAGCGCGAGCGCGAAGCTGAAGAGCGAAAACGACAGCAGAAAGCCCTGGAACGCACACACCGCCGGGACCAGCATCACACCGATGGAGGCAAACCCCAGCAGAAAGACGATCACCGGCGCGCGAAAGTAGCACATCAGCGTCTCAGCCAGCGCCTGCGCGGAAAACGGCTCCCGAACGCCGAGCGCAAAAAAGGAGGAAAAATACCGCTCCAATTCATCGCCCGTGCGTTGAGCCGACCGAAGCGCAAGCGCATAGCCGAGCAACACACCAAACACAACAAACACCGCCAGCACCATGAGCGGCACCGGCATGCGCCGCACGAGCGCGACGCGGCGCACTCTCTGATTCGCCCGACCGATCAAGCAGATCACCCCTTTGTAAAACGCTGAGGCAATGCTCCCGCGAGACCGTCAGGCGGCAGAACGTACCTATAAATATAGGACTTTTACAGCCGTTGCGCAAGCGTAATTGCCTATTTTTCCCAATTTTGTCTATTATGCTAAAATGTTATGTAAATTATATTATGTCAACTTCAGAAACAAAGCAGCAGATCAGGACGCATTCAACAAGATATGGGGTGCTTTTCCCATATCTTTCCAACATTTGCCAAACGCAGCTTCATTCACCACTCGCGTCAGAAAAAGTCGGTTTTCCGATGTCCTGTCCTCCCGTTTGTGCAAATCGACGCAGGCCGCCGCGCCCCTCCCCCGCCAAAGCAGCTGAGCACAGCCGCGCGGTTATGTTCACCTGCGTCCGCGGCGCGCCCGCGCCCCGCTCCGTTTTCTCTTCCTCTGCCCCTTTCCGCATAAAAGCGACACCGCAGCCCCCGCAAGCATCGCCGCAGCCGTCATAAGCGCTCGGCCCGGCTCAAGCCCTCCGCCAACAAGAAATCCAAGCAGCTGCACCGTAAGCCATGCGGACGCTGCGCACGCGAGCGTCACCGGCAAGCGCTTGCTCGTCCGTCTGCTTGCCACCACGCACCCCGTCAATGCCGCCAGAGCCGATGCTGTCAATGCCGCCGCGCCGATCCACTCTTCTCCGAGTGTACCATTCAGCACCAGCACAGCCGTCAGCGCCAGCAGCGCAAATTCTGCCACGCAGCACACAAGCGCGCCCCATGCACACTTTTTCACATACCACAGCGTCGATATCGTCTGCTCCACATAAAAACCTCCCCTGCATTCGCCTACATGAGCGTATGCCAGGGGAGGTTTTCTTATGCTGTTTTCTTTTTCCTTACTTGATCTCAGGGTCGAAGCTGGGCTTCTCTTCCTTTTCAGCCTTCTCCGCAGGAGTCTCTACCGTCTCAGGCTCCTCCACCTTCGCGGGCTCCTCTTCCTTCTTCTCATCCTTCTTGACAAAGGAAGACTTCTTACCCTTCTGCGCAGCAGCGGCTTCCATCGATTCGGTGGACTGAATGCCCCACTTGGCGACCTCGATGCGAACGCGGTCCTCAGAGGTCTCGAAGACGACCGTCGTGTCGTTCACCTGAACGATACGGCCGACCATACCGCCGATGGTGGTGATGCGCTCGCCCTTTTTCAGGCTGTTGCGCATATCCTCCGCCTGCTTTTTGCGCTTGTTTTCCGGGCGAATGATGAGGAAGTAAAACACCGCGATCATTGCGACCAGTAAGATCATGCTATCCATAGTACAGTTGTTCCTTTCAACACAAAAGATATTGTTATTATAGCGGATATTCCCCCATTGTGCAAGGGGTTTCTTCGCGAGATCAGACTCTTTCCGAAAGCTTTCCGCTGTACTCCGCACGGAAGGCCGCAAATTCGCCCGCATCGAGCGCTTCCCGGATGCGCGACATGAGCTTATTATAGAAGTACAGGTTGTGCATCACCGCAAGGCTCAGCGCCAGGATCTCCTCCGCCTTAAAGAGGTGGCGCAGGTACGCGCGCGAAAAATTGCGGCATACCGGGCAGTCGCACTGCTCGTCGATCGGCCTTTCGTCGAGCTTGTACTTCTCGTTTTTCAGGTTGATCGAGCCGCTCCACGTAAAGAGCTTGCCGTGGCGCGCGTTGCGCGCCGGCATCACGCAGTCGAAAAAGTCCACGCCGCGCGCCACACCCTCGATGATGTTCGACGGCGTGCCGACGCCCATCAGATAGCGCGGCTTGTCCTGCGGCATATAGGGCTCGACCGCATCGATGATATCATACATCACCTGCGTCGGCTCGCCGACCGCCAGGCCGCCGATGGCGTAGCCGTCGCAGTCAAGCTTTGCGATCTCCTTCATGTGCCAGATGCGAAGATCTTCAAACGTTGCACCCTGATTGATGCCGAAAAGCATCTGCTGCGGGTTGACAGTATCCGGCAAGGCATTCAGCTTGTCATGCTCTGCCTTGCAGCGCTCCAGCCAGCGCAGCGTGCGCTCGCAGGAGTTCTTCGCGTACTCGTAGGTCGCCGGATTTTCCACGCACTCGTCGAAGGCCATCGCAATGTCGCTGCCAAGATTCGACTGGATGCGCATACTCTCCTCCGGCCCCATGAAGATGCGGTGACCGTCAAGGTGCGAGGCAAACGTCACACCCTCTTCCTTGATTTTTCGCAGGCCCGCAAGGGAAAATACTTGAAACCCGCCGCTGTCCGTCAGGATAGGGCCATCCCAATTCATGAACCTGTGGAGGCCACCCATCCGGCGCACGACATCGTCGCCCGGGCGCAGATGCAGGTGGTAAGTGTTGGAAAGCTCGATCTGGCAGCCGAGATCCTTCAGGTCAAGCGCGCTCACGCCGCCCTTGATGGCCGCCTGCGTGCCGACATTCATAAAAACAGGCGTCTGTACCTCCCCGCCGTGCGCGCACTTAAATTTGCCGCGCCGCGCGCGGCCTTCATATTTGATGACTTGAAACATACTCTATCCTCAACCCTCAAGAAATAAACATCGCATCGCCGAATGAGAAGAAACGATAGCGCTCCTTCACCGCTTCCTCGTAGGCGTGCAGCACGTGCTCGCGTCCTGCAAGCGCCGAAACAAGCATGATGAGCGTGGACTGCGGCAGGTGGAAATTCGTGATGAGCGCATCCATCACCTTGAAGCGGTAGCCGGGATAGATGTAGATATTCGTCCAGCCCGCGCTTGGCTCCATGTGTCCATCCTCCTGTGCCCAACTCTCGAGCGTACGGCAGGAGGTGGTACCGACGCAGATGACGCGTCCGCCATTCGCCTTTGTCTCGTTGATGAGCGTCGCCGTCTCGGGCGGGATGACGCAGTATTCGCTGTGCATATCGTGCTGCTCGATGTCATCCTCCTTGACCGGGCGGAACGTGCCGAGGCCGACGTGCAGCGTCACATAGCCGATGCCCACGCCCTTCGCCCGTATCTTCTCCAGCAGTTCCGGCGTAAAGTGCAGCCCCGCCGTCGGCGCGGCCGCGCTGCCCTCCACCTTGGAATAGACCGTCTGATAGCGCTCCTGATCGGCAAGCTCCTCCTTGATGTAGGGCGGCAGCGGCATCTTGCCGAGGCGCTCGAGCGTTTCAAGGAAGATGCCCTCGTAATCGAACCTTACCATGCGGTTTCCGTCAGGCAGCACATCCACGACCTCCGCCGTCAGCTCACCGCCGCCAAACTGCATTTTCGCACCCTTTCGCAAATGCTTGCCCGGACGCACGATGCATTCCCAGGTCTTCTCTCCGCGGTCGATGAGCAGCAGCACCTCACACGCGCCGCCGCCCGGCAAACGCTGGCCGAGAAGTCTCGCCGGCAGCACGCGGGAGTTGTTCAGGATCAGGCAATCGCCGGGCCTTAAAAACTCCGGCAGTTCATAGAAATGGTGGTGCGACAGCGCGCCCGTTTCCTTGTCAAGGCACATCAGCCGCGAATGGTCGCGCTGCGCGAGCGGCGTCTGCGCGATCAACTCCTCCGGAAGGTAATAATCAAAATCTTTGGTCTTCATCGTTCTCTTTCCCGTTACATGATCGTAACGCCCGTATAATAGAATTGCAGGATCTCGCGGTAGGTGCGGCCAAGGCCCGCCATCGCGTACGCGCCCCACTGACTCATGCCGACATTGTGCCCGTAGCCGCTGCCCGTGATCGTGAAGCTGCCGCTGCCTGCGCTGCTGGCCGCGGCGCCCTGCCCCAGCGCCACCGTACCGTTCGAGGTGATGACATACGCGCTGCCCGCGATGCTCACCGTCGAGCCGCTGCCGTCGATCACGCGCATCGAGCCGGAATCGACGCTCTCACCGCTCTCATTGACGCTGTAGCCGCCGCTGCCCGTGCCACCGGTGATGGTAAAGCGCTGGCTGCGCAGATTCAACACCGACCGGCACGCTTCGCGCGTGATGGTCTTCGTCCCGCTCGTGCCGACAAAGGTGACGGAATAGACGTTACCCATGTTGGTAAAGGCGGAAACGTAGACGTTTTTCACCGTGCCGACGCCATAGCCCTTGCTGCTGAGAAGATTTGTCAGCTCAGAAGCCGTGTAGGTCGTCGACCAGTTGTACTTTGAGATACGCGAGGCGATCTGTCCTTCATATGGGTCGATCTTGCCTTTGAGGTAGCCGACCTCATTGCCCCAGACGTTCGCACTGTCCTCGCTTGCGCCGCCGTTGCTCGAATAGTAGACAGCCTCCTGCACGAGTTGGCCGTTGTAATAGAGGCACTGCCCCGCCGTCTGGTCGACCGCGGAATCGGAATAGGAGCTGCTCGCCGCTGTCCCCTGATAGACCTGGCAGTGCGTCGTCGCGCAGATATCAAAGCCCTGCGAGCGGTGCTTGGTCTGGCAGGCGGCGTAGGTGCGCGCGCAGACCGCCTGCGCCTTGAGCGCCTCGATCGGCCAGTCGCTGCTCATCTCCCACGGAATAACACCCTTGACGTAGTCGTCCATCGGCACAACGTTGATGACGTTGATCGCGCCGCCGGTCACGCGCTGGTACTCAAAGCCGCCGTAGTAGCGGTAGCCGCGAAACCATGTGACCGTCTTCTGCCCCGCCTCGATAGGGCGGATGCCGAGCGAATAGAGGCCGCTTTGATCGAACTCGAAAAGGATGGTGCTCGTACCCGTGACGATGACCGTCACGCCCGTGCTACTGCCGCCGACGACCGTACCGGCCGCGCCGAGCGAATAGAGCGCGCTCTGCGCGCTGCCATAGTCGCTGTAATTGCCCACGCGCGCCACGAACACGCCGTTATCGTAGGCAGCGAAGCCGCCGTACTGCGCCGCACGCGCTTCAGCGCTCGCGTAATCGTAAAACGACTCGGAAAGCTGCACGTGATAGGTCTTATCCTGCGTGACCGTGATCTTTTCATAGCTTGCAGGCAGCGCCGCGAGCTGCACAAAGCTGCGCGACGAGTCATAATACCCCAGCGCGTAGCCGCCGAAGGGCGAATAATTCTGCAAATTTGCCTCGTCCATGGCAGTGCTGCCGTATTTCAGCCCCACCTTGAGCATATCATGTTCTGCGGCCTGTGCACCGACGCACAGCGCGCCGCACAGCAAAAGCAGCAGCAGGAAGCTCCTGCATCGTTTTTTCATAGCGTCCTCCCCCGCCGAACGGCAATGCGATCGCATTGTTCCCCGGCAGACCTGCATCCATACGAATCGTATTTTACATTATACGACAGTTTTCCTCCACTTTCAAGCACGTCCCGTATCTTTTTGACCGCCGACAGGAGCCATCGGCGGCCGGATCTTTTGAAAAAGGAGTCGTTTTATGAAAGCAACCGTATTTACCGGCAGCGCCGTGGCCATCATCACCCCCTTTCGGGACGGCGCGGTGGATCTTCCCGCCTTCGAACGTCTTATCGAACGGCAGCTCCGCTGCGGCACCGACGCCATCGTCGTCTGCGGCACGACCGGCGAGGCCGCGACGCTGAGCTTCGATGAGCGCATGACGCTCATTGAGCGCTGCGTGCGCTCCGTGGACCATCGCGTCCCTGTCATCGCGGGCAGCGGCACAAACAGCACCGCCTCCTCCATCGCACTCTCCAAAGCCGCACAGAGCGCGGGCGTCGACGCGCTGCTCACCGTCACGCCGTACTACAACAAGGCCTCGCAAAGCGGCCTTGTGCGCCATTTTTCCGCCATCGCCGACGCAGCGGATATCCCGGTGATCCTCTATAACGTCCCCTCGCGCACAGGTGTGAGCTGCACGGTGCAGACCTATCAAACGCTCGCCGAGCATCCAAACATTGTCGGCGTCAAGGAGGCGAGCGACGATTTCGATCTCATCCAGGACACCCTGCGCCTCTGCCCGCCGGATTTCACCGTCTGGAGCGGCAACGACGGCTCGACGACCGCTATCATGGCGCTCGGCGGCAAGGGCGTCATCTCCGTCGCCGCCAACGTCGCCCCGCGCGAAATGCACGAGCTGACACGGCTCTGCCTGGAAAACCGCTTTTCGGAGGCAGGAGCGCTTCAGCTCAAACTGCACCCGCTCATCCGCGCGCTGTTCTGCGAGGTCAACCCCATTCCCGTCAAAGCCGCGATGGAGCTTTTAGGCCTGTGCAGCGGTGAATTGCGCTTGCCGCTGTGCGGCATTTCCGAGCGCCATTTAGAGCAGCTCGCGCAAGCACTGGAACCGTTCCGTCCCGCAGTATAAGCTGATCTTATCTCTCGTTTGTGCAACATTCATCGCGTATTCACTTTGCATCTGCATAATATTCATCGCGATATTCAGCGAATATTCGCCGTATTCATTTCACCGTTTTCCATCTTGTATATTCAGTCAAAAAAGCAGGACTCTGCGCTGAAAACGCACAGAGCCCTGTTTCACTTTTTCGTTTACGTTTTGTAATCAGCCTTGCTTACGCCTTCACGCGGTGAAAGACCTTCTTACCCTTTCGGACGATGATGCCCTCCCCCTCGAAGCGCTCGCGCGCGAGGCTCTCGTCGATGGAAGCGACCTTCACATCGTCGATCGTCACACCGCCCTGCTGGACGAGGCGGCGCGCCTCGCCGCGGGACGGGCACAGGCCGGTCGCGACCAGCATGGAAAGCACATTGATATTGCCGTTTTCAAAGTCGGCGTCCGTGAGCGTGCTCGTCGGCATGTTGGCAGAATCGCCGCCCGCGCCGAAGAGCGCCTTGGCAGATTCCTCCGCCTTCTTCGCCTCCTCTTCCCCGTGGACGAGCGCGGTGAGCTCGTAGGCGAGGATCTCCTTGGCGCGGTTGAGCTGGCTGCCCTCCCACTTGTCCATCTCGTCGATCTGATCGAGCGGCAGGAAGGTAAGCATACGGATGCACTTCAGAACATCGCTGTCACCCACGTTGCGCCAGTACTGGTAGAAGTCGTAGGGAGAAGTCTTCTTCGGGTCGAGCCAGACGGCGTTGCCGGCGGTCTTGCCCATCTTGTGACCCTGCGAGTCGGTCAGCAGCGTGATGGTCATCGCGTGCGCGTCCTTGCCGAGCTTGCGGCGGATGAGCTCCGTGCCGCCGAGCATGTTGGACCACTGGTCGTCGCCGCCGAACTGCATATTGCAGCCGTAGTGCTGGAAGAGGTGGTAGAAGTCGTAGGACTGCATGATCATGTAGTTGAACTCAAGGAAGGAAAGTCCCTTCTCCATGCGCTGCTCATAGCACTTGGCGCGCAGCATATTGTTCACAGAGAAGCACGCGCCCACCTCGCGCAGCAGCTCAATATAGTTGAGATTCAGCAGCCAGTCAGCGTTGTTGACCATGATGGCCTTGCCCTCGCCGAAGTCGATGAAGCGCTCCATCTGGCGCTTGAAGCACTCGGCGTTGTGGTCAATATCTTCCTTGGTGAGCATCTTGCGCATATCCGTGCGGCCCGAGGGGTCGCCGATCATGGTCGTGCCGCCGCCGATGAGCGCGACAGGCTGGTTGCCCGCCATCTGGAGACGCTTCATCAGCGTCAGCGCCATAAAGTGGCCGGCCGTCAGGCTGTCGGCCGTGCAGTCAAAGCCGATGTAGAACTTGGCCTTGCCCGCGTTGACCATTTCGCGGATCTCTTCCTCATTCGTGACCTGCGCCAGCAGGCCGCGCGCCTGCAGCTCTTCGTAAATACCCATTTTAGTTCCTCCTATGTTCATTTTCATTTGATTTTCGGACATTCCCGGGCGTTTCCGGGTAACAAAAAACGCCCCCTGTCCGTTCGGACAGAGGGCGAGCATGACTCGCGGTACCACCTCTGGTTCGCCGCCTTTTCGCAAAGGCAGCCTCACGGAGTGCAGACACACTCCCGCGCGATAACGGGCGCTCCCGGGGCGCGCCTACTGGAAGAATCTTCGTTCGGGCGCCGGCTCCGCGGTGTATTTTGGCACGTTCCCTCTCCTTCTCTCACCGGCCGAAGGCTCTCTTTGCAGGAAATCCTTGCTTACTTCTCCGCTTCATCGCCGTAAACGCGATTATTGTACCGAAAAGGCCGTCGATTGTCAAGCCTTTTGCGGATGGTAATTCATGACGAGCTTGCTCAGGCCCTCGCGCAGGAGCGCGATATTCTCCTCGTCGATCTCCTGCGTCCCGCGCGGCAGAATGCAGCGGCCAAAGCCGCCGACCTTTTTGCAGGCACACACAGCCGTGCTGTGTGGGAAGGCCCTGTTGTCCGACGGAAAAATGATCTGCCCATCCGTCTTCAAAAAGCAGGTCTTCTTTTCGCCGTTGACGAAATTCCCGTTGATGGCATCGAGCAGGTCGCCGTCCCAGCGCGTTGCCTTGCTCGGCAGCACCAGCAGCTCATCCCCCTCGCCCACGCAATCGACGACGAAGACCGGCTTCTCCTTGAGGCACGGGTGCGCACGGCGCAGGCGCTTTGCCCCCTTGCTCGTCTGCGCGCCGCCATCGAGGAAGAGGAAGCAGACCTCGCCGCGATAGCGCGGTGTCAGCGTCTTTGCGACTTCGAGCAGCGTCACGACGCCAGAGGTGTTGGCGTTGCGGTTGTTCTTCTCATCAGGGCCGTACTTCGGATAAAAAAGCACCACGACCAGAAGCAGCAGAAAAAGCGGCAGCATCATGCTCGGCAAATTCAGCGGGAACGTCACGGCAAAGGAAAGCAAAAAGCTGCCCGCAACCAGCAGCAGCGGATAAAGCGCCTGATAGAGCAGAAACGTCAGCGGCCGCGTCGGGCAGATGAGCGGCGGCAGGAGTTCCCGCACACCCGTGTCGTAATGCGCCGCAAGAACGATCTTCGCCTTGTCGATATCGCCCACGACCACATTCGTCACGCTGCCGCCCGCGGCAAGCGCGCTCTCCCCGCTCTCAAGCTTCGGCGTGTAGCCAAGCTCCTTGAACGTGTGGACGAGCCATGTGCGAAACTCCATTTTTTCTTTTTCCTTGCGGCGCAGCGGAAAATCCCGCTCGATGCGTGCAGCAAACTCATTCATGCCGTTTTTCCTTTCCACAGGAGCGTTCAAAAGCCGCCCTCATCTTGCAAGCAGTTTTGCTTTACTGTAGTTTACTTTTGAAGCTTTCTGCCGCGCTCAGCAGTTCCTCCGCGCCGGTGAGCATTGTTTCGCTCGGATGGTCGCCGCCGCTCATGCGGGCGATCTCCGCGCGCCGCGCCGCGCGGTCGAGCAGGCGCACACGCGTCAGTGTGCGGCCATTCTCCTCGCCTTTTTCCACGCCGAAGTGCACATCCGCCATCGCCGTAAGCTGCGGCAGATGCGTCACGCACAATACCTGCCGCGCGCGAGAGAGCTTGGCGAGCTTTTCCGCCACGCGCTGGGCAGCGCGGCCCGAAACGCCGGTATCGACCTCGTCGAACACCATCGTCATCACGCTGTCCTGCTCGGCGAGCACGTTTTTGAGCGCCAGCATGATGCGTGAGAGCTCGCCGCCGGACGCGATCTTCTGGATCGGGCGCAGCGCTTCGCCCATGTTGGCCGACATTAGAAACGCGACCGTATCTGTGCCGTCCTCGGCAAGCTCCTTGTCCTGGAAATCGATGGAAAAACGCAGCTTCGGCATATCGAGCTCCGATAATTCCCGGGAAATACGCGCTTCCAGCTCCTTTGCCGCCGCACGCCGCTTTTCCGAAAGCGTTTTCGCCGCGTCACGCGCCGCCTTTTCCTGCGCCTTGAGCTTTTGCTCAAGCTGGGCCAGGCGGTCGTCCGCATACTCGATGCGGTCAAGCTCCTCGCGCGACCGCTCGAGATACGCAAGCATTTCCTCCACGCTCGAGCCGTATTTCTTTTTCAGCCGGTAGAGCTGGTCGCAGCGGGACTCCACCGCGTCGAGCTCCTGGGGCGAAAAATCAAATTCATCCTTCTTGTCCCGAATCGTCTCGGCAAGGTCATACGCTTCACAGCGCAGCGTTTCCAGCCGGTCCGAGAGCGTGATGAACGCATCACCAAGGCTGCGGAGTGAGCGCAGCGCATCCTCAGCCTCCTTGATGGCGGATACCGCGCCAAGCCCCTCGTCGCCGCCGTTCAAACAGGCATCCGCCTCGGAAATGGCGGAGAGGAACTTCTCTCCGTTGCGCAGGATGTTGCGCCGGGCAAGGAGCGCTTCCTCCTCCCCCTCCTGCAGGTCCGCGCGTTCGAGCTCGCCGATCTGATGGCGCAGCATATCCACGCGGCGCGCCTTTTCCGCCTCGTCCATTCTGAGCGCGTCCATCTCACGGCGCGTCGCGCGCCAGGCATCGTAGCGCGTGCGGTAGGCGTTCAGTTCCGCCTCCACGCGGCCGAAGCGGTCGAGGTAAATAAGGTGCTGCTCTTCATCCAGGAGCTGCTGTCCGTCGTGCTGACCGTGAATGTTGAGCAGGCTCGCACCGATGCGCCTGAGCTGCGCGACCGTCACCGGCCGTCCGCTCACACGGCAGACGTTTTTCCCGTCGCCGTACAGCTCACGCTGCAAAAGGAGCGTACCGTCCTCCTCCGGGGCCAATCCGTTTTCGGCAAGTCCCGGCAGCTCCGCCGGTACATCGCCGAACGCCGCGCTGACGAAGGCCTTTTCCGCACCCGTGCGGATGAGCTCGCGCGAGGTCCGCTGACCAAGCACCGCGCCAAGCGCGTCGATCACGATGGATTTTCCCGCGCCGGTCTCGCCCGTCAGCGCGTTGAAGCCGCACCCGAATTCGATGTCCGCCCGCTCGATGATGGCGATATTTTCAATGTGCAAAAGCTCAAGCATCGCTCATTCTCCTGCAAAACGTTCTCTTCTTACTTCATCTGACGCTGCTTCTGCATCTCTTCGATCTCGCTGCACAGCTCAGACGCCGACTCATTTTCACGCATCACGATGAGCACCGTATCGTCGCCGGCGACCGTGCCGACCTTGGACGATACCTCCATCCCGTCAAACGCCGCGCCCGCCGCAGGGCCGAGGCCCGGCATCGTCTTGATGAGCACCAGATTCTGCGCGCAGTCGACCGAAATAATGCTCTCGCGCAGGATGGTCTGCAAACGGTCGGCAAGGTTCAGCCGCACCTTCTGCGCGGAGACCGCATAGCGGTAGGTGCCGTTGCCGGTCGGCTCCTTGATCAGATGGAGCTGCTTGATATCGCGGGAGATGGTCGCCTGTGTACAGGAAATTCCCTCCTTGCGCAGGTTGTCGATCAACTGCTCCTGGGTCTCAATCGCCGAGGCAGCGATGATCGCGAGAATTTTCTCCTGTCTTTCATTCTTCATTGCTGAGTCCTCCCATCAACATTTTCTTTTGTAGAATTTCGCAAAAGCTTCG
>ERZ835980.3361-NODE-3361-length-12573-cov-5.721761_pt1 | contig 12573 bp, 10 predicted proteins | sample MGYA00519943_ERZ835980 | MGnify/ENA primary metagenome ERZ835980 (study PRJEB31850, sample SAMEA3708791) | human gut metagenome | biome: human gut; feature: human-associated habitat; material: faeces | place: China | collected 2014 ... | reverse complement strand
GGGTGTTCTGCAAGGACGACTTGCAGAAGCTGATGAACCGCCGCACCGAGAAAAAGCCGCTGGACACCATCGAAATTGACGATAAAATCACCGACCGCTACTACCAGAAAAATGCCATCCGGGCGGTGTGCGCCCACATCACGCAGGGGTTCCGGCGCAACCTGCTGGTCATGGCCACCGGCACCGGAAAAACCCGCACGGCATCCAGCCTGACCGACGTGCTGAGCCGGGGCGGCCATGTGACGAATGTGCTGTTTCTGGCCGACCGCACCGCACTGGTCAAGCAGGCGAAGGACGATTTCAAGAAGTATCTGCCGGACCAGTCTCTGTGCAACCTGTGCTCCTCCAAGGACGACAAGGCGGCGCGCATCGTGTTCTCCACCTATCCTACCATGCTCAACGCCATCGACAACGCCAAGACCAAGGACGGCGTGCCGCTGTTCTCCCCGGCCCACTTTGACCTCATCATCGTGGACGAGAGCCACCGCAGCATTTTCAAGAAATACCGGGCCATCTTTGATTATTTCGACGCCATTCTCGTGGGTCTGACTGCCACCCCGAAAACCGATGTGGACCGCAACACCTACGACTTTTTTGAGATGGAGCACGGCATCCCCACCTACGCCTACGATTACGATACGGCGGTCTACACCGACCATGTGCTGGTGCCTTACTACAACTACGAGGTCAAGACGAAATTCACAGAAGAGGGCATCCACTACGACCAGCTTTCACCGGAGGACAAGGCGCGCTACGAGGACGATTTTGCCGAGGACGACACCCTGCCCAGCTTTATCCCGTCCGAAAAACTGAACAAGTTCATCTTCAATGCCAACACCGTGGACACCGTTCTGCAGGACCTGATGGAGCGAGGCATCAAGGTGGCGGGCGGCGACCGCATCGGCAAGACCATCATCTTTGCCCAGAACAAGCGCCACGCGGAGTTCATTCGGGAGCGTTTTTGCAAGCTGTACCCGCAGCTGGAACAGCAGTATCCCGGCTTCATTCAGCGAGTTGTCTGCGACGACGCCTATGCGCAGTCCATCATTGACGATTTCAAGCAGCCGGACAAGCCGCCATTCATCGCTGTTTCGGTGGACATGATGGACACCGGCATTGACGTGCCGGAGTGCGTCAACCTTGTCTTTTTCAAGAAAGTACGCAGCAAAACGAAATTCTGGCAGATGATCGGCCGCGGCACCCGGCTCTGCCCGTCCCTTGCCTGCGTGGATGCCATCGACGGCGAATATACGGGCAAACGGCGTTTTCTGATCTTCGACTACTGCGGCAACTTTGAATTTTTCCGTCAGAAACCTAACGGCTACGAGAGCGCGGACACCAAAAGCCTGTCCGAGAGCATTTTCTGCAAGCAGGTGCGGATCGCCGCCGCGCTGCAGGATGGAGCCTATGCGGACGAAAACTACCAGAACTGGCGCAAGATCTTAACGGAGACCTGCCGTGCCGAAGTGGGAGCGCTGAACCCGGAGCTGGTATCCGTGCGGCTGCACCGACAGGCCGTGGAACACTACCAGAATCCGGAAGCGTTCACCGCCCTGTCCGAAACGGACAAGGGCACCCTGATGCGGGAAGTCGCACCGCTTATCTCGCTGGACGATAAGGACGAGGCCGCCAAGCGGTTCGATAACTTTGTGTATGGCTTGCTGCTCTGTGAACTGGAAGGTCTGCCGGGGCTGGGCCGCGCCCAGAAACAGCTGCGCAATACAGCGGCAATGCTGGAATGGAAAGCTACCATCCCGCAGGTGCAGGCAAAGCTGTCCCTCATTCAGGAGGTGCAGACAGACGAATTTTTGACCTCGCATGATCTGCTCCGCTTTGAGGAAATGCGGCAGGAGCTGCGGGAACTCATCAAGTTTCTGGTGGATGGCGTGGAAGGGAAAAAGCCGATCTACACCGCCCTTGCCGACCCGGTACTGGAACAGACCGAGGGCAAAACGCTGGATTCCGGCTACGATTTCGGCGAGTACCGGGAACGTGTGAACCGCTACATCATGGAGCACCGTAGCGATACGCTGGCTATCCACAAGCTGACCCAGAATATTCCACTTTCCCGGGGTGACTATACCGAGCTGGAACATATCTTCACCTGTGAGCTGGGCAGTAAAGAGGACTATGCACGGGAGTTTCGGGATACGCCCTTTGGTCTGCTGGTGCGTAAAGTGGCAAAGCTGGACCACGAGGCCGCGATGCAGGCATTTTCCAAGTTCATCAACGATGAATCGCTGAACGCAAGGCAGATCGCTTTTGTGCAGAAAGTTATCCACTACATCGAGCAGAACGGCTATGTGGAAAGCAAAGCGGTTTTGATGAAACCACCCTTTGACCAGCCCATTCTGTTTACCCGCCTGTTTGATGGCAAAACAGGCAGTGAGCTGATGGAGACGATCAATTCGGTGAAAGAGAATGCCACCCATGTGACCGCATAAAGTGGTAGAATATACTAATAAAATACGGTATAATACGCTTGAACGATATTGAACTGAATTGCAGGTGATACCATGCCTTTTCCCCTCGACCATTACATTGAAGCCTCTCATGTTGATTACAAGGAACGTCTTGAAGAGAAAAAGCCGCGCAGCTGGCTGAAATCCGTGTCGGCATTTGCCAATACCGAGGGCGGACACTTGATTTTTGGCGTAAAGAATGAGCCGCGCGAGGTCGTAGGATTGGAAAATCCGCAGGCTGTGGTGAGCAGATTGACGGAACTTATCAAAGTCCGCATTGACCCTACACCACGCTATCGGGTGCGGGAGGTCGAAATAGAGGGCAAGTCCTGCGTTGATTTGGAAGTACAGGACGGCCCGGCGTATCCATATTATTATGCCTTTGACGGTTCCCATACGGCCTATGTGCGGCATGGCGACCAGTCCGAAAAAGCCACTTCACGGGAACTGAACGAGCTGATCTTACAAGGTATGAACCAGACCTTTGATGCCCTGCCCAGTTCTTATCGAGTGGGTGATGTCAGTTTTACACTGCTGGCCGCGACGTTTAAGAATCTGAAAAAAGAGGATTTCGACCTTGAAAAAGACTTGCCCTCCGCAGGATTGGTAACAGATGATGGACAGATTACGAATGGCGGCCTGTTACTCTGCGATCAGGGCGTTCTGAAACAATCCCGTATTTTCTGCACTCGCTGGAAAGGCAACTACAAGGGCAGCATTGAAGAAGATGCTCTGGATGACAAGGAATTTCAGGGTGCAAGTCTGATCACGCTGCTGCAAAATGCGGAAGATTTTGTTCGCAACAACAGCAAAAACCCGTGGAGTATCCGTGGTATGACCCGTGAAGAACGCAGTGACTACCCGTATAAGGCCGTTCGTGAGGTGCTGGTCAATGCGCTGATCCATCGGAATTATCAGATTCTTGGTTCGGAGATTCATGTGGAAGTGTTCGATGACCGACTGGAGATCACTTCACCGGGCGGTATGATGAATGGCCGCAGGGTGCAGGACATGGATATCCGGCACATTCCGTCTATGCGGCGCAATCAGGTGATCTCGGATGTGTTCTCGCGGCTTGGCTTTATGGAGCGCCGTGGCAGCGGCATTGACCGCATCCTGAACTCTTATGTGGAAGTAGCCCAGAAGCCGACCTTCTACTCGGATTCAGATTTCTTTATCGTTACGCTGCCGAATAGAAGTGTAGCGACTCCGGCACAGATCAGTATGGAAAGTGTGGCAAGTGGTGAGGAAAGTGCGGAAACCTCTGCGGAAAGTGCGGAAACTTCTACAGTGCTCCACGGAATGAGTACGGATGCAGAAGTGAGTGAACTTTGCGAAAGGCTGAATGGCACGAGACTAACTGCAAGTACAAAAGAGCGGACGCTTGAACTTTTCAAGAGATATCGGTATCAATATCAGTTCCGCAGCATAAACGTTGCACAGCTATATGGCGTTCAGAAATCTCGTGCATCCTCTATTATCAAGGATCTTATCAAGCATGGATTGGTGACGTCACCAGAATATGGCGTATACCAATTTGTGAAGAAGTAACACCGCTATCAACAGGAGGTTTTTGAAAAACAAGCGGGGAAGCTGTTACAGCCCATGGAACGTCTTAATATAATTTGAATTATCATAATCGAAATTATATTAACCGCTTGCGCAGAAATGCCTACTCCCCTGAGAACTCCTCAGACGAATGGGCATTCTTCTTTCCGTGTATCAAATTTATCTTTGTAGTCACTCAGATCGCCACCAAGTCATGGATCAAAAATCATCATTTTGACGGATAGCGGAATGACTGCAAACAGCGTTAACCACTATATCCGTTCGGTGAAAGTGTTCCTTTACTGGTGCATGGAGCAGGACGAAATAGCACCGTTCAAAATCAAGATGGTAAAGGCACAAGAAACCATCAAGGACGTTTACACGCAGGAAGAACTTTGTGCACTGATTCAGCCGCCGAAGAGAACTGTATAAGGATAAGTTCTGATAGGAAAAAGAAAAGCACGAAGGCCGGGACCTTCGTGCTTTTTTGGTGGGCCAGGCAGGACTTGAACCCGCGACCAAGCGGTTATGAGCCGCCAGCTCTGACCAGCTGAGCTACTGGCCCGCAGAGGCACCCGGCGAAACAGCAGGGTGCAACAGATAGTATAGCAAAAAACTGCGAAAATGAAAAGCGTTTTCGGACAAAATTATTTTGTGCGGTGGGCCTGGAGCTTTTGCATCATAAAGGTGTCCAGCATTTCCTGCGGGAAAAGCGGCTCTTTGTAGCCGAAGGATTCCCGGATGAAGATGAGAGTCACGATGGTCTGACGGCCGGGGTCGAGGCGGAGGGTGTAGAGGGTATCCAGCGGCTGCTGGGTGGGCTGATGGAGCGTGAGGTGGAGCAGGAAGCCGCCGTCATTTTCGCGGCGGCACTCGTAAGCGAACTCGTCGGTCTCGCTGTGGAGGTCGAGCCGGTCGAAGCACTCGTCCAGCGGCAGGTCGGTGCGGAACTCGCTCAGGCCGGCGGGGCCGTACTGGCTGCGGCGGGTGTTCTCGCGCCGGGTGAGCAGCACAACGATGACGCCCAGCGCCATCGCCAGCAGGATGATGGAAATGACAGCGTTCATGGAGCCCTCCTGAATGGTTTTTTGATCAGAGTTTTCCTTATTGTAACACAACCCGCAGGAAATTGTGTTATAATATTGGAAAAATTCTAAAATTTGCGGTCGCCCATGCCGTCTCATGGGCGGGGAGGCTCACAATGAAACTGAAATTCACCCACAAGACCTGGTACTTTTTCCTGCTGTGCGCAGCGGCGGCATCCATGCTGAACGGCTTTGCCGTGCTGGGCGGGATGGACTTCTCCTTTCTGGAGATGGCGGCATTCTGCATCACCGGCATCACCCTGCTGTTCCTGGCGGCAGAAAAAGGAAGCCCGGCCAAAGACAAGCGCAATTACTTCGGCCTCTTCGTGGTGCTGATGCTCAGCTACATGGGCCGGGGCTGGGCGGCATACATCTGCTCGGCGCTGGTCTGGCCCGGCCTGCTGGGCTACGAATACCAGAAGGGCAGACCCATTCAGCGGCAGCTGCAGCTGGTGGGCGCGGCAGAGGTGCTCCATCTGCTCTTTGTTCTGCTGACGGTCTACGGCGGCATGGCGGGCCTGAGCTTCTGGGCGAACCTGCTCTGGGTGTTGCTGGCCTGCGCCCGCGGCTGGGCCGCACTGAGCCTGTATAAGATGCAGGAGGACGCATGAGCCCGCAGCGGCGCGCACCGCGCAGGAAGAAAAAGATCAGCCGCCGACGGTTCCTGGCGGGGCTGGGCTGTGCCGCCGGAGCGTATTTTCTGTACCGTTCTATCCGGAACGTAGAAAAAATAGACCCGCCCGCAGTGCTGCAGCCGGATGAGACGCCGAATCCGGCCCTGCCCTCCGGTGAGTGGCGGGCGGTCTGGGTGAGCTATCTGGAATGGGCGCGGATGGACTTTTCGTCCGAGGCAGCGTTCCGGGCGGACATCGCGGCGCTGATGGACAACTGCGCCGCTCTGGGGCTGAACACCGTCCTCGCGCAGGTGCGGCCCTTCGGGGATGCGCTGTACGAGAGCAGCCTGTTCCCGTGGAGCCATCTCTGCACCGGTGCGCAGGGGCAGGCACCCGGCTTTGACCCGCTGGATGTGCTCATCACCGAGGCACACGCGCGGGGGCTTTCGCTGGAAGCCTGGATCAACCCATACCGGCTGAAAAGCTCTGCGGCCATGCCGCCCAGCATCGGGGAGACGAATCTGATGCACACCCATCCGGAGTGGTGCTGCACGGTGGGCGAGGGGGTCTACCTGAACCCGGCCATCCCGGAGGCCGCTGCGTATGTGGTGCAGGGAGTGGCTGAGCTTGTGGAGCGCTACGCCGTGGACGGCATCCACTTCGACGATTATTTTTATCCCACGACCGAAGCCTTCCTTGACGCGGCGCAGTTCGCGGCCAGCGGTGAGAAGGATCTGGCATCCTGGCGGCAGCAGAACGTGACGAGCCTGGTCAAGGCTGCACACGATGCCGTGAAGGCAGCAGACCCGACCCTGCGGTTCGGCGTCAGTCCGCAGGGGAATCCGGAGAACGATCTTGCCACCCAGTACAGCGACATCTACACCTGGCTGACGGCCAGCGGGGCCGACGCCGTGGTGGATTACCTCTGCCCGCAGGTGTACTGGGGCTATGGATACCAGCTGCAATCGGGCAGCACCCGCTTTGCCTTTGAGAACATCGTGCCGGAGTGGCTGGGCATGGCCCGCGCCGGGGATGTGGCGCTGTATTTCGGGCTGGGGGCCTACCGCATCGGCGTGGGTGACGGCGGGGCCAACGCCGACAGCACGAGCCAGTGGGCCACCGGTTCCGCGCTGGCCCGGCAGACGGCCGATCTGCGCAGCCGGGGCGCGCAGGGCTGGGCGCTCTACCGGTACGATTCGCTCTTCGGCCCGGCCCGGAACGACCTTGCCGCTGCCGAATGCGCGGCCCTGACGGCACAGAATGGGGAAACGCGCTGAAGTGTCTTGTATGCAGGAAAAAAATGCGGTATACTATACCCGTATCATGCCTTGCAAAAGTACACTTTTCTGCGATTTTTGAGGATAAAAAACCATGAAGAAAACAAAACGGATCTTTGCCTTTGCGCTGGCGCTGCTTCTGGCTGCGCTGATGCTCACCGGCTGCAAAAGCACACTGACGTCCATCGCCCACAAGCTGACCGGCGCGTCGGACGAGGTACAGGAGGAGGACACCACCCAGTGGGCGGCCCCCAGCAGCGACCCGCTGATGATCGAGGGCATCGCCGACACCTCCGCCAAATACGCCACGGCTGTGGCCAACGGCTCGCTGAACATCGTCTTCAACGGCATCTGGAGCCGCCAGACCGATTACTTCACCGCGCCGAACGGGCTGCTCTCCGTCTACGGCTGCGGCACGGCGGAGGGCGTGCAGAAGTTCAAGATCTCGCTGTGGAAGAAGGTCGATGGCGGCGCACAGTATGTGGACAACACCACCTACTACTTCGTCACCGACGGCCAGAACTACCACTGCGACATCGGCGATCTGGACCCCAACGCCAGCTATCGGCTGACCATCTCCTATGATTCGAGCAAGTATTACCTCTACGGACTGCTCAAGGTGGAGGGAATCGGCGGATGAATACGCAGACTCGGCATTCCCTGATGCTGATGCTCTGCGCCCTGATCTGGGGCACGGCCTTTGTGGCCCAGAGCGCAGGCTCCGGCATGGGGGCCTATTCCTTTCTGGCCGGGCGGAGCTGGCTGGCCGTGCTGGTGCTCCTGCCCACCGTTTACGCCTTTGACGCCCTTCGCCGCCGCCGGGGTGAACCCACCGGCAGGCCGCAGACCGCTGCCGACCGCAAAACGCTGGGAACAGCGGGCTTTGTCTGCGGCACCTTTCTGTTCGCGGCCAGCGCGGCCCAGCAGATCGGCATTACGCTGAACCCTTCCACGGCCAAGGCCGCGTTCCTGACGGCGATGTACGTCGTGATGGTGCCGGTGTTCGGGCTGTTCGTGGGGCGGCGGGGCAGTGCCCGGCTCTGGCTGAGCATGGTCATCGCCGTGGGCGGGCTGTATCTGCTCTGCATGAAGAACGGCTTTGGCGGCATCGAATCCAGCGACTGGGTCCTGCTCAGCTGCGCCGTGCTCTTCAGCTTCCAGATCATGTCCATCGACCACTTTTCCCCGCTGGTGGACGGCGTCCGGCTGAGTCTGGTGCAGTTCGTTGTGGTGGCGGTGGAGAGCACCGCCGCCGCCTTCCTGTTTGAGACGCCCACCCTCGCCGAGTTCGGCACCAACTGGCTGCCCATCGTCTACTGCGGTGTGTTGTCCAGCGGCGTCGGCTATACGCTGCAGATTCTGGGGCAGAAAGAGCTGAACCCCGCCGTCGCGAGCCTCATCATGTGCCTGGAAAGCGTGTTCAGCGCTCTGGGCGGCTGGCTTATCCTGCACCAGAACCTCTCGGTGCGGGAGGCCTCCGGCTGTGTGCTCATCTTTGCAGCCGTGGTGCTGGCCCAGCTGCCGGTGGAGGAGTGGCGGAAATGCCGAAGCGCAAGCCGGAAGTGACCCTGCGCACGGCGGGCGGCATCCTCTACAAGGCCACCCGCCGGAAGGTGAAGAACCTGAACATCCGGGTGCATCCGGACGGCACCGTGGCCGTCAGCATCCCGTTCCGCTCCTCGTGGGAGGAGGCCGACCGCTTTGTGCTGCGGCATCGGGACTGGGTGCAGGAGGCGCAGAGGGACCTGGCCGACCGCGAGGCCCGCACCTACTGGCGGCCCCTGCCCGAAAAGGATGTGGCGCTGGCCCACTTTGCAGCCATGAGCGACAAGGTCTACCCGGCCTTTGCCGGGGTGCTGGGCGGGCAGAAGCCCATCCTGAAGGTGCGGAGCATGACGAGTCGCTGGGGCGTCTGCACACCGGGCAAGCGGCAGATCACGCTGGCATTGGAGCTCTACAACATGCCCGAAGCGGCACAGATCTATGTGGTAGTACATGAGTACTGCCACTTTCTTGTGCCGGACCACAGCCCGAAGTTCTGGGCGGAAGTGGAAAAGATCCTCCCGGACTGGAAGGCCCGGCGGGAGCTGCTGAAATAGCCCTCGCAGTTTCGTATTCGTGGAGGGGGAACGTATCAGAGAATCGCCCTGCGGGCTTCAGAACAAGCGGGCCCTGCGCACAGGGGCGGATAGTACAGGAGTTGAAAAACGTGGCAAACGAAAAAAGCTCCGGCGGCGACAAGTATTCCAAGCTGGCCGGAAATACCATCATTTTTGCGATCTCAAGTTTTTCGTCGAAGCTGCTGACCCTGCTGGTCCAGCCGTTTCTGACCTATGCCATGGCGGAGATCTCCGACCTTGGCCTTTCGAAGATCCTGAGCCAGTACGCCAATCTGCTCATCCCGTTCGTGTCGATGGGCATGTCCAACGCCATCATCCGGTTCGGCCTGGACAAGGGCAACAGTGAAAAGCAGGTGTTCACCAACGGCCTGCTGACCATCCTGGGCGGTTTCGGCATTCTGGTGCTCTGCTGGCCCATCGCGCAGTTTTTGCCCGATATGGCACAGTACGGCCTGCTCATCTACATCTATGTCCTCATGAGCTGCCTGCGCACCCTGTGCACCCAGTTCGTGCGCAGCCGCCAGTGGAACAAGCTGGTGGCTGTGGACGGTGTGCTCTGCACGGTGGCGACCATGGCGTTCTACGCGCTGTATCTGGTGGGGTTCCGCTGGGGTGCCAACGGCTACCTGCTGGCCATCATCAGCGGCGACCTGGTCAGTGTGCTCTTCCTCTGCCTGACCGGAAAGCTCTGGAACTTTGTGGAGCTGAAGGGCCTGAACAAAGACCTGTGGAAGCAGATGCTCCGCTTCTCGCTGCCCATGATCCCGGCCCAGATCAGCTTCTGGGTCATCAATGCGTCGGACCTGTTCTTCGTGCGTGAGATGTGCAACGGGCTGGACGGCCACAGTGGAGACGCCTGGAGCGGCCTGCTCTCCACCGGCTACTTCCTGCCCACCATCCTCACCACGCTGGGCCTCATCTTCTACGACGCCTGGCAGCTCTCCGCCGTGACGGAAGAGGACGGGCGCGCCCGGTTCTTCACCAAGATCTTCCGCACCTATTCCAGTGTGCTGTTCTGCTGTGCGGCGGGCATCATCTGGCTCTGCCGCCCGGTCATGCACATTATGAAGGCGAACTATTATTACGCCTGGCACTTCGTGCCCTTCCTGACGCTGGCATCCACGTGCAGCTGCTACAACCAGTTTTTGAACAGCGTCTATGTCGTCAACAAGAAATCCAGCCACAGCCTGTGGACCATGCTCTCCGGTGCAGTGAGCAACTGCATCATGAACTACTTCTTCATCAAGTGGTGGGGCCCCATCGGCGCGACGTATGCGTCCTTCCTGGGGCTGGGCCTGGTGTTCACCCTCCGCGCGCTGGATGCCCATCACATGATCGGGATGTCCATCCATCCGGTGCGGGTGGCGGTCAACTTTGGCGCGTTGGCGGCGGAAGCCTTCGTCCTGCTGGCGGATGTCCCGCTCTACGGCCTGTGGACCGGGCTCATCACTGCAGCGGTCATCCTGTACAACTTTGCAGGGGTCTGGGCCATGGCCCGCATGCTGCTGCCCAAGCTCTTCGGCCGCCGCGGCCGGGCGCTCGTGAACGCCGTGGACGGCTGGGCCGGTCATCGCAAGTGACCGCTGTTAAAAAAGCATAAAACAAAGGCGTCTGCATCGACCGGGTGCAGACGCCTTTGTTCGTTTCAGGGGATGGTCAGTTCGAACTTGCGGCCGCGATCTTCTGGGCCGGGAGCTTTCCCATGGCGGAGCTGTCCAGGCTGTGCTGCATGGAGGCACCATAGGCAGCCAGCGCATCCTGCAGCTCATCGCTCTTCAGGTCGGCCAGGACCTGTGCGCGGACATCGTCCAGCGCTGCCCCGTCCAGCGGGTCGAGACGGACGGCCAGCATCATGGAGAGGGAGGAATACTGCACGGCGGCGGCCTGACCGAAGGACAGGCTGCGGATGGTGTCGGCGGAGCCTTCGGTGGAGAACGCCGAGTCGAGGGTGCTGCTGCTCAGCAGCTCAGTCTGCAGGGAGGCGGTGCCGTCGGTGGGGACGGTGGAGTCCAGCACGGCGTAAATGCCGCTCAGGGCCGCAGAGGACACCTCATGGAAGGCGGTGAACTGGCGGACCGCATCTGCCGGAGCGGAGGCGTTGTAGCTGTCCACAGCAGCCTGTGCCAGGCGGAGCATCGTGTCCTTCTGGTCGTCATTGGCGAAGGCATAAGTGCTGGAGTTGTAGAGCGGGATGCTGTAATAGGCCAGCTTGTACATCTTGTTCTCCAGATGGCTGGTCAGGTCTGTGTCGGAAACCGGGGTCTCGCCGTTGGTGCCGTACACGAGGTCGAGCAGGTCGGTGCTCTTGAGCAGGATGCGCTCGAAGCGCTGCAGCGTCTCCAGACCGATGCCGTTGGCCTTGTAGGTGTCGCCATACTGGTCCATCAGCTGGGAAGCGTAGCTGTCGGCCTGGGCCTCCTCGGCTTCGGTCAGCTGGCCGCCCAGCTCGTCGAAGCGGGTCTCAACGGCGGCGTACAGCTCCAGATTCTCCTGGGTCTTCTGGGCGACATAGTCGCTGACGGCTGCGGTCTCGCCGGAGTCCGCGTCGGTGGTGATGGTCTCCTTCAGAAAGCTCTTGACGTTGGTGGAATCCTGGTCGGAGGAAGCGAGCTTTGCGGCGGACTGGTAGGCGTTGTACTGCGCCAGCAGATAGAGGCCGGAGGAGATCTCCACATTGCCGATGGAACCGACCGTGTCCGGCGTGGAAAGGACGCAGCCAGCCAGACCGAAGGCCAGTGCCGCCGCGCAGAGAAGGGCAAGAAGTTTGTGTTTCATAAAAGTGTACTCCTGATGATTTGTGTTACGACCGCTCCGGCATTGCGGAGGGGTTTATTTTGTTCCTAAGATCTCGGCCATCGCCTTGAGGATGCTTTGCAGCAGGTCCAGCGGCTTTTCGTCGGGCTGCAAGGTGACGGAGAGATAGGGCTTGCTGCCGGCACCGGCGGTGACGCGGCCGTTGAAAGCCACGAGCAGGCCGCGGATCATCGGGACATCCAGCGTCTCGACCTGCAGGACGAGGGTGTCCTTTTTCTGGGTGACTTCGTACACGCCCACGGCGGTGGCCTGCACCCGGACCAGCGAGACGTTGACCAGGTCGCTGACCGAGGGCGGCGGGTCGCCGTAGCGGTCGATGAGTTCATCCAGCACGTCGGCGGCGTCTTCGGGGGTCTGGATGGCCGCGATGCGCTTGTAGGCTTCGATGCGGCCGGGGCCGTCGGCGATGTAGGATTCGGGGATGTAGGCGTCCACCCGCAGGTCCACAAGGCACTCGCTCTTGTCGCGCTGGATGGGCTCGCCCTTGGCCTGTGCGATGGCCTGCCCCAGCATCTTCACGTACAGGTCGTAGCCGACGGCCTCCATGTGGCCGTGCTGGCTGTGGCCCAGCAGACTGCCCGCGCCGCGGATCTGCAGATCGCGCATGGCGATGCGGAAGCCGGAGCCGAAGGCCGTGAACTCCCGGATGGCGG
>ERZ835980.3336-NODE-3336-length-12655-cov-6.161825_pt1 | contig 12655 bp, 8 predicted proteins | sample MGYA00519943_ERZ835980 | MGnify/ENA primary metagenome ERZ835980 (study PRJEB31850, sample SAMEA3708791) | human gut metagenome | biome: human gut; feature: human-associated habitat; material: faeces | place: China | collected 2014 ... | reverse complement strand
AGATTCGTGCACGCATTGTCTGCACGCCCGCTGAAAGTGCAAGGCGGGCGTGGATGGAGTAAGTACGCTGACGGGATTAGATGTATAACTTTTATTTTGTTTGTTGGCTATACTTGAATTTTATCTTGTAGGGGAATTGACACATATGCGAAGCATGTGTGTCGGCGTCGCCGAGACAGGGGTCGAACATCGTTCGCCCGCGAAAAATCATACTTTTAAAAAAACTACGGAAAATTGAAATTACGAGGAATTAAAATATGGATATACATCTTTTTATGAAAGCAGTCTTGGCTCAGGATGCGGAAAAAATCAGAAATTATTTCAGCAAAGATGCATATGTTAATTGGCATTGTACCAATGAACACTTTACGGTCGATGAATTTATTATTGCAAACTGTGAATATCCCGGTGATTGGGACGGAACGATTGAACGGGTAGAGCAATCAGGCAATTTATACATCACGGTAACAAAAGTATATCCAAAAGATAAAAATTTTTTTCCATGTTGTATCATTTATAAAAACCGAAAACGAAAAGATTGCTTCAATAGACGAATATTGGGCAGATGACGGCACCGCTCCACAGTGGAGATTAGACAAACATATCGGCACCCCTATCATATAATTTTGAGATAAGGTGTGCTATGACGACCCCTGCGTAGAGCGGCAAAACAATATATTTCATAAAATCAACGCAAAAACAGCCGTTTTTCACCTAAATTCTACCCATGGGGGATGTTATTTTCCCGTTTTTTTATTATAATGAAAGCATCAAGTCAAAGGAGAAATCAAAAATGAATCAAGCAAATATCGGCGCTTACATTGCAAAAAAGCGCAAAGAAAAAAATCTGACGCAGGAACAACTCGCCGAAAAACTCGGCGTTTCAAACAAGACAATTTCAAAATGGGAAAACGGCAAATGCATGCCCGATTACAGTGTGATTGAAAAGCTTTGCGATGAGCTTTCCGTTACGCTTGCCGAATTGATGGACGGTGAGGACACGGCGGAAAGCAGCGTGCGCGTTTATGATGATGCGCAACTGCTTGATTTGCTCTGCCGCACGCAGGAGCTTGAAAAGAGCAAAAATGTCCTCTCCGGAGTTATTCTTATCGTGCTCGGCATCGCCTGCTATGCAATATCAGGCGGTATCGGCGGGTCGCCTGCAAAAGACTTTGTCTCAGGACTTCTGCTGGGGATTTCCGTCGCGGAAATACTCGCGGGAATCATCATCGCAATGGAGAATCTTTCAAAGAAATAATGTGCATAGAAAAAATCTCCTCGCGAAGAGGAGATTTTTGGTTGTGTTGGCATATGCGAAAATCGGTCAATTTCCCTGTCTCGGCGACGCCTACAAGATAAAGCCCAAGTATAGCCAACAGACAAAAGAAAAAATATACTCTTTATCCCGTCAGCGCACAAACTAAATTCACGCCCGCTTACCCTGTCTCGGCGACGCCGACCGCGTTCGCTTCGCGAATCGGTCAATTCCCGCACTTTCAGCGGGCGTGCAGACAATGCGTGCACGAATCTGCTCGGTTCTTTCGTGTGATATGTTCGCACGCGTGGTATGGTTGAGATTGCGGAGAGCGACAAAACTGCCGACTTTCGATTTATCCCTTGCCGCACATGCTCGCCACGCACTACTTCTTGCGACTAACTCGTGCACGCCGCACGGTGGTTTGGAAGGAGGACGGCGTGAGTCCTCCTTGCTGACTTTTGGTACTTTTCGTCACTGAAAAGTACAAGAAAAGAAAAAGTATCTTTATGTCTCATCGCGGGCGAACAATGTTCGCCCCTACCATGCGAATTAAAAGTCCTGTCAACAGCCAAAAGACAAGATACATGCTTCATCCCCCCTGTCTCGGCGACGCCGACACACATGCTTCGCATATGTGTCAATTCCCGCTTTTTCTTTTGCCATCGCCGCCGCAAAAGAAAAAGCTATTAAAAAGAAAACGCCGTAAAAAAAGATTTCGCGCTCTGCGGAGCGCGACAAAGGCTCTGCCATTTGAACCCGCAAGCCTCCCCAAAGGCTTGACCTAAACTTTAATGGAAAAAGGCGGGCGAAAACTTTAATGTGGCGAGAGAAAACTTTGATTGGCACCCGAAAACTTTAATGTGTCGGGAGAACACTTCAGAGGCGTGAGCAAAAAAGCCCAATACAACAGAAAAAGAGACCACCCGAGGGTGGTCTCTTTCGGTATTCAGTTATTCAGGAATACTATTATTTAGAGAAGGAAGGAACGATTACATAGTATGTATCGTTTACATTCAGGTAAGTGAATGTGAGAGTCGGGTTAGCAACACCGTATGTATACTTAGCGCTGTCAAGGTAACGCTTGATAGCGGAAGCTTCAACAGTGGATGCGCTCCAGAACTGACCGTTCATCTTAGCGAGTGCTGCTTCCTTAGCTTCTTCGAGTGCAACAACTGCTGCATCGTAAGCTTCTTTGTACTTAGCAACTGTAGCTGCGGAGAGAACACCGCCGTCTCTTGCTGCTTCGTAAACCTTCTTAGCGAGAGCTGCCTCATTGTACTTGGATTCAGTACCGCTAACGATTTCGTTGAATGCTGCTACGCCTACATTTGTGTTGTCTTCAGCAAGGAAGAGCTTTGTAGCGTCGAGGTCTGTGTAAATGAACTTAACATTCCAGCCTGTGATATCAACATTCTTCTCACCGTCAACTGTAGCAAGGATCTTACCGCCTGTTACGCCGGTAATTGTTGCTGTACCGAAGAAGGACTTATCGAGCTTGTTCTCAAACTTAGCGAGGTCATATGTGTAGTTGTATGTTGTTGTGCCAACGAGAACATTGGACTTGGAGACTGTTCTTGTACCGAACATGCTGCCGAGGTTAGCAAGGATCTTACCGTTCTTGTCAACCTTGTAGAATGAACCGGGTGTTACAATGAACTTGAGGTCTTCAGGCTTGAAGTTCTTGTCAGTTGTATCATACTCGTAGTAAACAGGACCGAATTCGGAGCCGTCGAGGGCATATGCGGGTCTGTCTGTCTTAACGATGTAGGATGTACCTGTTTCATCTGCATTGAGTACAGTTGTAGCGTCGGAACCAACATATACAATTGTACCTGTCTTAGAAGGTGTTACAGGCTGCTGAGCGCCCTTGAACTCACCGATAACTGTGATATTGGTGATTGTCTTGAGGTCAGCGGATACAGCGATCTGTACTCTTGTAGCGAAGAGTGCACTGCCGGAAGCAACGAGGTTCTTGAATGTAGTTGTCGTGCTTGTAAGTGTGCCTGCAGCGTTGTCAGGAACCATAACTGTAACAGTTGTGGAGCCGGCAACCTTGAGCTCAGTCTTAGGATCGCTTGCGAGAGCTACCATGTAGTAGCCGGGGATAAAGCCGGACTCGTTCTTATCCATAGTTCTGATGGACTTGAACATGCTCATGGAAGAAGTATCAACCTTCGGGTAATCAGAGAGCTTGTTGTTGTCAAGTTCTACAGATGCGCCGACAGTTTCAAAGCCGATGTAATTTACAGAACCGTCAGCCTTGATGTAGCTGAAGCTTGTAGCGGGTTCAAGTTCTGCGTAGATCACGCCATTGAATGAGTAGTATACCCAGTTCTTTGTTGTGCCTGCGATAGTCTTTGTGCCGCTTGTCTGTGTCATCTTCTCTGCTACGAGAGCGTCGCCCTTAACGATAGCGCCGTTTTCATCGTAAACCATTACGTACTTACCGTCGTTAGCCTTTACAGGGTACGGCTTGTAAGTTGTAGTTGTAGTAACTTCTGCAGCTCTTGTAAATACAACTTCGAATGTGTACTTACCGTTGCTGTAGCTCTTTACTCTGTACTCAGGGTTGTAACCGTTCTTATCAACGGATACTACTACATAAGAGTACTTAGCTACGAACGCATTCATAGCGTCGCTGCCTGCAGCAACATTCTTAGCAGCTGCGATTTCAGTAGCTGTGAGACCTACGGTCTTGTTAAGAACTCTCTCGTAATATGTTGCGAGATCGTCAGCTACAGGGTTAGCAACAACAGAGTATGTGCCCTTTGTTGCATCGTATGCATAGTATGTCTTGCCTTCTACGAAGAGCGAAGATTCGGAAACCTTAGCTACATAGAAAGGATCGGACTTTGTGGAATCGAGCTTGATAACGATGCCTGCGTTCGGCCATGCAAGGTCAGAAGCTTCACCTGCGGATACGGAAACTTCCCAGTAGTAGTTCTTGTTTCTCCAAGAAGTGCTGAGCCAGTGAGATGTACCGCGGCTTACCCAGTTACCGTTTTCGTCCTTAGCATCAGACCAGTAGAAGATAGTCTGAGTCTTAGCACCTGCTGTGCTGGACTGTGCGGTGTTACCTGTAGAGAGTCTCATTACGCTGTAAGAACCTGTTTCCTTTGTCATTGTGACATAGTAGAAGTTCTTAGCTGTTACGTATTCGCCTACTACGAGGTCGTGTGCAAGGCTGCCACCGTAGATTGCACGGTATGTAGCTGCATTAGCGATATCCCAGATTGTAGAAGCGGAAGCTCTTACATTGTATGTCTTAAGAGCAACAGCGCCTTCGTACTTCTGTACATTGGAGCTGGATACGATCTTAGCTGCAGCCTCTGCAAGAGTCTTACCCTTGAGAGCATCCTTAACACCGGGTTCGATCTGAGCGTAGTCGCTGATAGCGCAACCGTAGAGTCTCCAGATGTTTGCATTTCTGGGATTTGCGTCGAACTTAGCCTTGAGCTGATCGTTTGTAGCAGTACCGGAAATCATAGCTGCAATCTCTTCGATTGTTGTAGCTGTGGAGTAGTAAACATTGTTTACAGACTTGTATGTGCCTGTAACTGCGAGATCTACCTTGTATGTGTTGTTCTCAGCAGACTTTTCAACATTTACAACGAAGCCTCTGCCGTTATCGGCTACAGCGGACTTAGCGAGGATAACCTTGCCTTCTGCATCGAGAACATAGTTGATGTACTTGTTGTTTACCCATGCGGATACCATTGCCATAACGGAAGCGTCATCAGCAACTTTGTAGATACCCTCATCATTGGGCTGGAGAACGAGTATAGCGTAGCCGTAACCCTGATCTGTGATAACCTTTGTATCTGTTGTGAAGCCTTCAGCACCTGTGAGTGTCTTGAGCGTGATAGCTGTGAATGCTGTGTCAGCTTCCTGAGCAATTACATAGTACTTGCCGAGGTCTTCCTTAACAGGGCTTGTTACCTCATAGTATGTATTTGTTTCAGCGTCTGCAAATACATAGTATGTCTTTACATTGTACTCGAAGTAAGTACCGATATTAGCTACATCGGGTGCCTGAACTGCTGTGTAAACAGCTGCGTCTGCATCCCATGTGTAGTATGTCTTGCCTGCAACGAGTTCTGTATCGGTTGTCTTGCTGTAGTAAAGATCATTTACGTCTTTTGTCTTTACATATGTGATCTTAGCAAGGATAGCAGCCTTTTCAGCAGCTGTTACAACCTTGCCGTTGTATACGAATGCCTGACCTGCATTGAAGAGTCTGGCATCTGTGTACTCATTTGTGCCGGTTGCGTCTGTGTAAACGAACTGTGTAGCTGCAGCGTTCATGTAAGCATAACCGAAGTTATTCTTATAGAAGTCTGTAACGAAGCTCATCCATGTCTTAGAACCGACTGTGATTTCAGCTGTAGCACCTGCGAGGGTGTAAGAAACAGTCTGAGTTGTAGGAACATAACCGAAGGAAGGCAGGTATGCAACTGTGTATTCGATAGTTGTAGCACCTGTTTCAGCGTCTGTCTTAGCTACGGGGATGGATACCTTGTAGTAGCCGTTGTCAGCCTTAGCGATAACATCCTGGATGTAGCCGCTTGCATAGCTGAGAACATCGATAGCACCTGTACCGAGGTTAGGTGTAGCGCGGAAGCCCTGGTACCACTGGTTGAGAAGGATACCGGATGCGCCGTGACGATCGGATACATTGAAGATAAACTGAACCTTGTTTGTAGGCTTGCTTGCATTAAGTGTCCATGCGTCTGTATTGAATACGCCGTCGCTGCCGACTGTCTGGTTGATGATAACAGCACCTGCACTGGGAACACCCTTTGCATAGTGGTTAGGATCACCGTCGGGCTTGCCTTCAGCGCCGCCGCCGACAATGTTTTCACAGTTGTCTGCGATGAAGAATGCGTCGTAGTTTGTTACAACTGCAACATCATACTTGCCGTCGCCGTCCATATCGGAGAATACAGCTTCAACTTCGCCCTGTGCGGCGTTGATGAGCTGAGCCTTAGCTTCAGCAGCTGTGAGCTGAACGAGGTTGCCTCTTTCGAGCCACTTGCCGAGGTTAGCGGCAGGTGCCGTGCCTCTCTCTACCCAAACTACTTCGCCGGTACCAACTGTGTAGTACTTGTCAAATTCAGCATAGTAAGCACTGAGCTCATCTGCTTTGGGAGTTGCAACTTTAGTGTAAACATTGCTTGTGCTATCAAATGTATAGTATGTCTTGCCAGCGACGAGCTCTCTATCAGCTGTCTTGTCATACTTGGATACGCCGACCTTCTCGTAGCCGTATACCTTGATTTCATCGGAGATACCTGTGTAGTTGGAGCCCTTAGCACGGAGTGTGTAAGTTGTGCCCTGGAATACGAGCTTATTGCCATTCCAAGATGTTACATCTTTCTCAGCATTGTAAGCTGTGGGAAGAGCAGCATTGTTGTTTGCTGTGCCGTAGCTGTTAGCAAGACCGTTGAGGTAGTAATCAAGTACTGTAGTACCAACGAGAACGCGGTATGTGTCTACAACATGATTGTCTACGATAGAAAGGGACTTAACGGTGTTGCCGGAAACTGTGAGGTTCAGAACGGAGCCTTCACGAACATAGTCGAAGAGGTAGAATACTTCTTCGTTAGCTACATCAACATTAGCGGGCTTGCCGAGAGCCTTTCTTACGAGCTGCTGGAACTTAGTACCTGTAAGCTCGATTGTTGTGCCTGTGAAGTTTTCGCCATCGAAAATCTGAAGCTCAACAGCCTTTGTTGTGTCGAGAATCTTGGAGTAAGGAGTTACAACCTGACCGTAAACATCATAGTTGCGCTCTGTCCAGTACTTCGACCAAGCGGACCATGTGAGGGACTTTGTAACCTGACCGTTAACAGCTTCGCCGTAACCGCCGGAAATCCAACCCTGGAGCTGCTTGTCATTAAGCGGCTTTCTTGCAAGTGTCTTAACAACTGCTGTAACCTTGATGGAAGGAAGTGTTGCGCCGAGCTTGTAGCCCATGTCGTAACCGTTGTGTCTTACATTTGCGCCGTTTGTAGCGAGTGTGTAGAGCAGGTAAGCTGCCTGACCCTTTGTGAGCTTGTGCTGGGGTACGAATCTACCAACATTAGCAACCCAAGTAGCATCGATTGCCTTGCAACGGAGCTCAGCAACTCTGATGTAGTTGTACTGCCAGTTAGCCTTGTACCACTCTTCGTATGTAGCATACTTTGTGCGGTCTGCACCGTAGTAAGCCTCGAAGAACTCATCATAGCCCATTACACGGGTGATGATAGCACATGCTTCTGCGAATGAAATGGTGTCGTTGGGGCGGAAGTTACCGTCGCCGTCACCCTGAATGAAACCACTCTCTTCTGCATATGCAATAGCTGCATAGTAGTGATCGCCGGGTTTAACATCAGCGAAAGAGGTGGAATCTGCTTTGTCGTCCCAAAGCTTGTCGTCTACGAATGTAGACTCAATCTTTGCGATCCACATAGCGAATGTGTTTCTGTCTATTTCCTTGTCGGCAGAAGAACCGATGGTATCGATGCCTGTGGATTCAATCCAGTTAACGGCTTTGCCATACCACTTCGTTGTGCCGGAGTAAGCAGACAGACTTGCGCATGAACCTACAATGAACATCAGTGTAAGAACAAGTGCAAGAATTCTCTTGAAGTTTTTCATAGTATTCCTCCTGAATATTTTTGGGCAAGTCCGCTGAGAAGAGCAGACCTGTCGACCTATTGTAATATTACAACAACCAAAAGAAAATTGCAATACTTTTTCTTTTTTTGTAACAAAGCTGTAACATTACTCGTGTTTATATTCGTATGCTTCCATTTTATTCATATATGCCGCTCTTGTCAATGCCTTTTTCGCTTTTGTAATATACCTGTAACCTGCCTGTAACAAAGTTGTAACATTGCCTATATATAATAAAAAGGAAGGTTTTTCGCAGGTTTGCGGTGTGTCGATTTGCCTCTGCCGACGCACCGGCACGAGCCGCTCACCGGTGCGTGCCGCATTTCTCCCCTGTTCTGTTGCAGTGCAATCGCCGCTTCACATCCTCTATCGTCCTTGGTTTTGTTGTGCATAGTGCATTTTATGAATTTAATGAATATATTTCGCCGTTTTTCGGCATATTTTCCGCCACGCCACACTGTGCTAACCATGTGCCAAAGCCTATCGCCATATCCCGTCAGCTCACAGGCACTTTATCCACGATGCCCCGTCTCGCCGACCCCTACAAGATAAAAACCCAAGTATAGCCAGCAGCCAAAACAAAAATGAACTCTCCATCCCGTCAGCGCACGGACTCCACCCACGCCCGCGCCACCCATTTTTCAGCGGGCGTGCAGACAATGCGTGCACGAATCTGCTCGGCTATCTCGTGTGATATGTTCGCACGCGTGGTAGTATGAGATTTCGGAGAGCGGCAAAATCGCCGGCTTTTACTCTTCCCCTTGCTGCACACACTCGCCACGCACGGCTCGCGCGACTAACTCGTGCACGCGGAGGGAGTTTTTTAAGAGGGAGGAAAGCCCTCTTAAATGACTTTTGGTACTTTTGGTCACGCAAAAGTACAATAAAAGAAAAGTTATATTAAAATAAAAAGTAAAAGACCAAATCCCGTCAACAGCCAAAACAAAAAAATCAGATACTCCAACCCGCTTTTTCTTTTGCATATGCAGGCGCAAAAGAAAAAGCTATGAAAAAGAAAACGCCGAAATAGAGATTTCGCGCTCTGCGGAGCACGACGAGGACTCCGCGTCCTCGACCTCGCAAGCCTTTAAAAAGGCTTGACCTAAACTTTATGGTGAGTGAAAACTTTTGTTTTTGGTTTGTAAAAACGACCTTTTACAGAAAAAGAAACAAACAAAAAGTCCCGAAAAATCGGGACTTTTTGTTATTTCTTCATAAGTGCATTGATTATCGGGCTGACAAACAGGAAAAGCAATATTCCCACCACGAGAATCGCCGCTATTCCGAGCAGCAATGTCCATATTTTCGTCTCTTTTTCGCCGTACTGGCGCACAACTCTCGCTTTTGCTTCCTCCGAGATATAGAAACGCGTATTTTCATCCACGGCAAGTCTGCCCTTTTCATCGCGCTCCGCGCCCACCGCTGTCACCATCTTCGAGAGAACGCCGCCGCGGCGCATTGCATTCAGTGCGGAAACATTATCCTCCTGCCCGAGTTCGGCAAGAGTTTTTGCGCTTTCCTCATCCACCGCGCCCGCGTTCATCACCGAGCGAGCAAACGCGCCCATTATTTTCTTATTGCAATAAATCACTATCCACGAGATGATAAATCCGAATATCATTGCAAAAAGCACGAATGTGAAAGTCACTTTTCCCGTGTCGGTCGTCATGGCAAAGTCAATTTCCTTAAGCCAATCCATAACTATACTCCTTTTTAAATAGAATCAACGAAATCCTTGCCGCAAAGTGCAAGCAGCACTTTTTCGAGGTCCTCATAATCGGTATAACCTATCGAAATACTGCTGAGTTTGCCGTTTTCCTTTATCTTAACGCGTCTGCCGAGCGCCTTTTCCACCTTGCGTTCAAGCTCGCGCGTATAATTTATACCCTCGGCGGGTGCGGGTTTATCGACATTCGCCTTTTCGGCATTCATCTTTCTGATGAGTTTTTCCGTATCGCGAACCGACATTTCCGCCGCGATAACTGTCTTTGCCGCCTCTTCCGTGCGATCTTTATTTTCGAGCGCAAGTATCGCTTTTGCATGACCCGCAGAAAGTGCTCCCGAGCTGACATATTCACGCACGCTGTCCGGCAAATCGAGCAGTCGGAGCAGATTCGCCACAGAGCTGCGGCTTCTGCCGATGCGCTTTGAGGCTTCATCCTGTGTCAGCCCGAATTCATCCATCAGTGCTTCTATCGCCTCTGCCTCCTCTATCGGATTCAGATTTTGCCTCTGAATGTTCTCAACAAGCGCCATTTCAGCCGATTTTTGCTCGTCGGCATCCATTATCACTACGGGAATTTCAGAAAGTCCCGCCATTCTTGCGGCTCTCCAGCGGCGTTCGCCCGCGATAATGCGGTACATATCGCCCACCTTGCGCACCGTTATCGGCTGAATTATGCCATACTGCGCTATGGAAAGCGCCAGATTCTGGAGCTCCTCCGCATCAAAATTCTTTCTCGGCTGCCCGACCTTCGGTTCTACAAGCGCTATGCGCACCGTTGTCGCTCCGGTTGCCTCCTCGTTTTTCTTCTCGTTATCGGAAAATATCATGTCTATTCCTCTGCCGAGTCCGCCTTTTTTCATCGCTGCCATCTTTCTCTCCTCCTCAGATTCTCGTCATCAGTTCTCTTGCCACCTCGTCATATGCAAGGCTTCCGGGCGAATATTTGTCATAATACTGTATCGGTGCGCCGTAGCTCGGCGCTTCGCTCAGGCGCACGCTTCTTGATATTGTCGCCTTAAAAAGCTTGTCCGCATAATACTTTTTCAGCTCGTCGACGACCTGAACGGAAAGATTAAGCCTTCCGTTATACATCGTGATAAGTATTCCCGTCACGGCAAGCGTCGGATTATAGAGCTTTTTCACCTGTTTTATGCTCATCATTATCTGTGAAAGCCCCTCAAGCGAGAAATATTCGCATTGCATCGGTATCACCACACCGTCGCTTGCCGTGAGAGCATTTACCGTAAGCAGTCCGAGCGACGGCGGGCAGTCGATAATGATATAATCATAATCGCTTTTCACCGCATCGAGCGCCGCCTTCAGCTTTGCCTCCCGCTTTTCCGTATCCGCCAGCTCCAGTTCTGCCGCCGCCAGTGAAAGCTCCGAAGGCATAACCGAGAGATTTTTGTATTCTGTTTTAATGATACAATCGTGCGGCGACGCTTTGCCGACGAGCGCATCATAAACCGTATTTTTCACCTGCGATTTGCGGATTCCGACACCGCTCGTGCTGTTACCCTGCGGGTCAAAATCGACAAGCAATGTGTTTTTGCGTTTCAGCCCGAGTGCCGCCGCCACATTTATCGCCGAGGTTGTCTTGCCTACGCCGCCCTTTTGGTTGGCAAAGGCTATTATTTTCGCCATAATTTACCCCTTAATCGGATTATTGCCCGCAAATCCGGACATCATCCGCCGATTTTCAATTCCGTCTGCTTCAAGTATATCATTTTTTGCCGTCAAAGTCAATGGAAAAAGCAAAACTCCCGCAGGCTTTTGTTCCTCGTGGAACATTTTGCCTATCGGGAGTTTTGCTCTGGGAATTGATGGAGGAATATAAGGGAGAAAACTTTCGGAATGTTCCACGGGGAACATTGGGGAGGGGTCAGCGAGATACGCGCGGGACGGAAATGGACAAGAGGACATCGCTTTGCCGCTCTGTGCGTTCATATCCGATGTTTATGCCCGCGCCGCGCATGGTTGCCACCGCTTTTTCGACCGTATTGAAAAACGGAAGCGTATCATGGAGCACAAATTTGCGATTTTTCGTCATTTCAGCACAAAAACGCTCGATTATCACCTGTGCACGCTCACCACGCGCTTTTTCATTCTGTAATTCCGTGAGAATCTTATTTTGTATCTCGGAGTTTTGCTTTGAAAAAAGGATGCAATGACGCGGCGACACCTCGGCGGAAAGGAGAAACCGCCGCTTCTCAGGCGTCACGGAGCAAAGACAGAGTTTGTTTTCAAGCGTTGCGGGGCTGATGCCGAGTTTTGCGGCAAGCTCGCCCTTGGGATAACGCTTTCTTTGTACTATGTCGGAGAGTACATCCGCTTCCTCAAAACAGTTGCGTGGCAGGGGGATGTCATGCAATGTTTCATCGGGAATTGCGTTTTTTTCGATAACGGCACACGGAACTTTCAACATATCTGCCATCAATGCGGCTCGGAACCGCTTTTCTCCGCAGATAAGCTGATAAAGCGGCGCGTCATGAGTTCCGACATTCTGAATAAGAAGCGGACTGCTCATGCCTTTTTGCCGTAGTTCCGCGGCAAGTGAACGCACCTCGGCGGGTGAAAATTTTCTCGGCGATTCATAAGGATTGGGACAAATCGCCGCCGTTTCAATCATTTTGACCTCGGTCATGTGCATTCCGTCGCTCAGTGCCGTTATTCTGTCTGTCAGCTCCGTCGTCAGCTTTGCTTTTTCCAAAATAACCACCTCGGCTATATGATATCATATTTCCCTTGCGGATTTGCGCAAAGCCTGTCGGTCGAAAATAATTTTTTTGCGGTGGATATAATATAAATAGGAAGAAAAAAGATGTTTTGGGCAGTTTGCGAGGGTTAACACATATGCGAAGCATGTGTGTTAATCCCCCGCGATCTGTAAGCAATATAAAGATACTTTTTTCATAGTGTTCTTTTCGCTTGTCCGAAAAGAACAAAAAGAGGAAAGAATTGACTCCCGTCTCGGCGACGCCGACACACATGCTTTGCATATGTGTCAATCC
>ERZ835980.3335-NODE-3335-length-12656-cov-9.710817_pt1 | contig 12656 bp, 9 predicted proteins | sample MGYA00519943_ERZ835980 | MGnify/ENA primary metagenome ERZ835980 (study PRJEB31850, sample SAMEA3708791) | human gut metagenome | biome: human gut; feature: human-associated habitat; material: faeces | place: China | collected 2014 ... | reverse complement strand
GCACACAGATGCTCCGAAATCCAATCTTCTCAGCCGCTTCGCTGATACCCAGCATAGAGACACCTTCGCGAGTGATGAATGACTTTTCCCTCAGACCTTCCAAAGAATAGCGCTTGCCATAGAAGGCGGACACCATGCGCAGGCAGGTGGGGCCGCAGTCCATCACGTCGTGCTGGGAGTAGTGAGGAAAGGATTTCATTTGATTAACTATATAAAAAGTCAATATCTTTGATGTTATAATAGCTTGGAAATTTCCTCCCATTAATAAATAGAATGGGTGTAGTGTAAAACTTATGTGTTATACACCATTTTTCTTGTGCATTGATGAAAGGCTCGTATTTAGGGATTTCATCCAAGAACTTAATGTTATGTAGGATTTTATTTTTACTGATAGGATAGTTATCAACATATTTTTTTAGTATCATGGCAAATAATTGGGGATTCTTTTGATAGCCAGAGAGAATATGGGAAGCTATTACTATCGATTCTGGATGTTTCTTTTGGTCTAACAAAAATATTAAATCCAATTTGGTATTGGCTTTTCTTTGAAGGATGGGCATTAGTTTTTGTAGCTCTTTTATGCATGAAACACAAATAGGACTGAAAATAAGAGTAAGGCATATTTCGGCATCTGGATTTCCTATTGATATTTTATTCACTTTGTCAACATCTGTAAGACAAAGTTCTTGTTGAAAAAGATATTGGGAAATGTTTTCGTCATATATTAATTCGTTGTATTTTCTTTTCAAGGTGGTGTGTTCTTTTTGAGTGGCAATTATCGGCTTGATGACTATATAGATAGATGTAACAGTAACGAAGATCGTCGTTATTTCTATTATTGATTTCAAATGTAGCAATTCGTATATATAATTCATCTTTAAAGTACATATACTTAGCATAAACAGAAAAACGAATACCACTTGTACAGAAAGGCAAAGGGTACACCATTTTCTTGCTATGAATTTCTGATAAAAAAGAGAATAGCATACATATCCGATACTGCAAACAGACAGGAAGTTTATAAGTGCCTGTGCTGTACCAAATGGTAGGAATAGTAATACAATTAAAAGAGATAAAAAATACACAAAACCTATATCGCTCCAAGAAACAAGTCCGAGGAAATATGCGTCTTTGAAATCCAAGATAGAAGAACAATCTATATTATTCTTATTTCCGGTGGCTGAACATAATTTTTTAATGTGTACATTGTACTTGTCTATTTGGTCTACAAACAAAAGTATGGATGCAGTCAGTCCTCCTAAAACGCCTGTAAGATATAGATAAAAAAGAATGCCTCCTTCGTGCTTTAAAATAAGTAAATATGCGAATAATATGGCTACACACAATATAAGCATAGGATATTTTATTTGCTTAATGATTGTGCTGAATTTCATTTTTAGTGGAATACTGATTTTACCTGGTCGGTTATCCATAATAAGGATGTTACCGTCCCACATATCTTCAAAATCCTTTCTCGATATACTTTCTATCTTTCCTTTCTCATCAATAGTCTGAATAGATTCGGCAGTAACTTTTGTTATAAACAGGAACAAATCCACATTTGTAATAACATGAGCAATGAAAGGAGAGGGTATATTTGTCAGTTCTTCATAACTGGTATGTATGGCAAAACTATCTTTGCCCATCCTATGTAATATATACTGGAAAGATAGGAAACTGGGAAAATCCGGATGTTCCTTCAATATTACATATAATGCAGCAGAATATTTGCAGCCATAATATTTTGTGATAATCTTCAAAATGGTTCTTGCATTGTCTTTTATTATTTTTTGATGTGCATTCATTCTGTTGCTTTACTGTTTTAAATATTTGTCTATCGTTGTTGCCGCTTGTTGGTCACTTGGTCTTGGAGCATTCACTTCAACAATATTGCCCTGTTTGTCGAAAATGATGTATCGGGGAATTAATTCCAGCTTTAGCTTTTCCAGTATTTTACTGTTCTTTGGGTTTGTGATGAGGAAATTGTCGGGTACTTCCGACAAGCCTTCCTGCTCTACTGCCTTTTTCCAGCTGCTTTCCTGGTCCTTGAAGGCGAGATAGACGAATACCACATCTTTTCCCTTGTACAGCTCTCTTAGCTTTGCCGATGGAGGCATTTCTTCCCGGCAGGGTACACACCAGCTTGCCCAAAAGTCCACATAAATGACCTTTCCCCTGTTTTTTTTCAACAATATGTTCAAGTTGGTAGGCTTTCCGTGGATGTCCTTCAGCAATAACTGGTTGGCATCGGCAGACAAGTTATATTGGTCTCTTATCTTGTTGGGCAGCAGTGTGTCTTGGGTGATATGGATATATTTGTCAAGATAGCTGTTTACGTCTTGTGCCGAAAAGTTTTCGCCGATTTCTTTGATGCAGCGTTCAAGCAGGATTTGTTTTGATTTTGGCTGAAATGTTTTCGGAGATAGCTCATCGAAGGTTTGACGCCAGTCGTTGCTTCCTCCCTGCGATTTGCGTATTGTCGGGATGTGCTGATTCAAAAACCAGAGGTAGTAGTCCAGAAATTCACGGTAGGAGGGATAACGGATATATTTGTCGGCTATTCCGGGCTCCATTTGGCGGTAGAAGGCGGTGTCTTCATTCAGCATTCTCCGGGATTCATAGTCTTTCAGCTTGAGCAGGTATTGATAACGGTCGTGTATCTCGCTTGAGATAAGTTGCTGTTCTTTAAAGGAATTGATAGTATCTGTGTAGTTCTTTTTGTAACTGTCGAACATGGATTGTAATGAATCCAAAGGACAATAATCTATTATTAATGAAGTCCAATTGTTGGCTCGTATCATGTTAATGCTTTGGGCAATCCGTACCCAATCGCTTCCCAAGCATGTTTTTGCTTCTAAGCCGGAGTGTGTCCTCCCTTTACGCAATTCATAGTTCATATTATAGATTCTGTTGCGTTCCGGGTGATGCTTGCTGCTTAAAATGGGGTAGTTCAGGCTATCCATTGAAATAGTAATGGTATCCCCTTGCATTAAAGGGTAGTAGTTGAACTCAAAATCCCCATAGTTGAGCCCCAGCTCCTTGAAATGTTCAGTGGAATAGAGGGTTATGGTATCGAAATCTTTGTCCGGCATGTATTCCATAAGAGTTCCTATACTGTCGGTATAGAGGACTTTAGGCATCGGCACGTGTCTCACTCCTCCCGGTGTCCTGTGGGGCTTAGGATGGTAATGATTGAAACATACTACAATATTCTTTCCACATTTCTCATTGATGGCTTGTTGCCGGCAAGATGAAATGCTTATTACCAGAAAAAAGATGATACATATATACTTCATAAGTATAGGCTTTTAATTTATGATGATATTAAATAATGAATAGGAAAATTATTAGTTTGAATAACAATTTTCCTATTCTGTAACCTGCGGATTATCCGCAGTAGCTACTTGAAGGGCAGCTATCACAGCACCAATTTCCCTTGGCGGTAGCCATGAATTGAGCTTGAACTTTGGTTACACCGCACTCTACTCTACCACTTGGAGATTTGTAGCCACAAGTACCAAAACCACCTTTGATAGCTCTCATTTGTTTTTTATTGAGGGCTTTCGCTTTTAAGTCATTAAAATTCATAGTGTTCAAGATTAATTTAGTTCTACTCTATTAAAGCTTTTCGATTCCGCTTATATTTAGTGCACAAAATATCATAAATTGAAGTAGCCTTCCAAGAATATGTCATCTGTTTCTATTTCAATGGAGTATTCTCCGCTCTTCTCACCGTTAAGGTCTATATTAAGAGTAACAGGATTACTACATGTCTCTGAATAGACCGTTTCACCGGTAGTTTCGTTGGTGATAGTGATAGTGGCAGACTCAATGTTTTCATTGAAGCTGACATTTACCACATTATTATATAGGTAAGCATCTACTATCGGCATATATATGCTACGGACTACAGGACCTCCTTCTTTATTAATAGGTGGTATATAGTCGCCAGGAACTGTTTGTTGGAGAACAATCTTTATACAATCATTCACTTTCTCCGCATGTACTGCTATATTGCCAAGAGAGAAAATTGTTAGCAGGATAAATAATAGTCTTCTCATATTTATACGTTTTATTTGTTTTCGTTGTCACAAATATAGGACTATTTTAGCTTATGGATATGTATAAAACATGTATAAAGTGATGTATAAAGTGATGTATAAAGTGATGTATAAAGTGATGTATAAAGTGATGTATAAAGTGCTGTATAACGGTGCTGTATAACGGTGCTTATATATGTATAAATAGTTAATTTGTCTTAACGCACAGTTCCTTCAACACCTTTTGCAGAGAAGTTGAACCGTGAGGAAAGCCCATCCGCTTCTCAACAATGCGATTCGCTTTTTTGTAGACGGTGTCTCGTTTGCAGCCCAACAGACATCCGAAATAGCTGACCGGCAAATCGGTCAGGTATAGACAGCAGAGGTGAATTTCTTCTTGCAGCAGTTTGCAATCCGCACATAGCCTTAAGGTGATTTGGTTCCAACGTCGGTCTGTTTCGGCAATCAGTTGCAACCAGTCCTCCTTTTCCATGTGCAGCTCCGAGCTGTCATGGTCTTTGTAGTCTTGGATGATTTGCTTCATCTTGGTTTTTACATCCGAATATTTTTGTGTGCTTGTCAAGAGCAGAACTCGTTCGTGGTTCAGGGCTTCCAGCTCATTACGCAATTGCTTTTTCTGCGCTGCATCATAATGCAGTTGTTCCAACTCTCTTTCTAAATATGCGATTCTGTTTTCTTTCTGCCGTTGCTCTTCTTCAAGTTTGGCATTTTGTTGCTGCATTGCGGTTTGTACCTCTTTCAGTCTGTCCTTTTCTTCCTCCAAAAGGAAGGTTCTTCTCCGGTATCTTTTCAGCATGTACAAGGCCAAGAACGCTGCCGCTACAACAGACAGCAGGAGACCGTTATATTTACTGATGACTGAATCGTGTTTCTTCTGTTGATGGGCTATCTGGGCACTCTTTTCGGCATCAATCACGGAATAGGCTTGTCTGTTACGGTTGTTCCGCAAACTATCCGTGTAGATGGAGCCGGTTCGTTCCAAGTCCAATGATGTTTTAAAATCTCCGGAAGCTTTTGCTATATCTGATAATAACTTGTAAACTCCTGCTTTTATGGCATGACTCTTATCAGGAAGGGCTTTGTTTAGATAGAAGGAGGCAGAGTCATATTGCCGGTTCTCGTAATAGGCATTTCCTAATATATAGAAAGCATTGTAGCAGAAAGTTGTATCTTCCTGCAGGGCAAAGTTTTGCTTGGCAAACTCCACTGCTTTCTTTCCATTCTCCATTCTGTAGTACAATGTGCTTAGTGCAGACAGTATGGTTCTGTTCAGAGTTTTGTTGTTTGTCATTTTAGCCATATACAGTGCTTGCAGCATCAGTTTTTCAGCTTTCGGATAGAATGACTTCCCTTTTTCCATCCGAATCATTCCCTGCTGTGACAAAGCTTCTGCCTGAAGCAGCGAATCTTTCAGCAGGACAGCCATTTGCTCCGCTTCCCGATATATGGAATCTGCTTGCTCATTTAAATCTTGTGCATAATACAAGTAACCTATATTATTGCAGATAAGGCTTTGCAAACGAATGTTTTTTGTTTTTTTTGCTAAGATGTTCGCTGTAAGAAAGCTGGTAACGGCTTCCTCTGCTTTCTTCATGTCTCTGTAAACGCATCCCCAATAGTAATATGCCCGTGCTTGCAGTAGGGCATCCTCATGCGTGTCATAGTAGCGCACGGCCACTTGTATCAGCGAATCATCCGTCTGCACCATGTAGTTCTTGTCCCGTGCCTGCGTCAGCAGCAGTGCATGGTAGGCACGGTCTGCTTTTGTGCTCAGGCTGTCGGTTGAGATACTTTCCAGCATGTGCAGTGCGCTGTCCGGATGCAAATTCATCAGCGAGTCTGCCCGTACCAATAGTGTATTGTAGTCCGTCTTTTCGGTGCAGGCTGCCAATAGTGCGGTCAGTATGGCTATGAGGGCTATGGTTCGTTTTCTCATGCAGTTTGCAGCTTGATATACTGCAAAAATAATGTTTTTTGTTTAGCTTATCCTTGTCCGGTCGTGTTTTTTTCAAAGGATGCATTCCCGTTTGAACCGTATTCATCGTGTGCTGTACAGGGTTTCTTTGTGTTCCGCATACGTGTTTCTCCCGAGAAACCTTTTGATTTGCCAATGTTCTACTATAGTGAACAAGTCAGACCACTAAGGTGAACAAATCAGCTCACTTAGGTGAACAAATCAGACCACTTAGGTGAGCCGTTGTCAATACGCTGCGTTTGGCACAAGAAATATATATGCTTTTCTCAATAAAGGACGGGGAGAGACGGACGAAAGCCCGTGCGTCTTGAGGGGAGTGATAGTAAGCAACAGGATAAAGCCGAAAGGGTGAGGGCAAATTTTGCCCTCACCCTTTTTATTTGCTCTCACTCACCACCGCAATGCCGATGAACAGGGCGTTTCAGGAAAGCAGTGAGGGTAGTGAGGGCAGGTTTGCAAACTTTCTCTTTTGAACTTGCTGAAGATCTGATTCCGAATACCGGGTTCACACGGAAAATACCGCCTCCTTACTCGAAATGCAGTGCACCGAAGAACTCCGGACAATGGAAGTTCGGCTTCTCCAGTTCAATCGGATTCCAGGAAAGGAAGTGGGGGGTCTGAAGCTTGTCACCACACTTATAGAAGTTGGCACGAATGGTCTGGCCATCCAATGAAGTGATGCGGTGCAGGAAGAAAGCGGAATAGGGAACGACCAGAGCCACTTCCCAACTGCACTCTCCTACTCTTTCTTCAAACGCCTCACGTCCCAAAGAAGCCCAACGCTGTACTTTATCGAGCACCTCTTGCGGGGCATGCTGGCGGTTTCCACGTCCGGCACCTGCCCCAATAAGCAGAGTTCCGGCACAATTACACTCCATATTGTAGTACACTCCGTCACCGGCAGGCACAGAGAAGAACTCTACACACGCATCTTCCCAAACCGGACCGTTATCGTGGCCTGCAACTGCGCGTACACTCGCTTCCCTTACCTTGAAATGCAGCAGAATGGCATCTTCCGTATGCGCTATGCGGAACGCCACATCGGGAGTATAAGGAAAAGCAGCCCAATTCACAGTGTTTACAGGCTGAAACGCCACCTTCTCTTCATCCAGAAGAGCCGGAACCGACTCTACCGGTATATTGGCCGCACTTACTTTCTTTACATTCAATTCTTTCATTTTACTATTTTGGGGATTAATTGCAGATAGCGGCAACATGCAAAGAGCTGCCGCTATCGTCATTAAAAACTTTTTCAGATACATGAGTCAATGAATTTTTTCATCTCCGGTGTATGCTCCTCCACGCTCTGCAACAGTTTGAACTGAGCCTTGGTACGCACAAGATTGTGCTCCGGATACTGGATTTTATAATAAGTATCACCGTTGATATAATCTGCCAGGAAGCGTACGCACTGCATGTATGGGAACAAGGCAGCCGCATAAGGCAGATTCTCAATCTCTATCGGCAACAAGAAGGATTTGCCCGATTCCAGATAACCCTTGGTAAATGCCTGGAATATTTCCATATTGAAGTTCACATTATCCAGATTCTTGTCATCTTCCAACCCCGTGTTGGCACCTGAGCGAAGGAAATCGCCATAATCGGAGAAGATGAAGCTGGGCATCACCGTATCCAGGTCGATGACACAAAGCACCGTACCGTCTTCGTCGAACATCATATTGTTCACTTTCGTATCACAGTGGCATACCCGTTTGGGCAGTTTGCCTTCACGGTACAGACGTTCTGCCTTACACATTTCATCAGCGCGTTTTTCTATCTCATCCAGAAAATACCGCACCTCCTGCACACGTCCCGCAGCATCGGCAGCCACAGCGTCACGGAGTTGCTTCAGGCGGAACTCCATGTTGTGGAAATCGGGAATTGTCTCGCCCAATGTATCTGGAATATCGGCAAGCATAGCCTGGAAGTTACCGAAGGCAGCTCCCGCATAATAGGAATATTCGGGGTTCACCGTCTCGTAAGTCTTGGCACGGGGAATAAAAGTCATGATACGCCAGTAGTTCTCACCGTCATACCAATAGGTTTTCCCTTCGGCCGTGGGGATGAAATGAAGCACTTTACGCTCGACATCGGCTTCTCCTTTCTCTTCCAGTTTCTTACGGATATGCCCGGTCACAGCCTCGATATTAGACTGTAACATCTCTACATTCTGGAAAATGGCATGATTGATACGTTGCAGAACATAGTCCGGCGCATCGGCCTCAACGGTGGTCACTTTGTACGTATCGTTAATCAGGCCTGAGCCTAAAGGCTTGATTTCACGAACCGTACCCTGCATTTGAAAATGAGATACAATAGATAAAAGGTCTTTCATGATAATTAATGAATTAATTTGTTTACAAAGATACGCTGATTGCCTTATACCAAAAGGCAAGTATCGTTCGGCGCGCTTCCAAAATTATACATTTATCCAAACATAACCGCAAAAACTGCCTAATAAATAAGAAGTCTTGTACAAAATATACCTATATTTGTAACTGAAACCTTAAAAACTACCCGAAAAGTGCGAACGTTTATCATCCGGCTGCTTCTTGTTTCAGTAAGCATGATTGCTGCAACCCTGCAGGCGCAGAACATCACCTTCAACCATCTGACAACCGACGACGGTCTGTCACAATTCTCCGTGAACAGCCTTTACATCGATGAAAACGGTGTCTTATGGATTGGAACCCGAGAAGGCTTGAACCGTTATGACGGAGAAGACATACAAACTTACAAGCTGCAGAAGAACGACCCTTACAGCCTTTTCTGCAACACCGTGCTGCGCATGGCCGGCAACCGTAACGGAAAAATCTACCTGCTCTGTACGGAAGGAGTAGCCGAGTTCAATCTCGCCACCCAAAGATTCACCACCCTGCTGCAAGGAAATGTGCACAGCATATATTACAAAGAGGCCCTTTTCATCGGAAAACAGAATGAAATCTACCGCTATAACGAGCAGACCGGGAACTTTGACCTCTATTACCAGCTTCCCGGAAAAAGTCTGGAAATCTGCTGTATGCATCTGGACAAAGGACAAATGTGGATTGGAACGACCACCGACGGAGCATACCGCCTGCAACTGGACAAGAACGAGCTGACCCACCCCATCCTGAAAGGCAACATCACCAGCATATACCAAGACAGCGAAGGCGAGTTATGGATTGGCAGCTGGGAAGAAGGGCTGCACCATGTAAAGACCGACGGAACCATCGAAATCTTTGAATACGACGCAAAGAACCCTTACAGCATCTCTTCCAACTTCGTGCGAGCCTGCTGTGAAGACAATCTGGGAAACATCTGGATTGGGACATTCAACGGATTGAACCGGTATGACAAAAGTACGGGACTCTTCCAGAACCACACTGCCAGTGATGCCCAGAGCGACGGACTGACACACTCTTCCATCTGGTGCATCGTAAAGGACAACCAAGGAACGCTGTGGCTGGGGACCTACTTTGGCGGCGTCAACTACTTCAACCCCGAGTACGAGATATACAGCCGCTATATGTATTCGCCCATCGAAAAGAAGGGGCTGAGCAATCCGGTTGTAGGCCGCACCATCGAAGACAAGGACGGCAATCTGTGGATTGGCACCGAAGGGGGCGGACTGAACTATTACAACCGCCGTACCCGTGAGTTCAAATGGTTCCGCCCGGAAATCGGTCCCAACAGTATTTCCCATAACAACATCAAGGCTCTCTATTATGATGCCTCCAAAGACATCATCTGGATAGGAACCCATCTGGGCGGACTGAACAGACTGGACATACGCTCGGGGCGATTCACACACTACCGCATGGAAGCAGGTAATCCGGAGACCTTGCCTTCCGACATCATCCGCGATATCGCGCCTTACCAAGACCACCTGGTGATAGCCACCCAAAACGGAATCTGCCTCTTCGACCCTGCCAACGGGAAATGCCAACAACTGTTCCAGGACAGCAAAGAAGGCAAAAAAATCAAGATGGTGGCAGATGTCACTTTCGACAGCAACGGTACGCTCTGGATTGCAGCCACGGGCGAAGGTGTGTTCAGCTACCGTTTCGATACCGGCAAACTGACCAACTACCGCCATGATACTGCCGACCCACACAGCATCAGCAACAACAATGTAAACAACATTACCCAAGACAGCAAAGGCAATCTGTGGTTCGCCACTTCGGGCAGCGGACTGGACTTATACCGCCCTGCCAGCAACGACTTCGAGAACTTTGACCAAGCGAAGAACGGCCTTTCCAGCGACTGTATCTATGAGACGGAGGAATCCCCCACCAGCGGCAAACTGCTGCTCATCACCAACGAGGGCTTCTCCATCTTCGACTACCGGCAAAAGGCATTCCTGAACTACAGTGCCGAAAACGGTTTCCCAATGACTGCCGTCAATGAGAATGCCCTTTGCGTGACCCGTGACGGAGAAATATTCCTGGGAGGCACGCAGGGAATGATTTCTTTCCATGAAATGGAGTTGAACTTCACGCCGAAACCCTACAAAATCATCCTCTCCCGCCTCATTGTGAACGGAACGGAAATACAAGTGGGAGATGAGACCGGTATCCTGCAGCAAGCCTTGTACTGCACCCCCGAGATTACGCTCAACGCTGACCAGTCCATGTTCAGCATAGAGTTTGCCACTTCAAACTATGTAGCCGCCAACAAAGACGACATCATCTATAAGCTGGAAGGCTTCTCCAACGACTGGAACAGTGCCCGTGGACTGCACAACATCACCTATACCAACCTGAATGCCGGAACCTATAACTTGATTATAAAGCCCAACGGAAAAGACGAGAGCCTTTGTCCGCAAGTCCACCTGACCATACACGTGTTGCCTCCCTACTACAAGACTCCCCTTGCCTATCTTATCTACCTGATAGTGACGGGAATCCTGCTCTGGTATCTGGTGCGTACCTACAAGTCGAGAATCAAGCTGCGTGAATCGCTGAAATACGAGCAGAAGCACATCCGCGACGTAGAAGCCCTGAACCAGTCCAAATTGCGCTTCTTCACCAACATTTCCCATGAATTCCGTACCCCGCTGACGCTCATCGTGGCACAAGTGGAAACGCTGATGCAACTCCAGAATTTCACGCCTGCCATATATAACAAGGTATTGGGCATTTACAAAAACAGCATCCAGCTACGGGAACTCATCACCGAACTGCTCGACTTCCGCAAGCAAGAACAAGGACACATGAAGATAAAGGTAAGCCCACACAACATCGTGAACTTCCTATACGAAAACTATCTGCTTTTCCTGGAATATGCCAGCGCCAAACAAATCAGCCTCTACTTCGAGAAGGAAACAGACAGCCTCGAAGTATGGTATGACCAAAAACAGATGCAGAAAGTGATAAACAACCTGCTGTCCAACGCCGTCAAGCATACCAAGGCGGAAGACAGCATCACCCTCAGCATCAAGACCGAAGGCAGCAATGCCGTCATCCGCGTGACCGATACCGGCAGCGGCATAGATGCCCGGGAAGTGGACAAAATATTCGACCGCTTCTACCAGATAGACCAGATGGACTCTACGGATGCAAGCAAGACGGGTACGGGCATCGGTCTGGCATTGACCAAAGGTATCGTGGAACTCCACCACGGTAGCATCCGAGTGGAAAGCGAACTGGGCAAAGGCACCAGCTTTATCGTAAACCTGCAATTGGGGAACGCGCTGTTTGACGAAGAGCAAATAAATAAGAATGCAGACAGCGTGCAACAGATAGAGATTCCCAAACCGGAAAACGATGCCTTGCTCAAAGCCGAGCTGGAAGAGAATGCTCCCATCAAACGCCTGCCGGATGCCAAAATCCTGATAGTGGAAGACAACGACTCCATCCGTGACATGCTGGCAGGTATCTTCAAGCCCTTCTACGAAGTGCTGACTGCGGCCGACGGAGCGGAAGGACTTGCACTGGTACGCAGCGAAATGCCCAATATCGTAGTCAGCGATGTAGTAATGCCCAACATGTCGGGAACGGAACTGTGCAAACAGATAAAAAGTGACTTCAACACCTGCCATATCCCCGTGGTGCTGCTCACTGCACGGACTGCCATCGAACAGAACATCGAGGGACTGCGCATCGGTGCGGACGATTACATCACCAAACCGTTCAACACCAATCTGCTGATTTCGCGCTGCAACAATCTGGTAAACTCGCGTATTCTTCTGCAGGAGAAGTTCAGCAAGCAACCACAGGCTTTCGCACAGATGCTTGCCACCAATCCCATAGACAAGGAGATTCTGGACCGCGCCATGACAGTCATTGAGAAACATCTGGACGATACGGAATTCAACGTCAACGTCTTTGCCCGTGAAATGGCAATGGCACGCACCAATCTGTTCACCAAGCTGAAGGCTATCACCGGGCAAACTCCGAACGACTTTATCCTGACTATCCGCCTGAAGAAGGGTGCCCTGATGCTGCGCAACAATCCGGAACTGAATATCACCGAAATTTCGGACCGGATAGGTTTCAGTTCTTCACGCTATTTCTCCAAATGCTTCAAGGACATTTACCACGTCAGCCCGCTGGCCTACCGCAAAGGAGAGAATGGAGGAGAAGAAAGTACGGAAGACAGTGAAGAGACATCTTAATATTGTACATCAAGCCATCGCA